>Ga0172367_10003237_pt1 | contig 21408 bp, 28 predicted proteins | sample Lak10m_FD_114542 | JGI IMG/M metagenome (GOLD analysis project Ga0172367, IMG submission 114542) | Freshwater microbial communities from Kabuno Bay, South-Kivu, Congo - kab_022012_10m | ecosystem: Environmental > Aquatic > Freshwater > Lake | place: Democratic Republic of the Congo: South-Kivu... | reverse complement strand
GGCAAGATACCTGCATCACCATGTCACCGGGCGGCCCTGGCCGTGTGATCGACTGCATGAAGTGCGAAGCCTGCGGATGGAGCCAGACATGAAAGAGCGCCCTATCCTGTTCAGCGGCCCCATGGTGCGGGCCATTCTCGAAGGCCGAAAGACCATGACGCGGCGCGTCGTCAAGCTGCGCTACGGTGCTGATGTCGTCGTGACCAATGGCCAAGTGTGGAAGCCTGCCCGTGTCGATTACGCTGGCTATGTCGATTGCCCCTACGGGCAAGTCGGCGACCGGCTGTGGGTGCGCGAGAACTTCTGCCCCATCTATCCGCAAGACCCGCACTACAACGGCGGCAGGCCCATCGAGTACGACTACCAAGCCACCTACCAGCACGGCTACCGGCTTGGCGACCTGATCGGCGAAAAGAAGAAGTGGAAGCCCAGCATCCACATGCCGCGCCTTGCCTCGCGCATCCTGCTGGAGATAACCGGCGTGCGCGTGGAGCGCCTGCACGAGATCAGCGAGGCAGACGCCCAGGCCGAAGGCGTGGAGCGCGTTGTCGCGGGCGTGGGCTGGCGCCGGTACTGCGATCCTGACAGCGAGGAAGTTGGCGTGCCGCCGTGCGGCGATGCCCGCCGTAGCTTCCGGTCGTTGTGGAAGTTCATCAACGGCGATGAAAGCTGGAATTCAAACCCGTGGGTGTGGGTGGTCGAATTCAAGCGGGTGCAGCCATGACCATCTACCTGCGTCAGCTTGGCGATGGCGTGCGGTTTGTGCTGTGCCGCACCGGGCAGAAATACCAGAAGGTGCGGCGCGAACCTGGCCAATGGACACGAATCACTGTCCTGATGGATGGCGGAAACCGGGAAACCGCGCTGCACCACGCCTGCCACGTCAAGCCGATTGTGGGGGCGTAGGCCATGCTGATGACCCCGAAACAGCTTGCCGAACTGCTTGGCGTCACGCCGCAATGCGTGACAGCCTGGTGCCGTGCTGGCTACATGATCGGCGATGCCGAGTTGCTCAATGGGCGCTGGGTGATCCGCTGGTCAGACTTGATGATGTCCTCGTTGCCGGTGGTGGGCAACAAGCTGCGCACGAATGGGAAGGTGGAGCAGATCGTCGGCAGGCGTGGCCGTGGCAGGCCCCCCGGTTCGCGCAACAAGCAGCCCTACCCGGAAGGCGTCAAGCGCCCAAAGAAGAAGAAGCCCTAAACCCAGGCCGAGCAATCGGCCTTTTTTTGTGCCAGACTGACGGGAACGAAGGAGCGAACGATGGACATGAATGGAATACTGATGCTGCTGGCCCTGTACGTTGCGTACCGGGTAGGTCGATGGCAAGAGCGCACCGAGAACGAGCGAATGCAGGCAGAAGCCGGCGCCTCAAGACTGGCCGACGAGTACGATCGCGCAACCCGTCGTCAGTCTTGATCGGCGCAGTAATACACATCGCCCGCGTAGTTGAGATGCACACCGGGCGACCGGGTGATGATGCCCGCCTCGATGGCCGTGTCGATCATGGCATTGAACTCGCTGGCCTTCATGTGCATCTTCTTCAAGAGCAACTGGCGCGGCATTGCGCCTGACGCCAGCACGCTGGCCAGATGCGCCAGCTTGGGATCGCTGGCGTACTTGCGGGCACCCTTGATGTAGTCGACGGCCTTCTTCATGTCTGTGTCGATCTGATTCACGATGCGGTTCTTGCGAACGGCGCGAATCATCGCCATGTCGTAGTGGCGCACGTAGCTGATGGCCCACTCCAGATGATCGCGGCGCACGGTCACGGTGTTGGGATCGCATGCTTTGGCGGCGATCATCGACAGGCGTAGCGCCTTCTCGAACGTCCGTCCCAGCAGCACGTCCAGATGCTCCGGCTCGAACTGGTCTTTCAACTGGTTCAGTTCCGTCTCGAATGCCCGCATCAACTCCTGGCATTCGTCCCTGATCTCCATGCCGACCGTCGTGGCCGGCATCTCTGCCATGGCGATCTCCGACAGGTTGCCCGTGCGCTGGGCTGGTGCATTGACTTTCTTGCACCACTCGACAATGCGGGCCGGTGGATCTGTCTGATCGACGAAGCGGGCAAGTTGGCGCGGCTGGCTGGACTCGACCACGATCAGGCGACCGAGGAAACCATCCTGCACCAGATCGTCGGTCAGGTTGCCGTAGAACGTGGAGGGCGTCGTCGCCCCCAGAATCGACACGGCAGGGTTGTGGATCATCTGCACCGCCCCCTGCATGGCCCCGGCCTGCGCCTTGGTCATGGTCATGGTCGAATAGACCGGTGGGCGAATCACGCCGTTCAGCTTGCCGAAGGCCTCCACCAGCTTGTCGATGGCCGCCTCGCTGTTGGCGTTGCCCTTGCTGCGCGAGAGTTTCAGCAGCTTGCCCATCTCGTCGATGATGGCGATGTGGCTGGGCTGTCGCAGCAGTGCCGAGAACACGGCGCCCGCCGAGGTGTAGCCCGACCCGGCAATCAAGTCTTGCAGTCCGGCAGCCGTCAGCACACGCTCCACGCACGACTGCGGGTGTTCCTTGCCTTCGGTCGACTTGGCCACCATGACCATGTACAGGCTGGTGAAGTTGGCCAGATTGCTGCGGTAGATGCGCTGGGTGCAGGTTGCGCCCAGGGAGATGGCGGCGGCCAGCGACAGTTCTGGCTGGGACTTCGGTGCCGTGGCCGTGATCCAGGCGGCGATGTCGTTCAGGATTCCTGGCGGGTTGGTGATGAAGCGCGGTATGGCCATCGCCGGTTCGTCGCTGGTCGTTGGCGGCAGCATCACGGGCGCGGGCTGTTCCACCATCTTCTGCCATGGCAGCGGCGGCAACTTGGCCGGTGTGTGGGCTGGCGGGTGTGCCTGGTGCTGGGGCTGGCCGCCCACGGTCATCTGGATAGGTTCAGGCTCCGACAGGGCCAAGCAGTTGCGCAGTGATTCAGCGGCCCGCTGAAACGGCATCCCGTTCGCGTACATCACCAAATCGACGGCGGTCATGCCGTAGCCCCCGCCCCAGTCACGGATGCCGTGCGGGTGGATGCCGACGTTCGGGTTCTTGCAGTTGCGCCAAGTAGCGATGCAGCGGTAGCCGTCGTGGTCAGCCTTGGCCGTTGGGATGATCTTGGGCACCCAGTCATCCAGGCGCGACAGCGCGGCGGCATTCAGGTCACGGAAGTATTCGGCCTGAATCGACAGATCGGTGTTGATGTGGCCGTCGTCCTCCTTGGGTGCGACGTGCCGCTTCTGGTGCTTCTTGTCGTTGTCAGACTGGTACGGCGCCAGCACCTTTTCGATTTGCTGGAGGAAGTCGTCGGGCAGTATCGGCAGTTCCGACACCGACAGCAGCGAATCAAGCGTGTCCTCCGTGATCCAGGTGTAGTGCAGGCCGGTAGGGTGGATCGTCGGCGGCACTACGGTTTGCCGACCGTCCGACAGCACATCGAGCACGCGCATGCCGCCCACGTCGAAGCTGCATGACTTCTCGCCGTTCCAGCGGTAGAACCGTGTCCAGCCCTTCTCGCCCTTCTTGGCCACCGGGCTGTACGGGATCAGGGCTTGTAGCGCGTCATTGCCGCCACCCGGCAAATCGTAGTCCTTGTCCAGCGCCACCAGCCCGGACAGCTTGCCGAGCACCACGCCGATACCGGCATCCGGCCACTTCTCCCAGTGCTCGATCTCGATGTCGGTGGGCATACGCTGCGCGAAGCGCGTCCAGTCGCCCATGCCGCGCCATCCCTGCTCCTGCGAATACTGGCCGGGTTTTTTGGTGCCTGGTGCAATGGGCACCACGCTGATGTCTCGCTCCAGAAACTTCCACGCAAATGCGGCAAAGATGGATTGATCTTGTTTTTCTTCGTTCATGCTGTCTGCTTTCCGGCGAACAGTTGGCACAAGGCGTGTGCTTTCTTTTTGGACCGATACCGCGCCTGCCGTTGGGCAGCGGTCAGCTTCTCGCGCTTGGCGTCCCGCCCTCTGCCGATCTGATAGACCTTGATGGCATCGCGCCCCCGGCTATCCTTCTCCCAGCTCGAAATGTGCGCAGCCTTGGCCCGGTGCAGTTCGCGGGTGTATTGGAGAACGGTGACGTAGTGCAGGCCGGTTTCTTCGGCCAGTTGCTCGCAGGTATAGACGCCATCGAGCATGAGCGCGATCAGCTTGGCCTGCGACATGGCGTTGATCTTGACGATGCGCCGCCCTTTGTTCAGTGGTGGGGCCATGGGTCAAGCCTCCTTCACTTCCACCACACGCATGCGCTTGTGGCGAAGCTCCTGCTTGACGATCTCGACAGCCTTTTCCAGTTCGGCGATGGTGCATACGTCAAGCTGGGCATCGTGGATCTCCATGACCAGATTGACGGCCTGCAACTCCGGGCCGGTGAAGATGAAGCGCCCGAGGTTGGCGCCACGCTTCGCCAAGGCATAGAGCGCGTCTTGCCCTGCCCGTATCTTGTCTGCCAGTTCGCTGCCAATGCGAAGCCGCGCCAGCGCCTCCGTCATGTTGAAGGCAGCGATCACGACATCCATGTCGGATTTTGTGCCCTCCCCCTTGCGCAACATCTCAATCGCCATGTGGTTCTTGATGCGCAGCGTCAGAATCTCGTCTGCTGCATCGGTCACTGGCCGCATGCCGTTGATGACCCACGTCATCACGTCAAGCCTTACCACTTTTGGCCGGTACTTGCTGCGCTTCCTCATGTTCGAGAAGCCCTCACGTACTCGCTTGCCTCGTCGTGGCCACGCTTCACCATGTCCGGGCGCACGATCTCCAGCGGCAGGCCTGCCATGACAGCCACCTTGCGGGCATGGGGCGCCGGGATGCGGCGGCCCCACTTCACAACGGACTGCACCGACACGCCAAGCTCCTTGGCAACCGCGCCACGCCCACCCGCCAGCGCCAGCACACCCTCGACGGTGAAGCCCACCGGCTCATCAGAATTACTCATTTTCTTGGTCATCGCCGTGTTTTGAGATTGAGAAAAACTCAATGTTATACACAAATCACCGTATCGCCAAGGGCTGAGTATTTCTCTATACTTGACTCACGCATTAAATTTACTGAACGACCGACCGAAGGAGCGCACCATGAAACCACTGCTTGCCCAGCGCCTGCGTGCCGCACGTCAGGCCATCACACCGGAAATCACCCAGCGCGACGTGGCCAAACACCTGAACCTATCGCCCTCCACCGTCAATCTGTGGGAGGCCGGAAAGACTGAACCCAACGCCTCGACCCTGGCTGAACTGTCACGCTGGTACCACGTCAGTTGCGACTGGCTGCTGGGCGTGGAAAGCGGAAAACAGGCTGCCATTGGCAGCAAGGCAGAGGCGCCATTCCATGCCGTGCCCGTCGTGCCGCCCTCTGCAATGGCCCGCTGGCACTGGGAAGCGGTCGCGGAACTGCTGCAAACCGCTGTTGCGTACCCACCACAAACGGCAGCCGCCATGCTTGTGGCCAGCGATGCCTTAACCAGCACCTGCCCGACCGGGTGCTATGCCGTCATCAGCAAGGGCCATGTTGCCGAACCGGGCCAGATTGTCCTGGCCGTCATCAACAAGGCCAGCGAACCCGTGTTGCGCAAGTACGTGCGCGAAGGCGGCGACGATCTGTTGGTTGCGGACGACACCCGATTTCCCACGTACCGCATGGATGAAGGCGTGCGCATCATTGGCATGGTGACGGAAATCACCATCCGCAAGATGCTTTCCTGAACAACAAGACTCAACGCGGTAAAAATTTTTTTCGCCTTGATGGTTGAGTTTTTCTCAATTTGCTTTATGATTGAGTTTCGCTCAACAAGAAATTGATGAGCGGCTACCGAAACCATCAACCAACGAAGGAGCGAAAGTGAGAAAGTTTCTGACCGACTTCATTTACTACCTGCGCATCTTCCGGCACATGCCAGTGAAGAATCGCGTTCGGACAGCGTGGCGCAACGCGGGGATGACGCTATGAGCCAGACCATCGAGCAACTCTGCACCGACTGGCTGGCCGCCAAGAAGGCCGAGCAAAAGGCCAACGCCGAGCGTGTGGCCATCGAAGATCAGATCGTCGAACTCACGGGCAAGCGTGATGAAGGCGCCAAGACCGTAGATGCCACCGGCTTCAAGATCACCGTCACCGGCAAGATCAGTCGCAAGATGGACTGGAAAGCCTGGGAGACGATCAAGGCTCAAATCCCGGCAGACATGCACCCCGTCAAACTCAAGCCTGAACTGGATGAAAAGGGCGTCAAGTGGCTGGCCGACAACCAGCCCGACATCTACAAGCTGCTGCCCCTCGAAGTAAAGCCGGCCAAGACGGCGGTAGAGGTCAAGCCCGTGGAGGTCGCAGCATGAATGTGTCCGACAAGTACATCGACACGGTGACGTATCACCACATTCCAGGCTTTATGTTCTGCGTCATTGAAATGGTCAATGGCTTTCGCGTCATCGGCCAGTCGCCGTGCGACATCAGCACCAGCAACGACTGCGAATTGATGAAAACCACGGCATACGACGACGCTTACGACAAGCTGCTTGGTTACGTCAGTTGTCTTGCGGCAGAGCAGAAGTATCAGGAGAGCATCGCAATCTACCCAAACCCGCTTCCTTGCGCCCGCAAGGTTGAGGTTTTCTCAATCAGCCAGAAGTTTGAATGGCTTTTGAGTCAGCCAATAAGGAAATTCTCACGCTTTGGCGCTGCACTCGTGGCTGATTGCTGGTGCGAGATTGAAGGTCACATCGACCTGATTACGCGACTGTCCGACGGAAAGCTGCGGTGCCTGCGCGACCTGTTCTATTCCATGCAACAAAAGGAGGCCGCGTAATGGCATCTGCATCCATCACCATCACCGACGACGGTGAATCAGTCACCGTATCGGCAGACTTCGGCGAGCGTGTTGAGCCTGAGTCACAAGCGCATCAGATGATATCCGTCCTGGTGGAGTCGATCCTTGGCAATGCCAAAAGCTACAAGGCAATCGAGGACACCGCACCTGAACTGAACGTCGAGCCTTCGAGGATCATCACATGAAAGTCAAAGACAAATACGATGAAATAGAGTTTCAAGACTTGCTTGACGCAGCGCAGGAAAACGCAAGCGGCAACTGGGAAAAAACTTTTGTTTCTGATATGCAAGACAAATTTGAAGAATTCGGAACAGGTATGTTTTTGAGCGACAAACAAGATGACATTCTGAACCGTATCGCCAATGGCGAGTAACGAGCGATTTAACCAACCAAGAAAGGACTGACCGATGGCATTCGACCTTAACTCCATTCGCAAGGGCAAGACGATCCATGCCCCGCGCATCTTCATGTACTCCACACACGGCATCGGCAAGAGCACGTTTGCTGCCAATGCGCCCGATCCAATCTTCATCTGCACCGAGGACGGATTGGGCAGTATCGACACCAGCAGCTTCCCGCTTGCCAAGAGCAGCGGCGACGTGATGGCAGCAATCAAAACGCTGTACTCCGAGAATCACGATTACAAAACCGTGGTGCTGGACTCTGCCGACTGGCTGGAATCCATCCTCCAGGTCGAGATTGAATCGAAGCACGACGCCAAGGAACTGGCCTACGGCAAGGGCGCTTTGCTGCTGGCTGATCGCTGGCGTGAAGTGCTGGACGGATTCAATGCGCTGCGCAACGACAAGAACATGGTGGTCATCATCATCGGGCATTGCGAAATCAAGCGTTTCGATTCGCCCGAGGTCGAGCCGTATGACCGCTACCAGCCCAAGCTGCAAAGCCGTGCCTCTGCTTTGCTGCAAGAGTGGGCCGACGCCGTGCTGTTCGCCAACTACCGCACGCTGATCAAGAAAGATGAAGTCGGGTTCAACAAGCAAGTGAATCGCGGCATCACCACGGGCGAGCGCCTTCTGTACACGCAGGAGACGCCAGCCTATCTGGCGAAGAACCGTTACAACCTGCCGGCGTCACTGCCGTTGGACTGGAACGCTTTTGCCAACGCACTGGCGGCTTCTGCTGCCTAATTGATTGAGATTTTCTCAACTTTTCCCAAACTGCCATAACGAAAGGATCGAACGATGGCCAATCTCGCAGGCTTTGACGCCTCCCAAGTACCCGAGCAACAAGAGTTCTCCGCGCTGCCCGAAGGGCAATACGTGGTGATTGCCACCGCTTCCGAAATGAAGCCCACCAAGTCAGGCAACGGCCAGTTCCTGCAATTCACCTTCGAGGTTCTGGACGGCCAGCAGAAGGGGCGCAAGCTCTGGGCACGCCTGAACCTTGTCAATCCGAACCAGACCGCCGTGGATATTGCACAGCGCGAACTGGGGGCGATCTGCCGCGCTGTTGGCGTCATCAAGCCCAGCGATTCGGCTGAACTGCACAACAAGCCGATGCTCATCACCGTCGCCGTCGAGATCGACGACCGCAAGCGCGAGAGCAACATCATCAAGAAGTACGAAGCCGTTGGCCCCGGTGCTTCCGTCGCTGCGCCTACCGCCTCCGGTGGTGCTCCGTGGGGAGGCCAACAGGCCGCGCCCGCTGCCGCTGCCCCGGCTGCCGCACCCGGCACGCCGCCCTGGGCAAAGTAACCCGACAAGGCCGAAAGCAGATGCCGGCGTGCTGGGGGTTCCCGGCACTGGCCGTCCGGTGCAGCGAGTAGGCCGCCATTTCCATAGGAGATCAACGTGCAACAACCATTCAACCCGGCCACCGTGCCGATCAACTACACCCTGAATTTCCAGCAGGTCAATCTGCTGCTGGAAGGGCTGGGCAAGCTGCCGTATGAGCGTGTGGAGCAGCTTTACAGCGCCATGCGTGGTGCTGCCCTGCAAACCTTGCAGGATGCCGAGCAGGCTCACAACGACGCCGCCGAGCGTGAGGCCGAGGCCGAGCGTATCCGCGCCCTTCCCCCGGAAGCGTTGGAGGTGCCGGCATGAGCACCCAGACCCGCATCTACCTCGTGACGGATACCGAATCCGGCAAGAAACGCCTGATCCGCGCCAGCAACCAACCTCAAGCCGTGCGCCACGCTTCGCGCAACAAGTTCTCGTGCGAAGTGGCTGGGCAGGATGATCTGGTTTCACTCGTGGCCACGGGCTGCCCGGTGGAAGAAGCTGGCGCCGATGAACCGCAGGAGGCCCAGCAATGACCCTGCACATTGGCACCAAGCTGATCCACGCTCACCCGATGAACCGCGCTGCGTACAACGCGCTGCGTGGCTGGGAGCTTCCAGCCGACGAGAACGGCGACGACGCCGGGTATCTGGTCGAGTACATCGACGGCGGCAAGGCCAATCACCCGGACTACGAAGGCTACATCTCGTGGTCGCCGGCTGATGTGTTCGAGCGTTCCTACCGCCCGTACAAAGGCATGGACTTCGGCAACGCACTGGCCGCCCTAAAGATGGGCCTGAAAGTCGCCCGCGCTGGATGGAACGGCAAAGGCATGTGGCTGATTCTCGTGGCCGGCACGCCTAACGCAGCCTTACGAGAGGGCACCCCGTACCGCGAAGCACTTGGCCAAGAGTCGTGCGAAATCCTGCCCCACATCGACATGTGGACAACCAATGCCGAAGGCCGACGCGCCATGTTGCCGGGATGGCTTGCCTCCCAGACGGACATGCTCGCCGAGGACTGGCAAATCATTGAATGAAAGGAATCATCATGGTTCGCTCTATCACTGACACCCTGCGTCACCTTGATGCCGGCTGCCTGATCGACGACGCCAGCGAGAAGCTGGCCGAACTGGTCAAGGCTGTGGATGCCACCGGAAAGACCGGCACCCTGACGCTCACCCTGAAACTGCGCAAGGCAACGGCTGGCGCCCTGGCCGTCACCGGCAACGTCGCCATCAAGAAGCCTGCCGAACCTGCCATCGAGTCGCTGCTGTTCGCCACGCCCGAGGGCAATCTGCTTACCGAAGATCCCCGTCAAACCAAGCTGGACTTGAAGCCCGTCGCCGTCGAGGCGAAGGAACTCAAACAAGTCAGCGCCGCATAAGGAATCAACATGGACACCAACAACGCTCAAGTCATTCTGGACGCTGGCGCATCCCTCGTCGATCCCGTGCGCGAGCATGGCGGCATCCCGTATGTCGCCCTGCCCGATGGCTACTCGGTCAATGATCTGGAAAACCTGCTGCCGCAACCGGCACGCAAGCGGGCCAAGGTGGTGATGCTGGACTCGCCCAGCTTCATCGCCTACGCCAAGAAGCATGGCAGCCTGGACAATTGCACCCTGTACGCTGACGTGGATTACGACAGCAGCAAGTGCAGCATCGTGGCGGTCGTCGATGACCACGGTTCCGACGTGGATCAACCCCGCTGGCGCGACCATACGGCAACCTTCCAGCCCAAGCTGTCGCACGAGTGGCGCCGCTGGTCGCAGTTCAACGGCCAAGCGCAGGATCAGGCCAAGTTCGCCGCCTTCATCGAGGACAACATGGCCGACATCGCCAGCATCGAAGGCATGCCCACGGCTACCGACATGCTGCAAATGGCGCTGGCCTTCGAGGCGAACAGCGACAAGCGGTTCAAGAAGCGCATTGACCTGCAATCGGGCGGTGCCGCGCTGGAGTACGTCGACCAACAGGACGAGAGCACCAGCGCCAAGATGCGCTTCTTCGAGCGATTCACCATCGGCATCCCGGTATTCCAGGGCAGCACGGCGGCTTACCCCATCGAGGCCCGTCTGAAATACCGCCAGCAGTCCGACAAGCTGGTGTTCTGGTTCGAGTTGATCCGGCCTGATCGCGTGTTCAAGCAGGCTGTCACCGACGACATCGAGCGCATCCACGAAGCCACCGGCTTCATGCTTCTGTACGGCAACGCCGGCCTGTAACCCCCTCGCATGGGCGGGCTGGCCAGACAACCGCCACCCGCCCATCGCACCCACGAATGAAGGACTGAACGATGGATTACGGAATCACGGTCATTGACATGCTCAAGCATGTCGAGGCCAACAAGACGCCAGAGAACATGACAATGCTGGTGCGCAGCCTGTCGCTGGGCATCGCCGCTGCAAGCTCCATGGTCAATAGCATGGACGCGCAGGATGAATTGCTGAACAACCTGTTCGCCGCAATCAGGAGCGAAGCCAAAGACCTGTACATCTCGCGCCACAACGGATGCTCGCAGGCCGACTATCTCAAGCACGTTTACACACCGGGAGCGCCCAATGCCTGACATCGCCGACTTCACCGATCCGGTTGTCGCGTCCATCTACGAACAGTACGAGAAGCGCGGCGAAACCGAGAAGGCCCGCACCTACCTGGGCGCCTCCGTCATCGGCAAGGAATGCAAGCGGGCGCTGTGGTACTCCTTCCGCTGGGCCGGCACCGGGAGCTTCGACGGTCGCATGCTGCGCCTGTTCCAGACCGGGCACCTGGCCGAGCCGCGCTTTGTTGCCGATCTTCGCGCCATCGGCGCCACCGTGCATGATGTCGATCCAGCCACCGGCAAGCAATTCGGGTTTGCCCACTTCGGCGGGCACATGCGCGGGCACATGGACGGCTGCGCCAAGGGCATCCCGACGGGCGGGGTCAAGTGGCACGTCCTCGAATTCAAGACCCATTCGGCCAAGTCATTCGCCACGCTCAAGAAAGACGGCGTGAAGAAGGCCAAGCCCGAGCACTACGACCAGATGATGTGGTACATGGGCAAGTCGGGCATGGATCGCGCACTGTACCTGGCCGTGAACAAGGACACCGACGAGCTTTACTCCGAGCGCATCGAGTTCGATCAGGTCGAGTACGAGAAAATTCTTGCCAAGGCCGAGAGCATCATCTTCGCCACCGAGCCGCCGCCCAAGATCAGCGACGACCCGAAGTTCTACATCTGCAACTGGTGTTCGCACAATGCCGTGTGCCATGGCAACCGGACACCTGCCCTGTCGTGCAGGACGTGCGTGCATGCAACCCCGGAGCGCGAAGGCGACGGGCGCTGGTCATGCGCCAAGCACGGCCCGGAAATCCCAGTGCATGCCCAGCGGGCCGGTTGTGGCCACCATCTGCCCCTGCCGTTCCTCGTCACCTACGCCACCGCCATCGACGCGGGCGACGGCTGGATCATGTTTCAGCGCAAGGACGACCCGGCCAAGCAGTTCATCGTCACCGACGAAGCCACGCCGTTGCCCGCCGACTTGCCCTTGCAGCAGTTCATTTATGCCAGCAAGGAGATCAGCGCGGCCAAGGATCACCGGGCTATTTGCGACCAGGGAATTGAGGAATTCCGTACCCAGTTCGGAGCGAAGATAGATGGGTAAGAAAGCCGTTGAGTATCCAAGCATCGACTTCTTGCGCGAGTGCTTTGACTACGACGAGAACACCGGACAACTGCGCTGGCTGCACAGGCCACGTCACCACTTCCAATCGGCGCAGTCGTGGGCGAACACCAACAAGCAAAAGGCTGGAACAAACGCCGGAACACATGACGCCAGCGGCTACATGTACGTGCATCTTGTGGGGCGACGGCTTGCCGTGCATCGCATTGTCTGGCTGATCGCAAATGGTGACTTCGACACCGACTTGCTGATCGACCACAAGAACGGCAACAAGTCAGACAACCGGCTGGAAAACCTGCGCATCGCATCCGTTTCAGAGAACGGCATGAACCGCTCCGCTCTGCCGTCGAGCAACACCAGTGGCGTGCTTGGCGTGACATGGAACAAGAAGCTGGAGAAATGGCAGGCGCACGTCAGAGTCAATGGCAGGAAGATTCACCTTGGCCTGTTCTCAAGCCTCAACGCCGCCAAGGAAGCGGCGATCAACGGCAGGGAAATGCACCACAAGGAATTCTCCAGCTACGCCAATCCAAACTTTTGCCCGGAGAGTTGAGAAATGCTCAACCACACACTGAGAATTGAAAAATGACGCCGGTACTTCGCCCCTACCAACAGGCCAGCATCGACGCGCTGTATGCCTACTTCCGCGAGCGTGATGGTAATCCCCTGATCGTGCTGCCTACTGGCGCCGGCAAGAGCCTTACCCTGGCCGCTTTCATTCATGGCGCCATCGACGCTTACCCGTCGACGCGAATCATCGTCCTTACCCACGTCAAGGAACTGATCGCCCAAGACGCCCAAGCCATCATCCGCTACTGGCCGGAAGCCCCCATCGGCATCTGGTCGGCAGGCCTGGGCAAGAAGGTCAAGCACCAGATCACCGTGGCCGGCATCCAGTCCATTCACAAGATGCCTGCCAAATTCGGCGGCACCGATCTGGTCATCATCGACGAGGCCCACTTGCTGTCGAAGAACAGCGACACCATGTACGGGCGATTCCTCACTGGCCTGCGTCAGTACAACCCGTATCTCAAGGTCATCGGCCTGACGGCCACGCCGTACCGCATGGACTCCGGCATCCTGATTGAAGGCGAGCGCCGGGTATTCACCGACATTGCCTACGAGGCTGGTGTTGGCGATCTCATCAAAGACGGCTGGCTCTGCCCGCTGGTCGCACGCAACGGCGCCACCAAGGCCGATTTGTCCGACGTGCATACCCGAGGCGGCGAGTTCGTGGCCAACGAGTTGCAGCAGGCCATGGACAATGAATACCTGATCCAAGGCGCCCTGGATGAAGTGGGACGCTACGCCCACGACCGCAATCACATCCTTGGCTTCTGCGCTGGCGTGGAGCACGCCGCCCACTGCGCCGAGGCCAGCCGTGCCCGTGGTTGGACAGCAGACTACGTAACCGGCGACATGGCACCCGGCGAACGTGATGCCAAGATCAACGCCTTCAAGGAAGGGCGCACGCGCATCCTGTTCAACGCCATGCTGCTCACCACTGGATTCGATGCCCCGCACATCGACTGCATCGTGATGCTGCGCCCGACGAAATCCACCGGCCTGTACGTGCAGATCATGGGGCGCGGCCTGCGCAAGCACCCGAGCAAGGAGAACACGCTGATTCTGGACTTCGCCGGTAACGTCGAGCGCCACGGCCCCATCGACCAGATCAAGGTCAAGCGCAAGGCAGAGAAAGGCGAAGGCGTCAGCGTGGCACCGGTCAAGGAATGCCCGAACTGTCAGGCGCTGGTGCATGCTGGTGTGCGCGAGTGCCCGGAGTGCGGCAACCTGTTCCCGGAGAACGAGTCGGCCAAGCACGGCACCGAAGCCGCTGATGCCGTGGTGGTTGCTGCGCTGGAGAAACCGCGCACCTATACCGTGGATCGTGTCGAGTACGAACGGTACTCGAAGATTGGCAAGCCCGATTCGATCAAGGTGACGTACTGGTGCGGCCCCTCCACCTTCAACGAGTGGCTGCCCATCGAGGACGACCGTGCCTACGTCAAGAAGCACGCCGTTTCGTGGTTCTGGCAGCGCGGCTGCGTCTGCCCAAACCATGTCGAGGAAGCCCTCGCCATGGTGCGCGAGAACCGCATCCCTTCCCCTGACACCATAACCGTCAAGCTGGACGGCAAGTATTGGCGCGTGCAGTCCGTCGATATGGGCCGCCGTCGCATGGACGTGTCGAGTGTCGCAGACCGTGACGAGGTGGCATTTTGAGCGAAGCCCTTTACACCACAAAGAAAGAAATCGCCAAGCGCATCGAAGTGCTGCGCATGGAAATCAGTTTTCTCGAATCCATCAACACCGGATGCGGGTCATGCGATGCCTTCGACGGGCGTGGCTGCAAGCGTGCCGGTGGTGTGGAACCGCCGCCCGAGGTCAAGGCGCAAGGCTGCCCCGAGTGGAAGTGGGACGAGATACCTTTTTAGGCGAGGCGATCATGCAACTCATCAACAAGAAAACACTGCTGGGCATGATCCCGTTGTCGGAGAAGGCCATCTACAACATGGAAAAGCGCGGTGACTTCCCCAAGCGCATTGCCCTCACAAGCCGCAATGTCGCCTGGGACTTGGCCGAAGTCACCAACTGGATCGAGAGCCGCAAGGCATCGGGCGCACAGGCGGCACGCCCCGGCCAGACGGTCATTGTTTCCTGATCGCCCATTTGTCGATCATGTCTGCCCAATCCTGCAACATGGCCGTGCGCTGCTCCCGGTACTCGGCCTTGTTGTACACCGCCCGTACCCCCTTCTGTTCGTGGGCAAGGCATTTCTCGATCCAATCCGTGTTGTACCCGGCCTCGTGCAGCAAGGTGCTGGCCGTGCGGCGCAAGTCGTGCGGCCCGAACTTGCCAAGTTCCTTGCCGTCCTTCTGCGCCATCGTATAGACCAGTTCCAGCACACGATTCAGCGTGGCGTTGCTCATCGGCGCGTCAGCATCGTAGCGCGACGGCAACACCCATTCAGATCCACCGGCAAAGGTCTTGAGCGCAATGAAGATGTCCAGCGCCTGCCGTGACAGGAACACCAGATGCGGATTGCGGCGCTTCATCCTCTCCTTCGGGATCGTCCATAGGGCATCCGTGAAACTGATCTCGCTCCACTTGGCATCGGTCAGTTCGCCCTTGCGCACCATCGTCAGCAGCAACAGCTTGCACGCCACCTTGAACTGCGGGCCTGCCGATACCTTGTCCAGATACTCGTACATCAGGCCGATCTCGTCAGGCGACAGGGCACGCTCACGCGGCGCGAACCTGGCAATCGCCGTCGGCCTCACCATGTCAGCAGGGTTCTCCAGGCGCTGCCCGCGTTCGTTCGCCCAGCGGTAGATCTGCATCACCACTTCCCGGCAATGCACCGCCGTGGCCGGCGCCCCCCTGGCCACGATCTTGTCGGCCAGATCGCGCAAGTCGTCGTGGCTGATCTCGGTCATCAGCTTGTTGCCGAAGGCCGGTTTCAGTTCTCGCTCGTAGGTTGCGCGGCGCATGTCACGGGTGGATTCAGCCATCTCGTACCCGCGCAGCCAGCCCTGCGCCCAGTCGTCGAACGTCTTGGCGTCCTTCTCCCGGTTCTTGCTTCTGGCCTTCTCACGGGCGGGCGACTTGCCAGCGGCAATCATCTTCTTGGCTTCGACCAGCCGTTCCCGTGCTTCGGCCAGCGTGATCCCGCCCACGCCGTACTGGCCGAACGTCACCGTTTCCTGCCTGCCGTTGAGCGAGTAGTTGTAGCGGAATGAGATGCCGCCCGCTTTGGTGACGGCCACATAGAGGCCGTCTCTGTCGGCCACCTTGTACATCTTGTCCTGCGCCTTGAGGTTGCGCAGCTTGGTATCCGTAAGCATGGCACGCTCCTTCGTTCGTTCGTTCGTTCGTTCGGTCATGGTATTGGCGGTGGTTGGCGATACCATGATTCAATGAACCATAAAAAACGCCGCAAAACCGCACCACGCCTAGACTTTCACGGTTTCGATACCATGCAAACCCACATCATCAATGGATGGTATCGGCCTGAATTTCCGGGCGCCTGAAAATAATACCATTGGAAGTACCACGCCGAATAACTCCTTGCGGATGCTTTGTGGTGCATGGCAATACCAGACACAAACAACAAAAAAGCCCGCAGTGACGCGGGCTTACGGTGGTTTTATGCCGTCTGGTGCCAGACGGTACGAGACATTAAATCATTCCCACTCGATTATTAACAGGCTTTGCAAGCCGTTGATTCTATTTGTTTTTGTGCGGTGCATCATTTGACGATACCATGAAAAATACCATGCCAGAAAATCTCGGGGTTTGCCGTAATCGTCGGCGAAAGCGAACACGATAGCAGAAGGACAGCCAAATTGCAGCGCAGCATAACGGCGGCATATCGTGGTTTCCCATTCAACAACCACAAGGGAAACAGCATGCATCCAGTTTCAACCAGCAATCTTGAGCACGTCCTGAACAATGCAGAGGATACCGCAGTCACACAGGCGGCCATTGATGAACTGAACCGCCTGCGCGAACTGAACCACTACCTGCTCACTCACCTTGCCGCCGTGAAGCGGCAGACGGACGCCAGCCTGGCCGGCGTCCTGTCCTTAGTCGGCGAGGTCGAGTCCCACCGTTCCGCGCATCTCCTTGGGGGTCTGTCCGAGTAACCGGGCATCCTTCTCCGTCGCCATCTGCCGCACCCGGTCACGGATCTGCGTGCTCCTGATGGCGATGGGCGTCCTTGGGTTCGACTCGTTCCACTTGTCTCGGCGCTTCATGGCCTCATTGACCATGGCATCGTCGCCGTCGGCAACACCCCTGGCCCACTGATACACGATGGCCGACTCGGTGCGCTTCTGCAAGGCAATGTCCTGCTGAATCGGCATGGTCTTGCGGTGCGTCTGGGCAACCGTGGTCGGGTTGAATCCGATCCCCTTGGCCACGGCATCCCCCAGCCCAACATCCACCACCTTGCGCCCCTTGGCATCGGTCGCGTAACCCTTCTTCGCCATCTCTCCGGCAGCCATCACGTCCTTGATCGCCTTCGGCGCCAGATTCTGTAGCGCCTTGCCGGCGTTGCCCTCGGTCGCTGCGTCGTAGGCATCGCCGATCTGGGTAGCCATGCCAGCAGTCGGGCCGAAGATTTCAGCCACGTTGCGCCCGCGCATCTGCTCATCCGACGGCTTGAGAACGCCAGTGCCTGGGATCAGGTTGCCCAGACCAAGGCGCCCTGACAGGTCAATCGGCAGTTGAGCCGACACGCCATACAGGAACAGGTCGCCCAAGGCCTTGCCAAGAATCTCGTGGGCCAGACGGCGCTTGTTGCGGCGCATGTTGGTATCGAGTCCGAACATCTGGCCGATGGTGTCGATCAGGTCGTCCAGATCCTGCGCGAACGGCAAGCCTTCCTCGCCGGATGCCAGCATCAGCATCGCCAGCATGATGAGCGCGGCCCGCTTGCCTTCCGGCCCGCCCCGATTCCACATGCGCGACAGCAGTTCGATGTACATCAGGCTGAACTGCTTGAAGGTCAGAATCACACGGCCCGCTGCGTTGCGCGCCCAGTTGGGGCGATTCACCTTGTTGTAGATGCCCTGCGTTTCATTGACTGCCCGCACGGCGAAGGCGTAGGGGTTGGCCTCCTTGTTGGCCTTGGCCACGTCCCATGCCGCAAGGAATGTCAGCTTGCGGTTGAAGCCCTCGGCCAGCGAGAACATGGAACCCCACAGCGTCAGGAAAGCATTGATGCGTGCCCGTGCATCCTCGCTACCGGCCTTGATCGCCCCGCCAACACCGGGCAACCGTGCCAGCGAATTGACCAGGCCAGACGCCACGCCCTGCGCCCCTACGCTGTAGAGGTGGAAAATCTCCTGCGCATCGACGATTCCCTCCTGACTGGCACGCTTGAGTGCCGACTTGAGTTCGGCGTCGGTGATCTCCTTCTTGCCCATGGCGTAGGGAATGGCCTTGGCCAGCGCCTTGCTGGCGGTGGCCACGCCGTGCTGCGACAGGTACGGGCCGGTCATCATCACCGGCTGCGTCATGTTCACCAGCGCAGCAGCCACGGAGCCGCCAAGGAACCACGCGAACATGACCGACGATACCGGGGCGGCTGGGTCGTTCGGGTTCAGCACGAACTGCTTGAGGCGCATGGCCTCGTCCTTCACATCGCCCTTTTCCTGCGGGATGTACTTGATGGCGTTGTTCAGGTCGCGCAGGTAGTAACGCTGGGCGGTAAAGCGGCCATTGCTAGTGATGAAGTTCGACAGCACGCGGGGCAGATCATCGCTGTAGCCAGCCGTGCCCTTCCGTTCGAGGCGGCGCTTCAAGGCGCTGCGTTCGGACAGGGCCATCTGGTAATACTTCTGGGTGACTTCATTGGCGCCGACGGCTTCACCGAACAGGGCGATGGTTTCCGGCGAGATGCCGGCGTACAGCTCATGCGCGGCCTGACTATCCACGCCAGCCTTCACCCGAATGTCGTCATGATCCTTGTACCGTGCTTCCATCTGGTGCCGCACAGAGATAGCCTCGCCCTCCGTCTCGAACTTGCCGAAGTATTCGGTCAGCGGCTTGCCTTCATCGTCACGCAGCACATTGCCAGTGGTTGGGTCGATGCTCTGCACTGTCACCGTCCATTTGCCAAAGCGCATCAGCGGGGCATACCCGGCCAGTTTGAGGTTCTTGGCGGTCACGAAAATCTTTTCCACCTTGCGCTTGGTGTCGGAATACTGGCCGCGCATGGCTTCGTACTCTGACTGCTGCTGTTCATTGCCTTGGCGCTTGGCATTGCGGATCGCCACATTCAGCAGCTTGATCTGGTTCTCCAGTTCGCCAACGATCAGGCCTTCGGCCAGTCGCGGGTTGTCGATGATCTGCCGGCGCATTGACTTGGGCACGATGCCCTGCGCCATGGCGTAGGATTCGGCGGCTGCTACTTCATCCAGGCTGGCGTCAATGGCAGCGCGGGTCTGGCGGTACAAAGCAATGCCCGTGTCGTTCATGCCGAACTTGCTGTGCAATTCGTCGTCACTCCACACCTTCCCGGCCATGACATTGCTTCCAGCCAGTGTTCCGGCAAATACGGCATCGGCGGCCTGCGTCAGATTCTTGTCAGCGTGCTTGCCCTTGACGATGCCGCGCAGTGCGGATTTCACGTCATCGACTCGCGGCAGCACGCCGGGTGCCAACTCGGCAGGCCGGATCGAGGTCAGCGAAACCTCGTTCTGCATGGCATTCACATAGGCGAACACCTTGCCGTAGTGCTTGTCTTTCAGCGCCTTGTGGTACTGGGTCGATAGGGTCTTGTCGTACTTGCCGAATGTCTTGAGCGTCTCCTTCCGGTTGCCGAAGAACTGGATCAGGTTGTTCTGGATGCGGCGCACCATGAAAGCCGGATCGGCGGTGAAAGCCCAGTCACTGGTGGTGGCCGGCGCATCGTCGCGCAGTTTCTGGAACATGCTGCGCACCAGGGCGCGGGCCTCATCGTTGGTGACGGCGCGGTACTTGGCGGCGAACTCATGGAACCCGAAGCGTTCGGCCACGGCAGCAATCCAGCGGGCGGCCTGCCGGATAGCCTTGGCCTTGAGCGTGTTGTTGCGGTACTCGCCTTCGCTGGTTTCTGCCAGTTCTGCCAGCGCCTCATCAACGCCACGAGCACGGGCGTAGGCTTCGCCAGCCTTGCGGGCTTGCTTCACGTCGTCGCCATCGGTGGCCAGCCATGCGTCTGCCTTTGCCTTGACCCACGGATCACGGTCGTACAGCTTTTGCATCTGAGCGATATACTGCTCTTTTGTCAGGAAGCGACGGAGGCCGTAATGGACAAGCTCATGCCACAAGGTTTGAACAACATCGGCAGTGGTCGCGTTGGCGTCACGGAACAGGTAGATTTTCCCGCCAGTGGTGGCACCGGCAGTTCCCCCTGCACTTGCATTACGCATGTGGGGCAAGTCGATTACGCTGTCCCGAATGAGAACGGGCGGCTGATGGCCAAACTTTCCAATTCGTTCTTCAATTACCTGCGCAAACTGTGCCTCTGACAGCCACTCGCCTTCCGGCAACGGCTGGCTCTCGTTGGTCGTGGCCAGCACAGTCGGCCCGGTGTCGTTGCTGAAAAACTCGTCCAGCGCATCACCAAATCCCAGTTCGCGCAGCTTCGCTTTCTGCTGTTCCATGCCAGACGCCACGGCGGCCTTCTGGTTTTCTGGCACTTCCGGCCCCTTGGCCATCAGCGCACGCTGAACCTTCTTGTGCGCCTCGCGTGCAGCGTCCAAGTCCTTGGCTTGCGGGAACGGCTGCTTGACCAGTTCGCGCATGGACTCGGCATCCTTCTTCGACTTCTCGATGCGTGCCTGCGTCTCGTCCTGCATCGCCGGTAGCCGGTCGATGTAATTCTTGAGGCGCTGCACCATGCCAGACGGCGAGAACGGATCAGTCGCGCTCCACGCCCCGCCGTTGCCGGTGGGGGTGCGCAGGATGACATTACCGGCGAAGTGCTCCAGCTTGAAGGACAGGCCACGGTACTGCACCGAAGCGGTGTCGATCATGTGGCTGCGCACGTTCTCGAACACGGATGCCAGCGCCTTGTGGGCGGCTTCCTTGTCGGACAGCGGCTTGCCGCCCTGCACGGTAACAGGCGCGAACCCTTCCTTATCCACTGGATGCTTGGCCGTGATGCTCAAAATCTCCTTGATCTCGCGCACGGCAACCGGCCCGTGTGTGTCGGCGTACTCCTGTGCATCGCGGGCCTTGCGCGTCATCGACAACACTTCATCGGCGTGGCCAGCCTGCAACTGCTCCAGGCGGCGCACGTCATTGCGCAGCTTGGTTTCCTCCAGAATCATCGGATCGCCGGAAGCAGCAGCCTTCATGTCGGCAGAGTTGGCGGCTTCGCCCTCGATGTCGTCGATCTCGTTGATCGTGCCGTCGTAGTTGCGCAACTGTTCAATGCCGCGAGCCTTGTGTTCCAGAATTTGCCAGCGGCGGGTGTCGTAGGTTTGCTCGGTTGCGTAACGCCCGATGAACACCTCGAAGTTGTCCGGGTCGCGGGCGTACAGTTCATTGCCGCGCCGGATGATGCGGCCCTCGCGCTGCTCCAGATCAGACGGGCGCCACGGCGCGTCGATGTGATGCAGTCCTACCAGGCGCTTTTGCACGTTGGTACCGGCGCCCATCTTGGGCGTCGATCCCAGCAGGAAGCGCACTTCACCGG
>Ga0172367_10003236_pt1 | contig 21415 bp, 17 predicted proteins | sample Lak10m_FD_114542 | JGI IMG/M metagenome (GOLD analysis project Ga0172367, IMG submission 114542) | Freshwater microbial communities from Kabuno Bay, South-Kivu, Congo - kab_022012_10m | ecosystem: Environmental > Aquatic > Freshwater > Lake | place: Democratic Republic of the Congo: South-Kivu... | reverse complement strand
TTTTCGCCTCTTTTATTTGTTGTATTTAAACCGGAATGCGCCTCTCTTGGTGAGGACATGAACATCTCTTCATTCATCCGCCTTTTGCCCTACCTCATACAATGTGGTTCGGTCTTCTTCCAGTACTGGTATATGGAGAACCTGCTGAAAGATGTCGCCGACGTCGCGGTCGGCGTCAACCTGTTCCTTTGCAACATGTGCACGGGCAACTACATCGTGTACGCCAACTTTGAGAACCTCATGCTGGGAGTCTTGAGCATCTCCCTATGGAGATCCATGATCTACATCATACATGCTATGAACATCCCCAAGGAACCAACCAACGAGCTCTACGTGCCGCTGATGCTGCCCGTGGAGGCCATGTCTCTCTTCCGGAGCCTGTTCGTTTACAAGTACCTGCTGACGACCAGCGTGAGCATCGAGCTCACACCCCTGTTGATCCTCATGAGCCTGGAGTTCATCTCCACTTACTTCACCACCAATGACATCTGCCAAAGACATTGGAAAAAACTGGACCTAAGCATGGTAGTGGCGCCCACATTCTTCACGAAAACCTTCAACGTGATGTACTACCTGAACATCATCGGCATATTCCATGTGATGTGGGCGCTTCTATCGTTCATGAGCACCATGTATTTACTTATGGAGGCTGACACCTTGAACCTATACAGACTCACGGCCAAGATGGCCCGCCTAGAAAATGATATAGTACAGTACGCCAAGACCGACCGCGGCATGGTGAGAAAGATCCTGGATGACATCGACTCCGTGTCCCTGTCTCTTGCAAAGAGCGAAACCACCATCCGCGTGTTCATGGTCTTGTACATCCTAACGAGCTTGTTTTCGGTCCTCCCGAAATTTCACCTCTCGTACTTAGACGTCGACAGTTCAAGCTGCATGCCGATATTCGTAAAGGATAACCGCCTCAACACCAAGGCATCCCACAAGAAGCTGCGTGATGGCTTCAAGCCCCTCTTCCAATTTGCCATCGCCTGCAACGCGATGGGATACATCGTCAGTTGCGCCGTCATCGCGGCATTCTACGTGGTCACCAAGAACCGCGTTATCACCCTCTCATCTATCTATGTACTATGGATGGCATCGCATGTGCACATAATGTACATAGGGGGCTTCTACACCTATGTCAAGAATCTCGATCGTCAACACCATGACAGGAACAAGTACTTCAACATGATGACCAACATGACAATGAACGACTGCGCCTGCGTCATCGCACTGTGTTTCACAGTCGTGATGTGGCCGCTCACATTGTACCTCTCCGTTGCTTATTCCTGGTGGTAGTTGATCCTAGCAATAAACCCCAGATTTATGATGACTCCAGGGTGACGCCCAGTTGTGTGCTTCGGGTTGACCCTGCGTATATATTTTCCCCCTCCCCACGGCCGTAGATAGCATGGCCGCGGTGCATCAGACGATGCCCTCGGACAACATCTTCTCGGGCATCAAGCCCGACGACCGGGTGGTGATCGAGAACGCGATCGCCGTGATGAAGTCCCTCAACCGCGACCTCTCCTTCTCCGACTTTGAGATCCGCAGCACCCAGAACGGCTTCGTCCTGATCGCCAAGACAGCGTCCCACGTGATGGTGGGCATGACCGACCTGCAGGTGATCAAGGACTGCAACCCCGTGAGGATCCAGAACGTGGCGGTGGCCTGGGGGGAGAACCACCGCCTGGCCGTCCATGTCAAGATCCTCAACAGCACCGCCCCCGTCACTGTGACTGAGACGGACATCATCAGGGTGAAGAGGAAGCGGCTGTGGGGCTTCCTATAAATGGCCCAGAGACTCGTTCATTTGCCCGAAAATGAACTTATTGTGACCTGACCTTGAATTCGCTCGCTTCGACTATAAGCAGTATCATAAGGATGGCCTTGGATGCAAGGCTGAGGATGTCATAAGCATAAGCCATTCTCTTTCCATTATTCCTGTAATGACCCACAGACGCTCCCACAGTGGCCACGACACCAAAGAACATGAAGAGGATGAACTCGAAGATTGCAATCATGATAGGGATGGAACTCTTCCTGCTATAATTTTTGTGGTTCATGCAATGGAAGATGCCAAGTAAATCGTTCAGATTCCAGAAGATCACAGTCCATTGCAAGATGAAAACAAACCAGGTCACGATCAGGAAGATGACACCGTATAACTTGAGGGTGAAGGGTGGAAGAGGGTCAAGGTTGTTCTCCTCTCTGACTGACTTGGGAGTTGCGAGTTTCGTGTAAAAGTAGCTCTTGTTACTCATCTCGAACGGTGTACGGATCGTCATCTTGATGGGCTGCACTTGGCGCTGCATTGGGCCTTGGTCTGACGTATCTGAAACGTAAGAGGATTGAGTATCTTTGCTCTCCACGTCGAATGGTAGTATCGTCTTGTCCTTTTCAATACTAGCCTGCCAGAAGCTGAGCTCGATAGCCAGGCCTACGATAACCAACACAACTTGGCTCGCCGCGAGGATGAGGAGCGTCCCAGACTCGATCGTCCCGGTGGTGTATGCAACGAGTACGATCATGAGAGGGGATGAGATGCTGTACTCCACCCAACGATCCCATCTCGGTTGATTGTTGAGGATCATGGCATACACACCACTGAAAAAAAAGAACCGCATGAGGTGTGCTGCAACGGTGACGATGATCATGAAGGTCAAGATCCACCACTTGCTCACCTTGTCTAGTTTGCGGTTGTCCGCAGCACGGTAGTAGTATTCAGAGTATGACCAGCCCACCACTTGAGCATCGGGACGGGTGTAGCAATAGCCGTCATTATTGAAGTTCTTCATCCGGTTGTCGAGGGCGCTGAGTGCGTTGTAATAAGGAGCCGCAAGGAAAGTGGAGCTGACAGCATCAATTGTGCTAAGGTTCATGAATGTTGCATAAAACTCTGCCTGAGACGGAATTTCCGCGGTAATCGTGTTGAACGTCTTGACCCCGTATATGTAAGCGTTGGCGTCATTCCGGGCTTGGGAGATTGCCCAGTAGAAGATAGTGATGTGAATGAGGGCTAGTGCCAGGTTGCTGTAACGCAAAATGTCTTTCTTTTGCTTTTCGATTACTTCCTTGGATGTTTGAGTATTATCCATATATTTTGAGTTTTTGAACCTTGCGATCAATCATCTTTTTATATCCTTCAGGGAGAGTGTGAGAACGGGTGCGTCTACGACATTCGGTTGATCACTCATGACATCATCAGGGTGAAGAGGAAGCGGCTGTGGGGCTTCCTATAAATGCCTACCGTGACATGGAGGGGGTGAAGAAAGAGAGAGAGAGAGAGAGAGATGGGAGTGGATCATGGCAAACAGAACTACCTGAGAACGATCATATCCGAGCACATGCACATGTTGAAGGGTCATATCGATTCATTGAGGCAGTTAGGCATAGTCATAGAGAACGAGGCCCAGCTAGAGAGCATACGGGACCACAGCAGCTTGAGCGGCATGCCTCCCTTGTACAGCGAGGTGATCCAGTACATGGGGTACTCTGGGGAGTGTGAGAACGGGTGCGCCTACGACGTCCGGCTGATCGCGAACGACTTCTGCGACGACGTGGACACGATCATCCGCTGCAACGCCCAGCTTCAGAGGATTTCCTTTGACTCCTGAGCATCTTGAGGAAGATACGGTCCAACAGCCGGGGCCTCGTGTTCAGGAACGGGCATGGGCACAGCTCGCAGGGCCTCGTGGCCTTGGGGAGAGGACAGAAGATGCACTTCTTCCTCACTGGCATGATGCTGACCTTGAAGTAGCGCTGCATCCCACCCGGTGCTTCCCTGAAGGAGGCGCCATGCATAACAACGCTGTAATACACACCATTTTTTTACCAACCCGATGACCTATCTTCCGCCATCATAAACCCCATCTTGTCGAGATCCTGCACCGTCAGGCTTCGGATGCACATCTTGATCAGGTTCTCCACCTCGGTGATGCTCTTGCATTTCACGTTGAAGTAAGTCTTAAGATGAGTCTCTATGGGCAGCAGCAGCTGGAGCTGCGGAACCTTGGGCAGCAGGATCACGTTGTGCAGGAAGATCCCCATGCGCATGAGGTACAGGGTCCCGATGATGAGGATGTTCTTCTTGATTGAGTTCATCGCCTGCCTGAACCTCTGGCTGAGCATGTTGAGGAAGCGGCCGATGTAGTGGGTGCATCTGTCGGTCACGAACCTCCTCAGGTCTTCCTGGAACGTGACCGAGCACACCCTTATCTTGTTCGTGGCGTGCAGGATGCGCGTGAGGACGAGGCACAGGTTCGGGATCTCGTTCCTTAGCTTGACCTCCCTCAGCGTCTTCCACATCAGGTGCTTGTGCTTCTGCTCCATCCTCGACCTCTCCTGCAAGAAGCTGCTCCTTGCGATCTCCGACTGCAGGATCCAGTGCACCCTGGACTGCACCTCGTTGTACTCCGCGTAGACCCTGCATTCACCCTCGTGCCCGTGCAGGTCCTCGATCACGATGTTGTCCATGAACTCGTCCTTGTTGAACCTCTTGGTGTGCACGCAGTTCCCCGTGATGGTGCACACCTGGCTGTCCTCCTCCTCGGACACGGGGCAGACGCCGATCTCGCACCTGTGGATCTCCCCGCACTCCTTGCAACCCGCGAGGTCCATGTCGATGCACTCCCAGGTGCACCGATGGCCCGAGAGCCTCTTGGGCAGCACGAAGGGGCCGCTGATCCTCAGCCACAGCTGCGCCCTCTCGTCCTCGCAGACCTTGCACCTCTTGCAGTTCGCACACCACCTGACCCACCTCTGCACACACCTGCGGCAGATCTTGCAGGAGTCGCATGTGCCCATGGGTAGAGCACACACACCCGCTCTCTCCGGTCTCAGCCATGGACCAGGTTTCACACATTTTTTTATACCCGTCCTACGCTATCTCCTGTTACCACCTCTCATCCTTGCCTCCAGCCTGTGCCTGTCGTAGGCCACGGCGGACCGGCAGAAGTCCTGGACGTCCACCACGAATCTCATGATATGGCTGGGCAGCGAGTGCTTCGAGCATATGTACACCTGCACGTTGCAGCCGATCTCCGTGTTGAGCAGCGTGTGCCACTCGAGGTTGGTGGTCTTCCCGCACCTCACGCAGCACCTCTTCTTGGACTGGGACATGGGGCGGGATGCCGCGTGGTTGCAGTCCACGCAGGTGAATTCAGTGCCCGTGAAGTTCCATCTCCTGCACTTGCCGCAGACGGGGCATAGGTAGTAGCTCACGTTCTGGACCATGAGGATCTTCCCCAGCATGTTCACGGAGATGATCGTGGAGTCCAGGTTGCAGTTGGTGCATATCAGCTTCTTCGACCTCATGCAGAGGCGGAGCTTCGAGTGGATCCACTCCCCGTTGCCCTTGTTGCAGCAACGGAGGCAGATGTGCACCCTCATGATGTTGTTGAACTGGGCGTAGTCCGAGTTGTACCTCTCCAGCAGCATCCGGCACTGGTCCGCCACGAGGTTCGAAGGGAGCGTGTACACCTTGCAGCGGGAGTGGATGTGCTCGATGATGTTGAACTCCTCCACGGTGAGCTCGGGGTAGATGTTCCGGTAGATGTTCCAGAGGACCCCCGGGATCGTGGTGCAGTGCATCTCGCTGGCGTAGTAGAACATGTCGACCTGGTTGTCCGCCAGCCTCTTCCACTTCCCGCACAGGTCCCGCTGCACCGGGGCCCTGCCCATGCGGAACTTACAGGTGCGGATGCAGCGGTCCACGCTGAGAGAGGCCGCGGAGTTCAGACCCTCCCAGCCCCAGTCGCAGGACTGCAGGTGCTCCTGCCGGAAGCCATCGGCTATGTTGGGGAAGATGTCCATGAACATCGCCATGCCATGCACCTTGTTGATCGCCTCCCTCTCGGTGACGAGGTGCTGGTTGCACATGAACCAGACGTACTCCATCATGGCCAGCTTCAACAGGCTCAGGTTGCGGCACAGGAAGTGCGCCTGCAAGGCCAACCCCTGGGTCATCACCTGCCTCAGCTCACCGGCCAGCCTCACCCTGGCCCAGAAGGAGGGCCTCTTGGCCGTGTTGGGGTAGAGCCCCATGAGGAGCCCGTGCAGGATGTTCACCAGCACCGTGCAGTGGGGATGCCGGAAGTCCTTCTCCTCCAGGAAGGTCACGCGGTTGCGCTTGAGGCAGGGCATGCTGTTGCAGACCACGTTGACGATGAGGTTGGATTTCCAGTTCCTCTCCACCAGGCTCTGCAGGATGAACCTCCCGATGTCCGGCAGGTTGCGGTGGCTGTATGCCGCCACGGGGTGCAGCACCAGCCCCTCCACGGGCATGCACCTGTAGAGGTCCGGATGGTACTGGGCAAGCCAGCAGAGGATCAGGCGGCTGTCGATCAGCTGCTGGGCGTTGGCATCCCCCGAGTTGATCCTCCTGTGGAGCATCTCCAGCTCCCTGTCCACGGCGCTGTTCTGAGGGCAGAAGCGCCCCGAGACGGTGTCTCCCGCCCCTCCATGGTCTGTATCACAATCCTCTATCGGCAAGGGCAGGTCCGCAACCGTGGCCTCGGAGATCGGGTAGATGTCGATGGGTTCCCGATAGCACCTCACCACCGTGATGCTGTGCGGCCGCTGGGTCTTGTCGCCCTTGTGATACAGCGTCTCCAACCAGGAGGGGCTCATTGAAAATCCTCCCACGCCACGCGGTGCTGCTTCAGGTACTTCATGCCCAAGTTGTTCAGGCAGACGCTGTAGCGGTTGCGCTGGTGGGCCACGATCGGCAGGGGCATGCACTGGACGGGCCCCCCGACCGGGCAGGTGAGCATGACCTGCCTCGCGTACTCCCCCGGCTGGTCGCAGATGTTCCCGTGGCTCTGTATGATGCCGTTGAAGCGGCTGCCGCGGTAGGTGATGTCGTAGAACATGCTCTGCGTCAGCTTCCTGAGGCAGAGGACGCACAGCTGCTGCTCCAGTGGCTGGGGGTCGTTGGGGAGCAGGAACTCGACGCAGGTGAAGGGCATGTTGGCGTCGATGAACATGCACTCGCAGTTGATGCCCATGGAGCAGGGCCTCTCGTCCTCCTGCGGCTCCCTCATGTGCATCTCCTCCCACGCCTTGGTCACCACCTTCACCGAGGGGACGGCCGGGAAGCAGCTCTCGTTGTAGGCGCCGAAGAGGTTCTGCATCATCTTCACGTAGGGCTGCCTGGAGATGATGCTGTCCAGGGCCAGCGATTGCCCCTCGGAGGTGCCCGCCGAGCGGATGCAGCACCGGATGTCGTTGTAGAGGCAGTCGTTGATGACGACCTTCTCGGGGTCTTCCGGGGTAGGTGTCGCCGATTCCACCCGGCTGCACTTTGCGTCCCCGTCCCCATCCACGGAGTCCGACTCCCTGGGCTGGGGCTCGATGCGCTGCTTCTTCCGGTTCCGCTTGGGGTTGCCCCCTCCCTCCCCGCTCGTGACCACCCCGGCGGACCCCGTGGCCCTCTTGGCCCCCATCCAGCTGTCCGGTATGTTCATGCCGCTCATATCGGCAAGCCGATGATGCCGAGCGTGCAGATGACGATCACGGCCACGGAGACGAACAAGAGGGAGGCCCTGATCAGAAGCACGAGATGCGCCGGGTCAAGGAGCACGGTTCTTGTCTGTTGCAGGATGGCGGGGATCTCCTCCAGCTCTATGGGCATACACATACCCCATGGAAGGCGCGGTGCGGGCACTGGAGATACATCAACTTTTTTTTATTTCATCACGCTCCTCATCGCCGTGGTGAGTATCTCGATGACCATGATCCACAGCATCACCACGATCATGGTGTCGTTCGCATGCAGCGTGTTCACCACCTTCTGGATCATGCCGAGGACGATGTTGATGATGATGAGGACGGAGAGCTCCGTGATGGCGCTGGAGCTGGGGAAGAAGGAGGATGCGGCCCTGAGGACCAGGATCAGCAACCCCGAGACCATGATCATGGCCGTCTGGTTGATGTTCTGCAGCACCACCATGTTGTAGACCTGGGATGCGCCCTGCCACACTGCGTAGTCCCGCATCGCGGAGAATTGATCGAAGACCACGGAGATGGCGTCGAAGAGCACCAACAGGCTCACGAGCTGTGTCAGCTGGGGGGAGCTGTCGCTGGAGTGCACGTTCACCGTCCAGCTCGAGAGGATCATCATGTTGGTCAAGGAGAGAGTGAATGCCTTGGAGATCACCGTGTTGATCTCGCTCCACCTTCCCCCGTCGTACTTGCTGAGATTGTACATCACCACAAACCCCGCCATGCTGAGGAAGGGAAGGGTCCATCCAAAGGATACGCGCTGTATGATAAACTCGGTGTTGCTGGTGAACATGAAGAGCACCAGCCTCATGAACTGCGTCCCGTCCTCGGATTCCTTGAAAGACCCGGGGAGCAGCGTGAGGAGCACCAGGACGCACAGAGACACGCAGAGGCACTCGATCTGGGCCTTGGCGCTGGCGGTCTCGAGGTCCTGGGGTTGCAAGGACTGGATGATGGCCTGGGTGGAGATCAGGGTGGCGAACTTCTGGAATATCTTGCAGATGTATTCTATGCTCCTCTCCACGCTCAGCTCGTAGGAGCCGCTCCTGAGCAGCATCCGGATGTTGTAGGCCATGAATGCGACTACGATGTTCAGATAGGCGATGACATCCATGTCTAGGGACCTCTTTAGCAGCGCGTAGAGGAAGCGCACAATGGTGTAGATCAATGCACTCTCGATCCTCAGTGACAGCTGCAGCACGTTGCTAAACATTGTAAGCTTCATTGCCATGTTTCAGATGGCCCCTGCGCATGAAATCTTTAAATGTGGAAATACCGCTGTCCACATCCATGTCCAGCCACAGGTAGAACACGTCATGCTTGCCACTGTCGCACACCCGGGCATCAAAGCAGAACATCACGGGGTCCTTGCTTGGGTCCAGCACGATGCTTCCCTTGGAGGTGATCACCTGGCCATCCTCCGTGACGTACTTCAGCCCGGAGACCTCCAGCAGGAACTTCCAGTCCGCGGTGAGCAGGAAGCGCATCCCCTCCTCCTCTATCAAGAGACGCTCCAGCATGGAGTTCCTCTTGCAGCGGTCCTCCGGGATGTACATCTCGCTGCATACGTGCTGCCTCCGCTTGGTCGGCATGTAACCCTCCTGCTGCTCTAACCTGGGCAGCACGCTGAAGCTGCCGGGGTACTTGATGTGCATGTCGAACAGGAGAACGTCGACGTACTTCTCGTACTTCATCGTGGGGTTCTCCATGACCTTCTGCGTGTCTCGGTCGTACAGCTTCTGGAATGCGTCCGCATCATTCAGCAAGCGGAGTTTGGTGGTGAGGTAGTGGAAACACGGCCTGGAACCCCACGGGCATGGCTGTGACACGATGTCGTTGCGGAATCCCTCCACCAACGAGAGGATCTCAGAGGTGGGGTCCCCCTGGTTCCTCTTCCTCTTGGCATCCCCAGCCGGGCTCCTGCCCCCCTGCCTCTTCGGCCTCTGTACTTCCATCCATGCCCGTGTTTCCACCGATGAGCGTTTTATACCGCGCCCTCCCACCCACAGATCCTCCCGACGGGCCGTTCCGCAGCCATATATTTAAGTTCAGGAACCACGGTGGCGGGCAGAGAGCGAATGAACGGACCCACCGGTCTTTCGCAGCAGGCCCTGGCCTCCAGCAACAACCAGAACGTCTTCAACAGCGACATCGCACCCGAGGAGCTCTACTCCAACGCACCCATCACCATCCGCAGGAGGATCCATGTGAACATCTCCGGCACGATGGCCAACTTCCAGAAGCAGGGCGAGCTCGCCGCCACCTGGAAGCCCCGGGAGGGCAAGCAGGCGTCCGTCTTCGGCCTCTACGATGCCTTCGACAACTCGCTGGACCACCAGACCGCCACCAACGCCCTCAAGGGGGCGATGATCAAGAAGGCGACGGTGCTGGAGTACAAGAGCACCTTCCCCGTGCCCCTCGGCATCTCCGTCAGCTGCCTGAACCCCGACGAGGCCACCGACACGGGGGAGAGGTACGTGATGACCGCCCTCCCCATGACCACCAACACCAACCCGCTGATCATCCACGAGTCCGACAGCTCCTCGAACGAGAGCATGGAGTGGAGGAGCAAGTACCCGGACTACAACGAGCAGAACCTCGAGACCGAGGGAGTCATCAACCTCGACAAGCGCCTCTACATGTTCGTGCACCAGAACCACCCCGTGATCGAGATGCTCAGGTGCAACAAGGACATGCTCTCCGCCAACATCGACGAGCAGCCGCTGGTCGACGGGCAGTACTACAAGATCGCCAACACGGTGATGAGGGCCATGTGCAACGCCCTGAGGACCAAGGTGCTGTCCAAGGTGTCCACCCGCGACCTCAACAGCTTCCAGGTGCAGCTCCACCGCATGAACGGCAAGTCCTGGGATCGCATCGGCAAGGACGAGTTCGGGGACATCGTGGGAAAGAACGACCAGTCCTCCGTGGAGAAGATCAACGAGGCCCTCAACCAGCACTGCACCTTCACCTCCAGGGTGGAGCTGGAGTACGAGATCCAGACCTAGGCGTCGCCTCTCCTAAGTTTTTATTGAATTCATTTCCCCTGGTCTACCCTTATGCTGAGAGAGCAGAACTTGCCGTAGGTGTAGCTGTGGCATACCAAGCCGGGCCCGCAATCCCTGTCGTCCAGGCAGGCATTGAGGTGCTGCGGGTAGCCCCTATCCCTCAACACCCTCTTGAACCTCACGTGCATCTGGTCGTCGAACTGCGCGGGATGGACGGGGCGCAGCTGCATGATCGCCATGTATCCGATGGTGACGTCGCACAGCAGCAGCAGCCACATCAGCAGCACCGTAATGCCCTTCATGACGCGCCCTTGCAGGGGTTCAGCACAGTGGCTGTTATATATCGCCGCAATCTACAAACCAGGCCACGGCGCACCCCGTAGTGCAAGAGCTAACTCGTACTCTGCATGCTTATCTTTATTTTTCCGATGTATATAAACCGAGCTATTCACCATGACTCTAAACACCCACCACTGGGATGGAGGGTAACACACAGGAGAGCCGTGGCTTCACCGACAACTTCATGCTGCCCAAGGGAGACATCGGCGTCAACCTCGCGGGAACCATGACGGCGAACAGCACCATGCCGACGATCCAGGACTACGAGAACATCTTCGGTCCCGCCGCGAGGCAGATCAAGTTCGACCCGCAGAGGCACAAGAGGCACCAGAGGTGGCACCTCCCCGATGTGCTCCAGGGCTCTAACACCTTCCTCACCGACCGCATCGATGGGCTCATCACCGACGCCACCAACTCACCCTTCACCAGCGTGATCCTTCCCTACGTCTACCTCGAGAACCCCGACCAGAAGCTCAAGTGGAACATCTGGAGGTTCGACGAGGGCATGGCCACCCGTGTGCCATACGAGTCGGCGGCCAGGGTGCTGACCCAGAGCAAGACCAGCCAATCCGCCTACATCGTCAGGCAGGGTATGGCCCTCCGCATGGAGCACAACTTCATGATGTCCGCCGCCGGAAGGGACAATTTCAAGAAGCAGCTCATGCAGCTGGTGGGTTCCATCCAGAAGACCAACGACCTGGACGTGCACCAGGCGCTTCTCCTCGCCCCCTCCTACGAGGCCCACCTCAGGGAGAAGTACCACACCACGGAGAAGACGACGCTGCAGCTCATCCGCCAGTACGTCGACAACTACGGGCTCATGCAGAAGCACCCGAACGCCCTGGACATCATGATCGAGGACGCGAAGAACACGCTCAAGACCTGGGGATCGCCCCCGCCTTCCTTCATGATGTGCAACGGCGCGCTCACCATGCAGATGACCTTCAACCCGGAGAAGACGCAGTACTACACCAACGGCATCAGCGGACCGCTGCTCCTCAAGCAGGGGCCCGAGCTGCCGAGCTACCGCGGCCTGAGCATCATCCACTCCCGCAAGTTCGAGATGAACCAGGGGGAGCAACCCAGGGACGTACTGAGGAGGAGATCCAGGGTCGCCGAGCACTACAGGATCAACGGCTACGTCAAGGACCTCCACGACAAGAGGTTCAGGTTCTACGACCAGTCCAAGGACTCCAACTTCGATCTCACCTTCCCCGAGCTCATGGAGCTGTCGTGGCTGGATGGGCCCAGTGTCGGTGCATGGGAGAAGAACACCGCCGCAACCCATGCAAGGGTGCGAGAGAACAACCAAGGCCCCGCCGCATACGTCCGCCCCGGCTTTGCGCTCAACTCGCACTTTGACATCACCGAGAGCTTCCGACCCCTGGACATCGGGGTTCACCACCCTGGCGTGGTCTCCGAGAGCTCCAGGAGGTACGGGGAGACGGTGGGATCCATGCAGCACAACATCTACGACCTCAACGAGAACCGCCTGGAGCACAGGCCCGACGGCGCCCTGCAGCTCTCCTCTGGCATGAACTGCATCTCCCCGTCTAACATCATGAGCACGGAGAGCGTGAATTCGATGATGACCAACAACCAGGGCCTCCTGCACTGGACCGCGCACCAGTTCCGCAACCTGCACTCCTCGATCAAGGCCACCCCCGAGAGGATCGACATGGTCTGCAGGGAGGCGACACTCCTCAAGCTCAAGAGGCTCACGGCGGAGGGTGACTCCCTGCACATCACCATGACCACCATCCCCCAGTCGGAGATCAGGGCGGCGATGGCGGAGTTCCAGAGGAAGGCGTGGACCCCGGTGGAGGTCTCCGCGGCCATCGCCATCATGGGATCCGTGCTGTTCAACGCCACCCGGGCCCCCAACGCCCTCAACCCCAAGGTCCCGGAGAGCGTCTCTTCGGACTTCTCCACCTTCCTCCAGGCTTGCATCTCCAGGTCCTTCTTCGACACCCGCATGTGCAACGCGCTCCTCACCTGTGTGAACACCCCGCTGGAGCTCCAGCTGGAGTTCCTCAAGTTCTTCAAGCTCGACGATGCCGGGAACGTATCCGACCTCAGGGCCACCCACTCCAGCGCCGAGAACCCGTACAACTCCATGGTCATGGTCAAGTACATGTCCCACTCCCACCCCGAAGAGGGGGTCAGGCAGCGCTGCTCCAACCTCCTCCAGATGGCGGGAGGGGAGATCAGCCGCCAGCTGGACGAGACCGTCATGGACTACTGCAACAAGCTGGTGGACACCATGGAATCCAGCGTCTCCTTCAACATCGACGTCCAGGGCCTCACCAAGATGCTGGGCTCCTCCGTGGAGTCACGCCTCATCGACTCCGACGAGAGGCACGGGCTCTACACCCTGGCGACCTCCACCATGTACATCAACGACAAGAAGGAGACCATCAGCACCGCCCCCGTGTTCCAGAAGGGGAGGGACGAGGACACGAGGGCCATCCTCACCTCCAACGGCATCAAGCTCGAGGACAACGCCATCATCGGGACCGAGTTCCGCTGCTACCCCTTCCCGATCACCTCGACCAACATCGGCAGCATCGAGAGCGTCATGTCCGGCAGCAGCCTGAGGGAGTACGCGCACGAGCCGGTCCTCACGGCGCAGCTGAAGCAGAGCGCGACGGAGTTCTTCCAGGGAGACGGCAAGGGCAAGGTGCTCGCGCAGTTCTACCGCCTGGCCTTTGCAAGGATGTTCACCAGCGTCATGCACTACGCCAACGACTCCATGGTGCATCCGTGTGTGCTGGCGAGCAAGAACTCCATCGGCAACGTCAGGCACACCGTCAGCGGCAGGATCACCAGCTCCCCGCTCCTGACCTCCCCGTCCCTCGCCTCCCCCTCCATGGGGGTGCAGTTCCAATCCGATAGGCCCGCCACGGCCAGGGACACGATCCATCTGCTGTGCAAGGAGACGATTACAGACGGAGAGCTCGCGAAGCTCAACAGGAGGTTCAACTGCAACTTCACACTCGGACCCAACAGACGCAACCCCTACATGGACTGGTACGTGGACATCGTCTGCGTGAGGCCCAACATCGAGCACAACATGCTCGCCGCCATCCTCGGAAGAGGCGGGACCGGGGAGCTCGGGGCCACCTACTGGGGCCAGACGGAGATGACGTGCTACGACGACGGACAGCATGGCCTCTGGGGCATGCAGTACAAGTACCACGCCAAGGCCCTGATCCACAACGAGCGCAACCTCATCCGCCTGTGGGACATCTGCTTCGACGGCTACAACGGCGGGATGGACAATTCGGTGATCCGGTGGCACGAGAAGGGGGACCTGGAGAGGTTCCAGCGTGACACGAGCTCCATCGACAAGCCCTACGAGGGCAAGAGCATGTTCGTCATGTCCTTCCTCTTCACCGACAATCATGAACAGCTCACCGACATCAAGCAGCCGTGGCCCAACCCCATCGTCTTCTACGACCCCCACGTGGACAACAGCACCAACCTCGCCATCGACCCGGACAACCTCTACAGCACGGTCAAGCCGGAGATGCGGGTGCTAAACCGCGAGCCCTACAGGGACCAGTACCACCGCTACCTCTCCGTCCTCCCCAACTTCAACCAGCTCCACGCCATCCGCAAGGTGGCCGGGCAGCAGACCGTCCAGAACGAGACCAACGTGTGTGCGCTGAGCTTCCAGGGAGACATGCTCATCTGCACCTCGGGAGGGGCGGAAATCTCCAGGGTCGTCGGATCTGGCCATCTCGGGCACTCCTTCGTCGGAGTGGCTAGCGTGAGGGAGGGCAAGGGGCTCAGGCCCGTGGGGCAGCCCAGCCTTACGAGGATGATATAAAGAGATGTATTTAAAGCCGAATAAACAATACCAAGGAGATCCCATGGACAGGCAACGGAAGCTACAGGCGCTATCACGGGCCATCCATCTGATCACTACCAAGACACTCATAATATCCTCCACGGGAGAGAGGCTGCAGCTCTAGTCGGTGCCGACCACAGCATCCAGCGTGCCCTGCGAGATCTGCTTCATGATGAACTCACAGAGGCCCATGTGCCAATTGACGTACAGGAGCGTGTAGTTGATCGTGCTCTCGCTGATCTCCCGGTACTCCTCCTCACGCATGGTGTGGCGTATCGGGGCCATGTCGTAGACGGCCTCCTCGCACAGCCGGAAGACATAGTCCCTGTCCTTCAGGCTGAGGGCGGCAAACTGCTCGGGGGTGCAGCTGTCGTAGGCCAGGTCCATCAGGTCCCGGTCGCGCAGGTAGCCCATCGCAATCTGCAGCTCCTCGTTGTTCTCCGCATAGACGACGTCAACCTCCCGGTCCGTAAAGCCCTCCTCACGCTCCACCGTAATCTCCTCCGTATTTCCGGAAACCATGGGTGAGTCCGGATTGCACTCGGGATGGAGGCCCGAGGCCGGCAGGGTTGAATATATAGCTTTTTTGGTCCGGTTTGTGCCAGATCACGCCATTAAAACCTTTTAAATACAGGGGTCCATTGTAGTGAAAACCGCTCTAATTTTGGGTTTATTGCAGCAAAACGACCCTAAACTTAGAACGACTCCTCCTTGAACGCGTGCTTGAACTCCTCCCAGATGTCCCCGGTGTAGGCGGGCTGGTGCTCGGGGTCCTCCTCGGCCTTGCGCTTGTCCCCCACGCGGCTGCTCTCGGACCCGAAGGTCCCGTTGACGCGGTCCTTGAGCTCGTTGTTCTCGATGCGCAGCTTGTCCAGCTGATGGATCTGTTGCTCGTACAGGTTGGAGGCACAGACCATCATCTTCCACACCCCGTTCTCGTCCGCGCTGTTCTCCACCAGCCGCTTCATCCCGCTCATCAGCTTCTCCTTCATACCGGAGTCGTTGCTATCCAGCGCGTCCCCGAACTTGGCCATGACGGTGTCGAGGACCTTCTGCATCTCCGACCTCGTCCTCTCGCTGAGCTTGTTGTTCTTGGTGGAGAGCTCCTCGAGCTGCGCCTTGAGCTTGGAGTTGGTCTCCTCCAGGCTCTTCACGTGCTGCAGGATCGGGGTCATGTCCGTGAAGCTCTTCGGCTCCCCCTTGGCGTCCACCACACGTTGCTGATTCTGGTTCTGGTTCTGGTTCTGGTAGTTTCCGTACCCGTTGTTGGTGCTGCCAAACGCGTTGGGGTTTGGGGCCATGCCACCCATACCAGAGGGGTTGTTGATGAGATGGTTCACCGAACCGGCATTGTTGTTGCTGCCATCAGCCTCCGACATGCTTTCTTAACGGTTTATTCTTGCAATTCCTTAAATATCACATTATCGAAGAGCATGTGCAGCCACAACACCCTACTGTGCCACCGCCACCACCTCGCACTCCACGACACCCGACCTCGCACCGAGGCTGGTGTAGGACCTGGGCCGCTGCGGCCTGAAGGAATGGACCACGAGCCTGACCCCGCCCTTGCATTGGATCCTCTGCAGCGGCTCGAACTGAAGACCTCCGACGAGCCTGCGATGCAGGTCCCCCACGTGCTGCACATCCCGCGGCTTGCGCTTGTACACGACCTTGAAGACCTGGAAGGCAGAAGACCAGGTGCTCCCCTCGACGCTCTTCAGCGGCTGGAACTGCAGCACGCCCTCCTCCTCCTCGAGAGACCGACGGCTCTTGTCCCTCACAAGCCCGAGCACAACAAACACGTTGTCCTCCACCCATCCGCCACCCATGGACCTCCTGTCCTCCCTTCTCCTCACCTCGGGCTGCATCCTCTGGGCCCCGAGGGTCAGGGAAGCCTTTAATCCAGCCAGGAGCTGACGGCGTCGTACCTGCGTATGATATCCAGCATGGCCGCCCCGGCGTTCTCGCAGGACCTCGGCGCCAGAGGCGTGATGCGCTGGCAGCGGCGACACCAGGAAGTCACGCCCGGGATCAGGCCCTGCGAGACCAACCCCCTCACCCTCTCCAGGTTCGCGGAGTGGAACGCGGAGGCGGTGTCCGGGAAGCCCCCCACCAGCATCTCCTCCATGGTCAGCGACCGCTCCATCTGGTACGGACAAGGGACATCCGTATCGAACCACTGACAGCAAAAGCAGGCGTGGGGGTGCATCCCAGGGAGAGGGGCTATGGCAGCTGGATCCACTCACGGTGTTTTTAATTCTCACTCTAACCCCCCTCACAAACACGCCCCGATCAGTCCGAGATCTCGATGGGCTCCCGGATCGCCCTCATCGCACGGGCGATGATGTACCTCTTGAGCGCATCCGGCATGTGGTAGTCCAGCATCCGCTCGATGCCGACGTAGGAGTTGAAGTCGAACCTGATGCTGCTGCGGTCGACCACCCCGCGGATGTAGCAATCCGTGTGAACGTAGGTCCGAGTCACCGTGGCGCGGCACATGTGGCACGGGTGGTTGGCGACCAACCTCAGGTGGCAGCTCGAGCAGGCCGAGAGGTGCCCGCAGGGAGAGTATATCACACGGGCCGACCGATCGAAGCATATCGTGCAGACCCCCCTCGAGGGTGACAGGGGGCTGCCAAAGGCCGATTCGTGCAGGTAGACCAGGAAGCTGATGCGATCCCTCACGTCGTCAAAGATCAGGTTGCAGTCGTCCAGCCGGTGGTTGAGCATCATGGCCTTGCGCCTCATCTCGGCGCAGTCGATGTCATGGATGTAAGACTGCACCGTGGAGGGGTTGTCCAGCTTGACGGCGACGAGCCTCGTGTCGTCGCTGCCACACAGCACGCAGGTCATGGTCCGGACACAGTTCTTGCAGGTCGTGATCATGTTGCAGAGGGTGCAGTAATAGGTCGGGACCGAGCCGCAGACGCACACCCCGAAGCCGGCCTTCTCGCTCTCCTCCACGCACTTGAGCCTCATGACGGTCTCTAGGACGGTGGAAGGGGTGCAGCCCCTGCAGAAGCTGACGAGGTCATCCCTCTTCATGTCTTCGATGAAATCGATCTCGTCATCGCGAATCTCGACGTCCAGCATGTCCAGGGCGTGGCTGTCCATGGAATCGTAGCCGTCGTCGCTCTCCTTGGACTTCATCTCCTCGAGGATGAAAGCCGCCGTATCGAAGGTGGGATCCTCGCTCTCGTCGTACCCCGGGATCTCCTCCTGCTGCCTTCCAAAGTACTTCCTGCGGTCGGCGTAATTCCGGAGGTTGTAGCTGCTCTTGACCGGGTCGTCGCCGTCGCCGTCTTCCTCCATCATGGAGTCGTCGCCCGAGTCGCTCTGGTAACCGGAGGCGGGGCGCCGCGGGCCCCTCACCCTTGCGTTCTGCCGCTGCAACGGGGCAGCCGAGGAGGAGGAGGCGAGGGTAGGGGGTGGCGGGGTCTGCCTGTCCTCCTCCTCCTCCTCGTCGCTGGTCCAGGTCATACGGACGCCCTCGGTGGAGTTACGGATCATCGGTGTGGTTGATGGAAGGCTGTGGGTTGGGAAGGCGAATACAGAGTTGTGTGAGACTTACGGATTTCTGATTGCGTGGGGTGCCACGGAGTGCTGGGTTGGGTGCCCCTCACCCACGAATCCTGGATAATTTATAGGGGTTCACAGAGGGAGGGGTTCTCACCTCAAAATGCCACAGAAGTAATTCAGGGTCCCCACCGTCACGACCACCGTGACGAAGGCCAGCGTCACGTAGAGCAGGTCCCGCTCCCCGTTGCCCATGATATGATCCTGGTAGGTGTCGTTGAGCGGGTTCTGGATCAGGACCCTGCGCGTGTTCTCCATGATGGAGATGTAATCCTCGTAGACCATGCAGGAGAGCGTCCCCTGCACCGGATCCAGCACCGCGATCCTGCCACCAAGGCAGACCCAGCGGCAAGCGTCCGTGAAGACCGCATACTCCTTGGGGATGTCCACGCTGCAGGGCCTGCATCCCAGGTCCGCCGCCCTGTAGGTCCCAGGCGAGCAGTAGGGCGCGGGTGTGGAGAGCACCTCCTTGGTGGCCACGGGGGCCTCGGGGAGGATGACACAGTCGATGCCGCCCGTGGAGTTCCTCCCCAGCACGAGACCCTCCGGGCATCTCCAAGAGCAGGAGTATGGGAGGTGGGCCTCCCCCGAGGTGAGGTAGACCACCGTGGTGTTCACCGCCAGTCCATTCTTACACGGGGAGCAGCCGGTGAACGCGTTCTCCAGACGGCAATCATCCATAAAGTAACCAACACCACACACCCGATATGGATCGCAATATCCACAATAAGACGCGTTGTAGGGGACATAATCTGGGAGGCACTCGTAGGTGCACCCCCGTATATACCTCGAATTCACCGGCAACGCGGAGGTGCAGCGCGAGCAGACGATGTCGCCGTACCGGCTGCAGTTGGAGGAGAGGTAAAAACCAGGGTCACATTCCGAGCTGCAGACCACGCAGGCCGCGTCCATGGATTGTTGGCATGGCCTCATGAACTCAAGGGTGTAGTTGCACTCCAGCGCCCCCTCGGTGGTGCAGGAGATGCAGTTCGACCCCGTGCTGGGCCTCCAGAACTGGGGCTTGCACCTCTTCGGGCAGGACCCGGGATCCTGGTAGCCGCCGGGGAGGTAGTACTCCGCCTGCTCCCCTGGGGGTATGGCCGGGCAGGGGACACACTGGGCGTCCGGGGGGCAGTCCACCTGGTACTCCCCCGCCTGGCACTGGATCAGCGGGCAGAAATGGCACTGGTAGGGAGGGACTTGCACCACCCCAGAGGGGCACACGTAGTCCGCGCTGTACACCGGCACGAACCCGTTGTTACATGTGAATACACACCCCTGGGTGAACACGCCGTTGTTGAAGGTCCCATTCGTGATTTGCACCCCCGCCTCCTCCACACAAGACCTGCAGTGTGACCGGTTGAACTGGAAGAACCCCTTGGTGGTGGACCCAGGCTGGGTACCGGGCTCCCAGTACTCCAGCTCGATCGGCTCGGTGATGAACTCCAGCGCGAACCCATCGTTGCACAAGGCGGGGCAGTCCACGCCGATCTCCGTCGCATAGCCCAGGTACCTGCCATTGGAAAGGTCCCCACACAGCCTGGGCTGCGCATTCTGAACCCGGGTGCAGGGCACGGTCCAGTGGAACCTGACGTCTCCCAGCTCCCAGTCCGCAAAAGGGGAGCTCTTGCAGGGGACGCAGTTCTCCCCCAGCCTGTAGCTCGAGTCCTTGCACCTCGCCTGGCAGTTGTTCAGGTTATACGGCTGGCCGGGGGAGGTGTACATCTCCAGCTCCACGTAGACCCCAGTCTGCGATCGCTTGGTGGTGCAGGACGCGCAGACCGCACCGACCTCGTCCTCGCAGGGCAGGCGGTAGAAACCAATATCGCAAAGGCTGGTGTCACAGAGCGCACACAGCCCATCCGAAGTCTCGTAATACCCAGTGTTGCAGCTGTAGCGGCACACGTTGCTCACCCACTGCGCGTTGGAAGGCAAAGAGAAGATGCAGGCCACGCAGATGCTCCCACCGTCGGGCTTGCAGCCCTGGAACTGATGCCCCAGGGGGCAGCTGGGCGTGCACCTGATGCAGGTGTCCCCTGTGAAGAAGAACTCGTTCGTCTCGCACTGCAGCGGGCACGACAGCGGCAGCAGGGAAACGGTGACCGACTTGGAATCCACGGTGTCCCCACCCTGGAACTTCAACCCGTGGGATCCACCCTTCCATGTCCCATACACCGGCAGAGTGCAGATGTGCCTGCCCATGACGGTGGATTCGGAGCTCCTGTTGCACACGAGGACGGCAGCCCCGGCCACCTCCAGCGTCACGGTGACGGTACGAGCCGGGGCGGGTGGCATGTTGAAAGCCACCATGAAATGCCTCACCCCGAATTCCATCGTGCCCAGCAAGGACGCGCCGTAGATCTCCGACAACAGGCCCTCCGTGGGCACATGGAATGTGACACCCGTGCAGAGACCGGAGCCCGAGCAGGACCACCCATCCACGGTCGCAAAGTTGGGGTACAGCTGGAACTCGTCGAGATCGAGATGGGAGGTCCCCGTGCCCGTGACTGGTGGGTTCACCGAGAGGAGGAGAGACGAATCGTTGAACCCGAAACTGTAAGAGTTCGACACAAACATGTTCCACTGGTCGTCGGCAATGAGGGAGGTATCCGTGCACTGGGTTGAAAGACACACCATGACATCGGCCACCTCCGCGGACCGGTAATAGAAGGACAGCGCCCAGTGGACATCGTAGGGCCTCCCGTAGATCCTCAACTCGGAGAGCGCATAGAAGGAGTTCGTGCCCCCGATCACCTGCACGAACCAGACGTACCTCCCAACCCTGCCGCAGGTGATGTTGACCCTGCTCACATCCTGGCTGAAATAGACATGTTCCTCACACAGCTGGTTGTTGCCGTAAGCATTCCCATCCCCTCCCACGTACACGTCCGTCCATCCGAGGTCGTAATCCGCGGTAAACTCCCAGGCGAAGTTCCAGAGCTCCACCACGTCCACATACTTGGCCACCCCGAGGTCGAACCTCAGGTAATCCTGCAACGCCACGTTGATCGTCCTGTAACCCGTCGAGGCGTTGCCGTCGAAGAGGTGAGAGACGTTGGCATTGGTGGGGTCCACGTAGGTGCTGAGGAAAGGGCACAGCTCGGTGCGAGTTGAACCGCACGACCTCTCCAGG
>Ga0172367_10003234_pt1 | contig 21423 bp, 17 predicted proteins | sample Lak10m_FD_114542 | JGI IMG/M metagenome (GOLD analysis project Ga0172367, IMG submission 114542) | Freshwater microbial communities from Kabuno Bay, South-Kivu, Congo - kab_022012_10m | ecosystem: Environmental > Aquatic > Freshwater > Lake | place: Democratic Republic of the Congo: South-Kivu... | reverse complement strand
CCGCTCGGTTTCGCCTGGGGTCAGCTTTGTCCAAAAAAAGTACCGAAACCAACAGGTCGTTTGTAAAATTTCTTTCCATATAGTGGTATTCTTAAAAATCATGACCAAAAAACGCAAATGTTGACCACTTGGTATATTCTATCTTTGCAAAAAAAAGATGACGGTTGTTTTGTTTTTTGTGGGCCTCGCCCTATTGGTATTGGGATCTGATTGGCTCGTGCGTGGCGGCTCAGGTCTGGCTAAAAAATTCCGTATTCCTGACATCGTGATTGGCCTAACCATCGTTTCGATGGGAACCTCCCTACCCGAATTATTGGTGAGTTTGTTTGCTGCCCTCAAAGGCAGTTCCGATATTGCAATGGGAAATGTGGTAGGCAGCAATATTGTCAATATCTTGTTTATTCTTGGGCTATCGGCTTTGATTGGCAGGCTAACCGTTCAAAAAAACACAACATACATTGAGATCCCCATAGCCCTTGGCACCGCACTACTGCTCACCTTCATGGGGGTTTTGTCTGCCGATCCGGTCTTGAAAACAGGGAGCATGGGACTTATGCACGGCTATATTCTACTGATATTTTTTGGACTTTTCTTGTACTACATGCTTTGGATGACCAAACAAAGTAGAAACCAAGAGACGGAGGCAGAAGTCCAATCAGAAAATACTGGAAAACCTTCTTTACTTTTGGTGGGAATGCTGGTTTCGGGCATCGCATTATTGGCATGGGGTGCTGATTTATGTGTGAACAATGCGGTCTTAATCGCACGGTCATGGGGCGCTTCAGAAAGCTTAATTGGACTGACCTTGGTGGCGGCAGGAACTTCACTCCCCGAACTTTTTACGTCGGTAGTAGCCACCATCCGCAAAGAAAGTGACATTGCGATCGGCAACGCAGTGGGGTCTAACATCTTTAATGTTCTGCTTATTCTGGGAACTTCTTCCAGCATTCATCCCATACGTTATTCCATTGGAATGATTTCCGATATGTGGGTCATGTCTGCCGCATCGCTTTTGTTGTTTGTTTTGGTTTACCTCGGAAAACGCCATACTTTGGGTAGAATGGAGGGGCTAATTTTTTTATTCGCCTATTCGGCTTATCTTTATTTTTTGATACAGCGTGGATGAAACGCGCATACCCCTCCTGAGGAATATTGAGAACGTCGATGATCTCCGGCGGCTGGGTGAGCACCAACTTTCTGTTCTGGCCGATGAGTTACGCCAGTTCCTCATTCATGAAATTAGCGAACGGGGGGGGCACTTTGGCGCCAACCTGGGCGTAGTTGAGCTCAGCATAGCCCTTCATTATGTATTTCAAACACCCCGGGACGCTTTGGTATGGGATGTGGGCCACCAAGCCTATGCCCATAAAATCCTAACCGGCCGCAGGCATTTATTTGCAGGAAATAGGACTTTTGGCGGAATCAGTGGATTTCCCAGTCGATCAGAGAGCATTTTCGATTGTTTCGGAACGGGTCACGCCAGCACCTCAATCAGCGCCGCAATCGGAATTGCCCATCAAGCCCTTTCTTCTCACTCTTCACCTCGACCCCGTTCCATTGCCGTGATAGGCGACGGGGCTTTGACAGGGGGACTGGCCTATGAAGCCCTCAATCAACTCTGCGGATCTAATCTCCCAATTTTGATCGTCGTCAACGACAACCAAATGAGTATCGATCCGAATGTAGGCGGAATGAGTAAGCACCTGGTCCATTTGAAAAACGTCCAGTCTTTGGAGCCAGCCAACTCTATTTTCGATCAGCTCGGGATTCCCTACACCGGTCGTGTTGATGGCCACAACCTAACAGAACTCATAGTGGCTTTACGCGCTTGGAATGACAATCCCAAACCGAGCGTGATCCATGTTATTACCCGCAAAGGCAAAGGATTTCCCCCAGCCGAAGAGGAACAGACCCGCTGGCACGCCCTTGGCCGATTCGACAAGCTCAGTGGCCAATCCATTTCTGAAAGGCAGTTACCAGGGCCCAAATTCCAAGATGTTTTTGGCCAAACCCTTTTAGAATTGGCAAAGGCCGACCAGCGTGTGGTAGGAATTACGGCCGCGATGCTCTCTGGCACTTCGCTAAAAATGATGAAGGATCAAATGCCCGACCGCTGCTTTGATGTAGGGATTGCGGAAGCACACGCCGTTACCTTTTCTGCAGGCATGGCAAGCCAGGGTGCTCGGCCCTTTGTGGCCATTTATTCCACTTTCCTTCAACGGGCCTACGACCAGATCATTCATGATGTGGCGCTGCAAAAATTACCTGTTGTTTTTTGTGTAGACCGGGCTGGTTTGGCTGGTGCTGATGGGCCGACACACCACGGTGCATTCGACATGGCCTATCTGTCTTGCATTCCCAACCTAACCATTGCAGCACCCCGAAATGCAAAGGAGTTAAGGCTGATGATGTACACGGCCTTAAAGCATGATTCCGGACCCTTTGTCATTCGATACCCACGTGGACATGCGCCGGATCGACCCGATCACGATCCTGTCGATTCTCTCATGCCATATACTGCACATTGTTTGGTCTCTGGAAGTTCGGGGATGGTCATCTCGGTGGGCCCGATGGCCAGTTTTGTATCGGATGCCTTAAATCGCTTAGATCGAACAGAGGATATTGCCCATTGGGATCTGCGTTTCGTGAAACCCATCGACCCGCAGCTGCTGCATCACGCCCTGTCCCACCCATTTGTGTTGGTGGTGGAAGACGGATGCCATCGAGGCGGTTCGGGTTCAGCCATTGGTCATGCACTTCTAGAGGCCGGATACCGGGGAAAATTCAAGGTAGCCGCACTGCCCGATGCATTCGTTACCCATGGAAGCCCGGATGAATTGTATGCATTGCATCGATTGGACGCCACAGGCATCTTCGAACATCTGCAAGCATTGCTTTCCGATTGACTCTACCCTTCCTCCGATTGCTTCTACCCACGCTACGATTGATTCTACCCTCGCTACGATGATCCTACCCTCGCTACGATTGATTCTACCCTCGCGTTCTACCGCTTCACAAACCTGAGGCGACCTAGCCCGTTGCGCGATATAAACTCCAGAATGTACCATCCATTCGGTAGGGCACTCAGATCCAATTTGAGGGCATCACCCTCCGGCCGCCCGGCCAATGCAATGCGCCGACCGGAGGCATCCACCGCAACCCAATCCGTTTGGTGATTCAGGTCGATACCTTTCAAATAAAGCTCAGAATGGGCGGGATTGGGATAGATTTGAAAGGTCGATGTTGGGAAATCTTCATCGAACGACGTCATAAAGAAGGAAAATCCGGCGCTCGAGTCAGACAGACAACCCGCCGAATCTACAATCAATCGATAAACCCCACTTCGTTGTGGCACGAGCGTGCGAATAGCTATGGTATCGATCCAAATGCCATCCACAAACCAGCGATAAGAACTGCCTGCGTTTACCGATCGAAGCGCGCCCGAAACAGACTCTATTTCAGCAGACGGCGCTTCAAAAACACGGATGGTGTATGAACCGATGACCGTGCATCCGCCGCTTTGTCCGCTGTATTCGATCGTGTGTAATCCAACACCCGCTTGGGCCGGACTAAATATCCCGAATGAAACACCCGGTCCTGTGTACGTACCCCCGGGTATGCTGGCCTGGTTCAGGAGGATGTTGGACCCCCGTACACAGATTGGGTTCACTGGCCAAAAAGTGAGTGCGGGCGGCTGGTTGATGGTGATGCTGCGGGTGATCCGATTCACACAACCTGAATTCGCATCGGGCAGGGTTGTGTAGGTTATTGCAAATACGCCGGCCCCTGCGAGTGAGGGAATCAGGCTGTCGTTGCGCACCCCTGGGCCCGACCAAGAACCAGCAGGAACCCCTTGCGGAAGCGCAATAGGAGAAGCATTCACACAAATCGCAGGAATGTTGGCTGGCGTTGTCGTTATTCGAGGTAGTGAATCAACCACGATCATGGCCGTATCGACTGAAACGCATCCATTGCTGTTGGGCAGTGCATACACCAGCGCGTGCGTTCCAACACCAGCCGCAAGTGGGTTAAAACTACTGCCGGTAACACCGGGGCCAGAAAAATTCCCTCCCGATTGATTTGCCGTTAGATTTACAAGAGATGCATTGAGGCATATCCGAGCGGGCAAGGAGTCAATGTTTACCTGGGTCACGGGTAAAACCTGAACGGAGGTGCTCTGAGAAAGCTGACATCCTGGGAGGGTATAGGTGAGGGTATGGGTTCCTACCCCAGCCACAGAAGGACTAAACAAACTATCGCCCGATGTACCCACGCCCGTGTAGCGGCCTCCGCGCGGGTATCCGATGCGCAAGGTGGTGACCCCTGCGTTCACGCAGATCGGCGATAGGGTTCCGAGTGTGACGGGTAGGGAGTCGTTGACCCGAACTGCAAACTGCCGAACAAGGGTATCCGAACCGGTGACGTTGGTGGAAATGAGCGTAACGGGGTAAAGGCCAGCGGAGTCATAGCGAACAGGCCCTGGCGCGGCACCTGTGTCTGTGGCTGGAACGCCCCCTGGAAAAAGCCACAATCGGATGTCGGGATTGTTTTGGCTCAAGTCGCGGAAGGCCGCGAATCCACCCCTGCAAACCGAATCGGCCGATTGCGCGAAAGCTGCCACCGGCCGTAGGATGGGGGGTTGACATCCATTGCTGGTGAGAAGGCTGGCCCGACGGGTGCCGTTTTGCAAAACGACATTCATGCGCTCGGTCTGGTTGGCCGTAAAAATATTCATGCACGCATCGTTGGTGTAGTCCATATAATTTTGAACCATATCCGGCCAATCGGTTGTCGGATTGGGCGGAAAGGTCATATCGTTGCAGCGATTCACGTTCGGACATCCCGAATTGGATTGACTGCTGCGCGGTGTATCATCGCAGTAATCATCGACGGAGCACCCGCCGTCGCCCCAAATATGCCGCAGGCCCAGAAAATGCCCTACTTCATGCGTTGCTGTTCGCCCGCCATTGTACTGTCCGGGAAATGGATTTGCTGGTGGTCGCCCCACAGAGGAATAGAGCAACACAATCCCATCGGTATTGGCACTGCCCCCTGTGAGCCCTGGTAGTCCGGTTCCGGAGGGAAACTGTGCATAACCCAATACGCCCCCGCTGAGGTTAGCCACCCAAATATTGAAGTAACGATTGGGATCCCATATCGTGTTGGGCTTGATTTGGCTGTTGAAAGTACTTGTGCTGTAGCTGGTGGTGTTGGGAAAAGCATGACGGATGATGCCGTTGGTGGGATTACCGGACGGATCTTGTTGGGCCAAACAAAATTGGATGTTGGAATTGGACGCCACCGGGCGAAAAACAACAGGTGTATTGGCTGTGTCGGGATTCTGTCGCATGAAGTCCTCATTCAGGACCTGAATTTGCGATAAGACCTGAGCATTGCTGATGTTCCACGCGTCGCTTTCATTTCGGTAGATGATGTGCACGACGGTGGGCAGTATGCGGGGGCCGGTTTCGGGCTGAGGGTTGGCTGCCATTTCGGCCCGTTTGCGCGCCATCCATTCTTCGAACTGGGCGTCGATGAAGGGCTTTTGAGCGCCGTACATCTGCTCCTCCATCTCGGTGGTGTAGCATCGAATGGTCTGTCCATGTAGCTCGGAATGCCCAAATGGGTACATCAGCAGCACCCAAATGGGAAGCAGTCTGATGCATTCGGTCAGTTTATATTTCATACAGTGCTTTGGTCTGTTGTTTCTTCGTTCATCAGCGGACAGGAAAATCGTTCATGCCTCACACTGATTGCACACCGCTTAGCTTGGGGCAAATTTCGATTCACTTTGGGATTAGATGGAAACCAAACCACAATGCTATGAAAAATGGCCGAAAATGGCAAGAGCGACTATTTTTGCGGCATGAACCGAGAGACCACAAACATTGGGACGGACATCGAAAAAGCAGTCAACATTCTTCGTGCAGGCGGATTGGTGGCCATTCCCACGGAAACGGTTTATGGACTTGCCGCAAATGCGCTAAATGAAGACGCTGTTTTGTCGATTTTTCAGGTCAAAAATCGGCCTACGTTCGATCCTTTGATCGTTCACCTGGCGCAAGGATCGGATCTCGGCATGTACGTCGAAGAGCCCTCTGAAATGGCGTGGCGACTCGCTGAACATTACTGGCCCGGCCCGCTTACGCTGGTTCTAAAACGCAAGTCGATCATCCCGGATTTGGTGAGCTCTGGCTTAGATACTGTCGCCATTCGGGTGCCCAACCACCCGCAAACGCTCGACTTATTGTCGCAGATCAACTTCCCCTTAGCAGCGCCCAGTGCCAATCCATTCGGTTATGTGAGTCCCACTTGCAGTTCCCATGTTCATCAACAATTGGGAGCAAAAATAGATTATATCTTGGAAGGAGGGGAAAGCAAGGTAGGCTTGGAAAGTACGGTATTAGACCTCAGCGGCTCAGCGCCCGTCATTCTGCGCCGAGGGGGGCTGCCTGAAGAAGAACTAGAGGCATTTCTGGGAATAAAGATTCAAAAAACCCTGTCTTCTTCGCGCCCTGGTTCACCAGGCATGCTGCACAGTCACTATGCACCCCGGTGCACCCTTCTTACTTATTCGGGTGATGACTGGCAAGAACGAACATCCAACCTAAGCCCAATTCAATTTTCAGAGGCCTACTGGATTCGGTTCTCCCATGAATTGCCCGCAGTGGATAAACAACGTCAGTTAATTTTGAGCAGAACCGCTGATCTGAACGAGGCGGCCCGCAATTTGTTCAGATGCATCCGAGAGCTCGACAACAGAGGCGCAACGATCATTTACGCAGAAAAGGCGCCAGATATTGGATTAGGTCGGGCAATCAATGATCGTTTGACGCGGGCTTCCTCACGTTTTGACGGGTGATTCTTCACGTTTTGACGGGTGATTCTTCACGTTTTGACGCGGGCTTCCTCAGGTTTTGACGGGTGCTTCCTCACGTTTTGACGGGTGATTCCTCATGAAAAACCCTATGGGATTTGAAGAATTGACAACGGGAAGAAAAAATGTGTAGCGAGGACGGGAGTTGAACCCGTGACCTCAGGGTTATGAATCCTGCGCTCTAACCAACTGAGCTACCTCGCCAATTCAGGGCGCAAATATACTAGATGATCCAAAACATTTGCACAAATCCCTCCTTTTTCGTATTATTGTGTTTTGGCAGCTCCCCATTCCACGGGGTTCACTCAGCCAAAGTCCTGAAAATCCAAGCGGATGGAACAACGCGTCAGTTTCAAGTTGGAATATTTGTTCCACTGCTCTCCCAAGCTGCTTTTCAAGCAAATATCGACACCTTCCGGTTTGGAAACCTGGTTTGCGGATCGGGTGAATGTGCATGGGGGTGACTACGAGTTTGTCTGGAATCAGAGCAGTAACCGCGCAGATTTACTAGAAAATAAGAACAACTCCCATGTTCGATTTCGTTGGAAAGACGCACCTGCCGGTGAATTTTTCGAGATGCGCATTAAAGTAGATGAACTCACCTCGGATGTATCCATTCTGATCTCTGATTTTTGTGCGGCAGGCGAAGAGGATGAAAACCGAATGCTGTGGGACCAGGCCATGGCCACTTTACGCAGTCGAATCGGGGCATAATCGCATTTTAAGGGTGGGTGTACTCGGGCGACTGCTGATCAGGACCTTTGCGGGGCCATTTTTCCTCACCTTTTTCATCGTCTTGTTCATTTTGGTGATGCAGTTTTTGTGGGTCTACATGGATGATCTCGTAGGAAAAGGGCTAGAATGGTATGTGATTGCTGAGCTACTGATGTATGCATCGGCCAGTTTTGTGCCCATGGCGCTTCCTTTGGCCATGTTGCTCTCTTCAATTATGACCATGGGGCAATTCGGCGAGTTTAACGAACTCACGGCCACCCGAGCAGCGGGCATTAGTTTATGGAAATTGGTGCGCCCTCTCTTGTTTTTATCGGTTGTCTTGAGCTTATCAGCATTTCTTTTCTCAGACACCCTCTTGCCCCAATCGCGCCTCAAATTCGGTTCACTCCTGTTCGACATCCAGCAAAAAAAACCTGCACTATCGATCAAAGAGGGAAGGTTCTACACCGAAATTGAAAATTACGCATTACGGGTTGGGCAAAAAAGTGAAGACGGTGAGCGTTTGCGGGATATTCTCATTTATGACCACAGCAGCGGTCGGGGCAACACCAGTGTCATCACCGCCAAGCGAGGCAAAATGACGATGAGTGCCGACCAAAGATACCTCAGCCTGAAGCTGTATGATGGGTTCACTTATGAAGAGCTTCAGGAAGATGCGCCCTCACGTCGCAACCGCCCTCACCTAAAAACAAGCTTTGCTGTTCAGGAAATCCACTTTGACTTGTCGTCATTCAACATGAAACGAAGCGATGAGTCGATTTTTCGTGATTATTTTTCGATGCTCAACCTGAAACAGCTGAAACTGGCAACCGATTCGCTCGAAATGGCCTATGCGGAGCGCGACCGAGACATCCGACAAACCATGCGGAATTTTTATCGCTTTGGGGATAGCGACTTGTTCAAGAAAACGGCAACACCGCCGCCCCCTCGCTCCCGGCGACTGCACGTGCGCGGCTCGCACAGTATGCCATCAGGGGCCCATACCCCAACACGTTTGGACTCGGAACAGTCGCAGGATCAAAAAGAAAGTGTCGATGATCCACAGCCTTTGGCCATTGCCCAAGCGGAGACGCTTTCGGTATTGGGTCGTCACAATCTACCGACCAAAGAGGCCACGAATTTGCCCGGTGGAGCCGGACAAATCATCGAGTCTGCACGCAGCAGAGGCGATTCGCTCGCCGCCCTATGGGCAGAAAAAAGGCGCACGGAACAGAAAATCACCCATACCGATTCCATAACATTAATCCGTGATGCGGTTCAGTCGGCACAAACCCTTCAGGGCTACAGTTCTATGCGTTTGCGGGAACTGGAGGGCCGTAGACATATGCTCAACCGCCATTATCTCGAAATCCACAGGAAATTTTCGCTGTCCTTTGCCTGCTTTCTTTTCTTCCTCATCGGCGCCCCTATGGGCGCACTCATCCGGCGTGGGGGTTTGGGATTACCCATGCTCATCTCGATCCTGTTGTTTCTCATCTATCACGTCATCACCATGAGCAGCGAAAAGCTGGCACGCGATGGCGTGGTGGATGTACACCTTGGCATGTGGATATCAAGTCTTGTATTGCTGCCAGCGGGAATTTTATTGACACGTGTTGCCAATCGCGAAGGACGAATTCCGCTGCTCCGATGGTCTCGATTTTGGAAAAGAAAACCCCTTTTGAATTGAACCGCACATGAGCGAAAGCCTACCGGTGCTCAGGATTCTGCAAATCGCAAACCGCATTCCATTCCCCCTTTATGATGGTGGAAGTCTGGCGGTCCAAGCCATGATGGACCTTCAGGAGAAAATTCCAAGCTCCATCCGTCTATTTGCGCCCAATGCAAGCCGAAACCATATATCGGTTCAAAATCTTCCCGAGCGATTTTCTCAGCAATATCGTTTGCGCACTTTTGACCTCAACACTGCGCTTGTTCCCTTTTCAATGGCGGCCAATTGGCTCTGCTCACATGAACCGTACCACAGCATCAGGTTTATGCAGCCCATTGTTTGGAACGAGCTTCGTCGGTTGTTGATGGAGGAAACATTCGACATCATACAGTTAGAGGGGCCGTTTCTTGGGGGATGGCTTCCGATGATTCGCGAATATTCCGATGCATCGATTGTGCTTAGGGCACACAATGTAGAACATGAAATATGGTCGGAATTGGCTACCCGCACAAAAAATCCGCTCAAAAAAGCCTATTTAAGCAGTCAATCGAGCCGATTGGCGGCCTTCGAGCTCCGTCTCGCCCAATCCGTCGATGGAATTTTGGCCATCAGCAAGGCCACAGCACAATTTTTCGCGGCCAACACCCCAAAGCCAGTCGAGGTGCTGGGTAGTGTTGTGACGACCCGATCCAAGCCGGAACCCATAGCCCCCGAACGATTGAAACAACTGTCTTTTTTAGGGAGCCTCGACTGGCAGCCCAATAGGGAAGCGGTTCATCACCTACTCGAATCGTGGTGGCCCGAATTGCATCGAAAATGCCCTGATATGCAGTTAAATGTTGCTGGAAAGAACTTTCCAGATGCGCTGATGCGCAAAAAAATTGATGGGGTTCTGATGCATGGCACAGTCGCCGATGCGGAGTCATTCCTCAAATCACATCCTGTTGTGGTGGTGCCTTTGCGAAGCGGTAGTGGCATTCGGATCAAAATCCTGGAAGCACTTGCATTGGGGCTTCCAATCATCAGCAGTGCCAAAGGGGTGCAGGGCCTTGATGTGGAGGCCGACGTTCATTACCTGGCAGCCGAAAACGCTGAAGAATTTGCACAACAATGTCAGCGGTTGCGTGATCATCCCCAACTGGCAAGTCGGTTGGGTGAGGCCGGTCACCACTTTGTATCCTCCCATTTTGGCGCCACAGTCCTGGCCCCCAAGCTCAGCGATTTTTACCGACATTTGCGCAGCCTATGATTGTGTGCACGGCCATCGCCCTGTTTAGTCTACTGCTCATTGCTTACAGTTATCTGCTGTTTCCATGGCTCATGAAACGCACAGCGGCTCGTTCTCAGTCCGAATTTGAGCCACTGGAGGAGTTTCCCAGTGTGAGCGTTCTTATGGCGGCACACAATGAAGAGTGCGTAATTGAAGATAAGATCCGATCCATTTTTCGGTGTCGCTACCCCAAACACAAGCTTGAGGTGTGGGTGGGTTCGGATGCGTCTACCGACGATACGGATCATATTTTAAGTCGACTATCCCCTGCTTTCCCTGGGCTTAAATGGAAACGCTTTGATGAGCGAACGGGCAAGCCAAGCATCATCAATGAGTTGACCCTCCTGGCGGCTGGTCAGATTATTGTAGTGACCGATGCTGATGCCCTCTTCACCGAGTTCACGCTGGCGGAGTTGATGTTGCCCTTTTCAAATCCACATGTGGGCGCTGTGCAAGCGCATGCCGAAGTGTTATTGGAGCCCGGCGGAGATGTGGGCGCACAAGAACGCACCTACACCCGTGGCGAAATGATCTTAAAGGAGGGAGAAAGCACATTCGGATCAGTTATTGGTGGATTTGGTGCAGCCTATGCCCTTCGGAAGGAGCTTTTTCGTCCTGTTCCCAGCGGATTCGTGGTAGACGACTTTTTTACCTTCTCAGACATACTCGCTCAAGGATATCAAACCATTTTTGCCGTAAAGTCCAAAGTTCTTTTGCACTTGTCGACCAACAGCAGCGTACAATTTCGACGAAAAAGAAGAATTGGACGCGGAAATTTTCAGAACCTCTGGCATTTTCGGGGCTTATGGATGGGTAAAAGTGGATGGCGCATCGCATGGCTGTTCTGGTCGCATAAAGGCATTCGGTGGATTACACCTTTACTGTTGATGCTGCTGGCCCTTTGTGCCATAGCCTATCCGGAAACCAAGGTCAATCAGGCGGGGCTTGCCGCCGCAGGACTAAGCCTCTTGCTGTCCTGGATCGACCTCATCCTATCCAAATGGGGGATTCATGTGTCTCCTATTCGATACCTGAGACACTTTCTCTGGATGAACCTGGCGCTTTTGGCCGGTCTTTGGGACGCTTTGACCAAAAAACAGGCCCGGGGCAGTTGGGACAATCAGAAACCAACCGATAATCCGGCGTTGTAGGAAGTCCACCGACCCATTTGGACCATCTCGGCATGGGCCGAAACAACCAAAAATTTGACGCGGAGACCAACGCCATAGTGACTGAGGTTGTCGACCTGTGTTTTCACTTCTACGGGCTTGGTGATGTTGCTGAATTCCTGAATGAGGGTGCCTGGGTTTTGGGTGTTCGCTACCAGGGCAGTGGGCACATCGTATTGCCCTTCCGCAGCCACTGAAAAACTACTGCGCATCAGACCGGCCCGTACATAGGGCATAAATAAGGCTATTTTCTTGGAAAGTATAAGACCAGCACTACTGGATGTGCTGCCTAAAACCAGTTGTTGGGTCGTAACATCCGCAGGTGATTGCCCACCTGCATACCGAAATCCAGTGACCATCCCGTTTACGCCGCGGGGATAATTGGCCGCTGTGGGGCCCGCGATGCGCACGTCCTGTCTGTATTCAATCACACAATGGTTGGCATAAGCACTGAGATCAATGGGAACAACCTTCAGGAGCCTCGGAAAATACTGCGACAAGCTATGCTTGACACCAACACCCCAGAAGGTCAGGTTGCCATTCTCACGAAGTTGTTCCGGCAAGGCGCTGATGCCGCCCGCTATGCCGGATAAACTCGATCGTGGAAGCAGTCGAATCGACAACTCCGTTCCCTTGGGAAGTCCAATATTGAACTGAACAAAAGGTGCTGGCACGCGGCCCAAACCCAAACCAGGTGTTAAACCGCTTAGCGTATCCAATGTTAATGTACTACCGGGGTTAAGGGGATCCGAGACCTGCACGACATAGGTAGCGCTCAGGTTGGATGGTCCAGCGAGGGTGGTAGACCGGGCATCGAGTGGACGTAGACTACTGAGCCCTAAATTCTCTGGGTAGAAGTACTGGTCTTCGCCTGGGATGGCCACCAGGCTGAGTCCACCCTGCACATTAAACCGCAGCAGCTTCAATGGCTTGGCTGTTTGATTCCAATTTTGGGCGAGTCCGAGCGAAAATGCTTGTCCAAAAGGGCCTAGGTAGGCGCTCATCAACTTTTCAGCGTCTTCTCGACCTGCGGCGAGCGACAATACCACATCATTTTGAGATCGAGCGGGCTGCATGCTCCACAACGCCAGCAAACCCAACAGTATGATATATTTTTTCAACATAACCGAGCGATTTATCGGGTAAAATTAACTGATTTACCCCAATACTACCCCGTCAATGGTCTGCACAAGCCGCAAAACATCTTGAACACTAATTCGATTCATACAGGGATTGTTGGGCAATACACAAACTTTTTGGGCACACGGATTGCACGGTAATTTATGGTGAATGAACTGCGCCTTGGGCCCATAGGGTGCAAAGACTGATGGAATGCCCGGGCCAAAAAGGGCAATCACAGGCACATCCATGGCTGCAGCGATGTGCATTGGGCCGCTTTCATTGCCAATCATACACACCGCTCTAGAGACCAACGCGGCATAATCCAACAACGAGGATTGTCCGGCCCAACTATAGGCCTCGAAAGGAAGTATCCTCATGACTTTTCGGATATCGGCCACATCATCGGCACCACCCACGAATACGATTTCACATTCATAGCGTTGGCGCATCACCACAGCCAGTTCTGCCCATTGATCTAGGGCCCATCGGCGATACACCCAACGAGCACCGGTGTGAATCACCATAAAACGTTCGATGGCATGCCTTTGCAAAAAAAGGGTGGCGCTTTCTTTGTTTTTTTCGGTGATCTGAAGACGTGGGGCATGGAATGGCGTGAGGGATTGTCCGGAGCGCTTCAACAAGGGGGCAATAATGATTTGATTGATGTGCACCTCGTGTGGCTGACCGCGCCGCATAAGACGATTCATAAACCGGTGCGAACCCCGGTCGACCCGAAAGGCAGGGTGTTTGAGTGCGTAGAACAAGCTTTGGTATGTGCCCCGCAAATCCACCAGTACATCATAGCGACCCCTCAATTCACGTCTTTCGCTTATAATTCGCTGAATGTGGGCTGAGGACTGCATCATGGGCACCACAGCTGGGCGGCACCACAAGGTAATTTCTGCTTGGGGATACCCTGCTTTTAGGCGCGCAAACACAGGCAGCGTGGTGATCATATCCCCAATTTCGTCGAGTCGTATGATCAATATTCGCTTAGGCTGTTGAGGCGGTCGAGGAAACAGTAGGCGAAAAAACCCGCTCAAACAGCATGAAGCCAAAAAGAGTCCGCGTTCTCCCCGAAACATGAAGCAAATTTCCGCAATAATTCGTGCTATTTTGCAGTTTTGTTAGGATGCGCCGTCAATTGCTCACAAACGGGGGCTATATCGTTCTGTTGAACCTGTTGGTGAAGCCAATTTGGATCCTGCTGATCGACCGAGGCCTTCAAAACCAACTCGGGCCGGTCGCCTACGGCTCATACTATACCCTACTCAGTTTGTCGCTCATGCTCAGCGCCGTCCTCGATGCGGGTTTATCTAATTTCAATACCCGAACCATCGCTGCTCAAGGCGAGCGTTCGCTCAAGAATCTACCTTCGATGGTGGGACTAAAGGCAATACTCTGGGTGCTGTATCTGTTGAGCACCTTGTGTATCGGATTATTCCTCGATTACCCACCGCAGTCGATCTACTGGCTTCTTCTACTGGGTGTTCAACAAGGTTTACATGCGTTCAATCTACTCTTGCGTTCGATATTATCCGGTCAAATGCGCTTTATGAGGGAGGGCTGGATGGGCATCCTTGACAAATGGCTGATGACCGTTGCCGCCTTCCCGTTCATTTGGTTGGGCTGGAGTTATGGTGGGCAACATCCGATTGCGGCTTTCATTTGGATTCAACTGCTGGCGACATTAGTGCCTACCCTACTGATGGGGATCATGCTGGGCAACACACTCAATCTTCGGCCAAGCTTTTCTTGGGAAGCACAAAAGATACTTCTAAAGCAAATTTTCCCATATGCCCTTCTGGGACTTCTGGCGGGTTTATATACCCGAATAGATCTTGTGATGATCCGCGCCCTTCACCTAGAACCTGAACTCCAGGCGGGGCTTTATGCCTCTTCCTATCGCTTGCTCGACGCCACCAACATGATCCCTATTCTGTTGAGTGGGATATTGCTCCCTCAATTCGCCCATCATCTGTCGAACCACACCCTCAAATCAGAATGGATCCGGTCAGCGACCTACCTGATGCTTTCCATCGGGCTGTGCCTTTCTTGGGGATTAATAGCCTTTCGACATGAAATAATGGGCTACCTCTATAAACACCAATCAGATTCCCAAACGGATACGCTTTTTTGGATTGGACTTTGCTGCATCCCTGTCTCGCTCAGTTATGTGTGGGGGACCTTGCTTACAGCTGCTGGCCAACTCAGAACATTAAATCAACTCGCCCTTTCGGCACTGCTTGCGAATGTGTGCCTGAACTTCTGGCTCATTCCCAGGTCGGGTGGACTGGGCGCAGCGCAAGCTACCCTCATCACCCAGCTGGTTTTGTGTGTGGGTCAGGGCCTGGTTTGCATGAGACATTTTTCTTCTGCCATCGCAGGTCGCCGTTGGTGGGTCGCTGTCGCCACCCTCATCTTGTTGATTGGCGCAGCATCAAACACAAGCCCATCAAGCCCGCTTGCCCTGAGAATTGGGCTCACTGCGCTATGGCCCATCATCCTGCTCACAGCCGACGGTATGTATCCCCGCCATTGGCCAACCATTCTACGCAACAGTCAAAAAACCAACAATTGACTATTTTTGCGGCGCATGCGACGTATGCGGTGCATGCAGCGCCTGGCCATTAAAGGCAGCACATGTACCTGATCTAGTTCTTAAAACTCACCCACACCAAAAATGACCGAAATAACCCCATCGAATGACCCCTTCTCAAGCCAGGGCATGTGGACGTATTTGATGCGTTGGCGCAAGCTTCTCATCGCAACTGGGTTGACGGCCGCCTTGGCCTCTGTGCTGTTTTCAGGACCTGCCTTCATCAAACCGCTCTATCAATCGACGGTCATCCTTTATCCAGCCACCACCAACTCGATTTCAAAAGCGCTGCTCAGCGAAAATGCCTATGACCGAAGCGATCCACTCGCATTCGGCGAAGAGGAAGAGGCTGAGCAACTGCTTCAATTGCTCTACTCCGATATGATTCGCAATCGGATTATTGAAAAGTATAAGCTGATGGAGCATTATGATATTAAAGCAGATGATCCCTTTCGCCAAACCAAACTCTACAAGCGATATGAGAGCAACATCAAATTCCGTCGTACGGAATATATGTCGGTGGAAATTTCGGTTTTAGATACTGATCCAAAAACAGCTGCCCAGATAGCCAACGATATTGCCGACCTTTTAGATGAAACCAAAAACTCCATTCAACTCGGACAAGCCCGCAAGGCGCTCGATATTGTTGAAACTCAATACAACAAGAAGGAGTCATTCATTCGTTCGCTGAACGATTCACTCAATCTGCTGCGTGGCCTGGGCATTTTTGACTACGACATGCAAATTGACCATACGACTGATTTGTTTGTACAAGCCATGGCCGGTGTTTCCGACGCTCGGGCAAAAGCTGAGGTGTATAAAGACATGAAAATGCCGGCTACCGATACCGCTGTTTTGAATAATCTGGCCCGATTACGGGGATACGAGGCCAGTGGTAAACGCCTGCAAGAACAATTAAACCTTCTTGGGCAATATGGTGGTGCCCACAACAGCCTCAAGGAGCAACTCGAAAAAGAAAATGAAGAACTGGTGAAGTTGAGGCAGAAGCGCGACCAAACAAGGGTAGACGTTGATGAAGTGTTGCCTGTGAAATTCATCGTGAACGACGCGGCACCTGCGGAGAAAAAAACCTACCCCCTCCGGTCGCTTATTGTATTAATTTCCACGGTTTCCAGTCTACTGTTGTGTCTTCTGTTGATCGTGGTGGCCGAGCAGTGGAAAATATGGCGCCGAGCAGAGTCTTGAACCGCCCTCAAGCATGTTTGTCCGACCCATCATTTGGTTTTTATCGCTCAGCTTTGTCGGGCTTATGGCAGCTGCTGTGGCCCTCGAGCTTTGGCTCATCGCACTGATCCCACTCGCGTTGTGGGCCGGCTATCTCATTTTCCAATACCCCGACCGGGTGGTTCTGGGCGTCGTTTTTTGCACACCCCCCCGCATCTTGGGTGATGTAAAACCCCTCGGCGCTGCCATTTCTCTGCCCACTGAACCCCTTCTTATGGGCCTGCTGCTGTGGTTTGGCCTCAAACTCATGATCGATGGACGATACGATCCCGCCGTCTTTCGCCATCCGGTAACCCTCAGCCTATTGGCCTATTTGGGATGGATGTTGCTCTGCTCGATCAACAGCTCCATTCCTTTGGTATCATTCAAATTTCTGCTCTCGAATCTTTGGTTTGTTGTAGGCTTCTACTTTTTACCCCTGCTCATTTTCAAAAACCGCAGCAAACCCCATCAGTTTATTTGGCTTTACATCCTTCCGCTCGCCTTTCTCATCGTATGGAGTATTGTTCGCCACAGTACTTTCGGCTTCACCAAACAGGCATCCTATTGGGCAAGCGAACCCTTCGTCATCAACCACGGCATCTACGGCGCTATGGTCGCCTTTTTCATTCCCGCGCTGGCCATCTATATGCTGCAGTCGAAGCTGTTTCTCAACAAACGCTCGCTGCTGCTGCCCATTTCTATTTTATTCGTTGTTTTTTTAGCGGGGCTGATTCTCAGCTATACAAGGGCCGCCTGGTTGGGCACGGCTTCCGCCTTGGTATTTTATATTTTACTGCGCTTGGGCCTGCGATTCCGCATGCTCATGGGCTTAGCCGGTGTGTTGGTTGCCCTGTTTTTTGTGTTTCAAACCGACATCACGATGAAATTGATGCGCAACAAAACGGATTCGCATGATGACCTGAGCAAACACCTTCGCTCGATATCCAACGTTCGCACGGATGCCTCTAATTTGGAGCGGTTGAATCGTTGGGCCAGTGGATTCAGGATGTTTCAAGAGCGACCCTTGATGGGCTGGGGGCCTGGTACCTATATGTTTCAATATGCTCCCTTTCAAAAGCCCGGTGAGAAGACCATCATCAGCACCAATCAAGCCGACGTCGGGGGAATTCACAGCGAATATTTTAACCCCCTGGTGGAAATGGGCCTTCCAGGCATGGGATTGTTTCTTTTGCTGATTTCATTCAGCATCCAAAGGGGGATGCGGTACTTCCGTTTACAGTCCGATGAATTTCTCCGCTACACCTGCCTGATGGCATTACTGGGTATGGTGACCTATCTCACGCACGGTGCGCTGAACAATTATCTCGACTTCGACAAAACGACCGTCTTGTTTTGGGGATTCATGGCCATGATGGTCGGATTAGAAGTTTATCATCCCGCAAAAGCCTTAGGCTCCCCCCCCAGTATACCGAATGGTGAGCAGGGTCAAATCGTCGGCAAAATTCCAGCCGCCCCGATGGGCAATCAACCGATCGAGTAGTCTACTGTTCAATACATCTGGACTTAAATCCGTTGTTTCGTCCATGCGTTCTAGCAGTCGATCCAATCCAAAGGGCTCTTTACGGTCGCCTTGAGCCTCTACGACTCCATCCGTACAGATCATCAGCACATCGCCTGGCTCCAAAACACATCTACCCAACTCCATGAAGGGCAATGGCTGAAACATCCCCAACAAGGTCGTACCCTGATCAAGGTATTCATGGCGCCCAGCTCCAAAACGAATAGCCGGGATATGGCCCGCGCACACATACGCTAATTCGCCACTTCGCTCGTCTAAGGTGCCCAAAAACAAGGTCACAAAACGTTCCGAACGGGTGGCATGTCCCAATAACTCATTGATGTCGCGTACCAAGTTGTTTAGATCTGTGTAGGCCCTTGCGAGCGCTCTCATGCTGGCCTGCAAATGGGCCATCAGCAAGGCCGCCGAAACCCCTTTTCCGGCCACGTCGGCCACACAAAACAACCATTTGCCGGGTGCCATTTCTACAACATCATAGTAATCGCCGCCAACATCATGGTGGGGCACGTAAATGGCCGACATGGATAGGCTCGCAGTATTCGGTAGTTGATCCGGGATGAGGAATCCCTGAACCTGCGACGCCAGCGACAATTCCTGCTTCATCCGTTCTTGCACCAATCGGTTCTCGAGCATTCGCTCCAGTTGCCGGTTGAGTATTTCGACCTGATGCCGAAGCGCTGTGACCCGTGTAGGGGTATAGTCACCTAATTTAGACACATCCAGTGGATCCACATTCATCAAGGCAACTTAAGATTTTTTCTCGACTCTTCCTAACAGGTCGCTCATTCCTGTGCTGAGCAAGTTGCAGGTCAACACCATCAATGAAATGACAACGCCTGGCGCGATGGCTAACCACGCGGATCGCGTCAGAATATAGGGATAATGCTCGCGAATCATCATCCCCAGACTCGGCGCAGGCGGTTGAATGCCTAGACCCAAGAAGCTGAGGCCGGACTCCACCAAGATGGCACTGGCAAATTGCGCTGCGGCCATTATGAGTATGGGGCCGAGCATATTGGGCAGAAGATGATGCATCATGATCCGAATTGAACTATACCCCAGCACCTGGGCAGCTTGCACAAATTCCTGTTCACGCAGCCGACGAGCCTCACCCCGAACCAAGCGTGCCACATCTACCCATAATGTAAGACCTACTGCGAGATAGACCTGCCAGGCGCCTCTGCCCAATGCGAGAGAAAAAGCGATGACCAGCATTATCGAGGGCACCGACCACACCACTTGCATGAGCCAAGTCAGGATTTGGTCGACCTTTCCCCCAAAATAACCGGCCAGCATTCCTATGGAAATCCCGACCAAAAGACTCACCAATACGGCAAACACGCCGATTTTTAATGTGCTCCGCATCCCCAGGAGCAGACGGCTCAATAAATCGCGACCCATTAAATCTGTACCGAACCAAAATGTCTGGGATTCAATAGAAATGCTGTGGCCTGCTGATGGAGATACACTTAAAGTGTCATAAGGCTGGTCCCAGACTACATAGCGAAAACCGATTTGGTTGGGCTCATACCAGCTTAGAGGAATTCGACTTTGGCTCAAACGCGTTTCATCAGACGTTCGCGATTCTTCAGACGTTCGCGATTCTATCAGAAAATCAACCGATTGGGCCGGCTTAAGGGTTCGGATGCGTACATCTTGTCGATTGGCCTCAGGGGTTGAATCCGGTGAAACCCACGGAGCCAAAACCGACAATAATCCAAGGGCGAATAATATCCAAAGGCTCAAGCGCGATGCAACAGACAATCGTCCTATGATGTTCCATAATCGCATTTTCAAGAACATATTTTGCATTTCTTTGACACGGTGTGTGGGTTCCGAGGGTTTAGGATCAGCGCAGTGAGGACCTTAGGGTCTATTCCTGACCGCATCAGCAAAATCAAGGGCCGATGCGCTTGCAATTTAGGGGATGTGGCCTTGCATTCGCTCTATATTTGTGCATGTACTTTCATTTTTCTGGTCAATTTTCTGGCTGGTGGAAACACTAATTTTGGGCATCGACCCTGGGTCGCGTGTTACGGGCTATGGGCTCATTCGATGCTCGGGCTCTGATCATGAGCTCTTGGAAGCGGGCATTTGGAAATGCGTAGAAGAAGATTCAGCAGACCGACTGAAACACATCCTTCATTCGGCCATGGCATTCATGCGCCTTCATCGTCCTGAAGCGATGGCCATCGAAGCACCATTTTATGGAAAGAATATTCAAAGTACCCTGAAGCTCGGAAGAGCTCAGGGGGTAGTAATAGCGGCTGCACTTCAATTGGATATTCCGGTATTTGAATATGCCCCGCGTAGGGTAAAACAAGCCATCACGGGCAACGGCAATGCGGGAAAGGAACAAGTCGCAGCGATGTTGCCCATTTTACTCAAGAATTCGATCACCGATCATTTACCTACCGACGCCACCGATGCCGTTGCCGTATCACTTTGTCATGCCTTCGGATTGCGTAAGGGCGCTGCATCACGCTCAGGCCCAACAAACTGGTCCTCCTTTATCAAAAACAATCCGAATCGGGTAAAAGGCGGTTAAGATGCCGTTAACTTCAGAAACTGTGCTCTAATTGTCTCAGCCGTACTGGCCAAATCATCAGACGACGGATTAAGTTTCCGTTTGCCAAAATCCATATCACTTCCTTGATTCATCGGAATCAGGTGAATATGCACATGGGGGACTTCTAATCCTACGATTGCCAGTCCAATTCGCTTGCAAGCAATAACCGCTTCAATGGCAGGGGCAACCAACCGCGCAAATTCAAACAAGCCCGTATAGGTATCAGCATCCAGATCAAACACATAGTCGGCCTCCACCTTGGGGACAACCAGCACATGACCCATAGTAAGGGGTTGGATATCAAGAAAAGCGAAAAAACGATCATTCTCTGCAATAAAATGACAAGGAATCTCTCCTTTGATGATGCGTGAAAAAAGTGTGGGCATACCATTAAATATTGATATCCAATATTTCAAATCTCATGATCCCGGATGGCACCTGAATTTCTGCTATCTCTCCCTTCGCTTTACCCACAAGTCCTTTACCAATGGGTGAAGTACTGGAAATCTTGCCCGCTTTTAAATCCGCTTCCTTCTCAGAAACGATGTTGTATGTCATTTCAGCATTGTTGGCCAAGTTCCGAATCTTCACTTTTGTCAATACTTGAACGCGCGACAAATCAATGGAACGCTCGTCCAATACACGGGCACTTGCCAAAACATTT
>Ga0172367_10003233_pt1 | contig 21429 bp, 18 predicted proteins | sample Lak10m_FD_114542 | JGI IMG/M metagenome (GOLD analysis project Ga0172367, IMG submission 114542) | Freshwater microbial communities from Kabuno Bay, South-Kivu, Congo - kab_022012_10m | ecosystem: Environmental > Aquatic > Freshwater > Lake | place: Democratic Republic of the Congo: South-Kivu... | reverse complement strand
TCGAATTCGATTATGTCGATCACCCCAACCAGGCGGCGGGGATGATCCGCGAATATTGGGAGCGCGTCAAGTCGGTGCTGACCGTCTCGCAAAAGGATGTGATGCGAAATACCATCCGCCAGAAGTTGGGATTGCCCGTCGAGAAGCGCGAATTGGATGAACTCCCGCCGATCGTGACGGTCAATCGAAATCTCCAAAAACTCCCCCTGTGGCGGCTGGTGCTTCTCAATCTGTTTACCTTGCGGACCGAGGATGCGGGCAAGGTGATTTATCACAAGCACTGGATCGTTCTTCTGGAACAAATATGGAAACCGCTGGCATTGACCCTGCTGATGTTTGCCCTGCAAATCTGGCGCATTTTCAATATCGTTTCATCCGATTTAACTTTTTTACAGCCAAACTCGACGGGAGCGCTTCGCCCCGACACAATTACGATTGCGCTGCCCATGCTTTCCCTGCCATTCATCGTCTGGCTGATTTGGGAATACGTGGACTGGAAGAACGATATTTTCATGGTTGCCTCGGATGAAATTTTCGACATCGACCGCAAGCCCTTTGGCAAAGAGGAAAAACGCGCGGCGCAAATCGACAGCATTTTGAGCACCTCCTACACCCGCGAAGGAATCATCCCGTATTTATTCAACTACGGCACGGTGAAGATCGCAGTCGGCGGCGCAACCTTCGACTTTCAAGATGTCGCCGACCCCGCCAGCGTGCAGGCAGACATCAACCGTCGGCGTTCGGCTCGCATCGCAAAGAAGAACGAAGACGCAGGCAAGGATGACCGCGAACGCTTTGCCACCTGGATCGCGGCATATCATGAAAATGCGGATAGTTTCAAAGCTCCGCCCGCTGCGCCCAAGGAAGGAAACGGGTAGGCAGGTAAGTTGGTAGATTGGTAGGTTGGTAAATTGGTAAATTGGTAGGTTGGTAAGTTGGTAAGTTGGTAGGTTGGTAAGTTGGTAGATGGTAGAAGGAATAGAAAATGGCATTGAGACAAATCGTAACCCTGCCCGATCCCGTGTTGCGGCGCAAGGCAAAAACTGTGACAAATTTCGGCAAGGAATTGCAGACCCTGGTCGACGACATGATCGAAACCATGCGCGACGCTCCCGGCGTGGGACTCGCCGCGCCACAGGTTGGCATCTCGGAGCGGCTCGCCGTGATTGAGTACGCCGAAGAAGATGACGAGGAAGAGGAAACCGCGGTGGAAGGCGTGGAAGTCACTCCCAAGCCGCCCAAGCCGAAGCAGTTGTTCGTGATCATCAATCCTGAAATCGTCAAAGCCTCGGAAGAAAAGGTGCTGGGAATCGAAGGCTGTCTCTCGATCCCCGGCTTGCTGGGCGAAGTGGAACGGCACGAGGCGCTTCAAGTCAAGGCGTTGAACCGCCACGGCAGACCCGTCAAACTCAAAGTGGATGGCTGGCTGGCGCGAATCTTCCAGCACGAAATCGATCACCTGAATGGCGTGGTCTTCACCGACCTGACCGATCGCATCTGGCAGCCGCAGGAACCCGTCGAAGACAATGTGTGAAAATAAGTCGAAAGTCAAAGGTCGAAGGTCGTTCAACCTTTGACTTTCGACCTTGACCTTTTCCCCATGTATTTAAAACATCTCTCCCTCACCAATTTTCGCAGTCTCGCCCGCCTGGATATGGAACTTCCACGGCGGGCTGTCGTGTTGGTTGGGAGCAACGCGCAGGGGAAAACATCCGTACTCGAAGCGATTTATTTTTTGGCGGCATTCACCTCTTTTCAAACCCATGCCGACAGACAGATCGTCAACTTTCACGAGGCGAAGAATCCGCTGGCAGTGACCCGTCTGGTAGCCGATTACCAGCGCGGACGAACCGCGAAGCGGCACCGCATCGAGGCACGGCTGATCCTGGAGCCGACGGGCGTCAACGGGCAGAGACTCCGCAAGGAGATTTTGCTCGACGGCGTCAAGCGTCACGTCAGCGACATCGTGGGACATTTCAACGCGGTGCTCTTTGTGCCGCAAATGTCGCAGATCATCGAAGGCGGACCCGAAGAACGCCGACGCTATCTCAACCTGGCGCTGGCACAGGCTGTTCCCTCGTATGCGCGACTGTTGAGCGAATATTCGCAGGCGCTCACCCAGCGCAATGCCCTGCTCAAGGCGTTGAACGAAAAAGGGGGGAACGGCAACCAGCTCGAAGTGTGGGATGAGACGCTGGTCAAGTTTGGGGCACAGATCATCCAGTGGCGGATTCAGGCGGTGCAGGAAATCGAACGCTTCGCCTCCCGCATTCATCACGAGTTGACTCGCGGAAATGAAACCCTGCGCCTTGCCTACGAACCCGCCTACGACCCGCTGCCCAAGCCTGAGATGCAGTTGGGACTGAAACTCGATACGCCCATTGACCGTTCCACGCTGGAACTGGATGAAATCCAGCAGGGATTTCTGGCGCGGCTGAAACAGATTCGCGGCGAAGAGATTGCGCGCGGCGTGACGACGATTGGTCCGCACCGCGACGATTTGCGCTTCCTGATCAACAAGGCGGATGTCAGCGATTACGGCTCACGCGGACAACTGCGGACGACTCTGCTCTCGCTCAAACTTGCCGAGGTGGAGTGGATGAAGGCGCGCGCGGGTGAAGCCCCCGTCATTTTGCTGGACGAGGTGATGGCGGAACTCGATACCCAACGCCGCGCCGACCTGCTGAAATATGTCAGTCAGGACTCGCAGGTACTATTCACCACCACCGACACGCACGCCTTTGCGGATGAGTTTGTGGAGCAGGCGGAAATTTGGGACGTGAAAAGTGGGGTGGTACAACCGAGGAAGTAAATTTGAACCAGAAATGAAACAACCGTCCCGAAGGTTTGAAAAATAGTCGAGGTCTTCGAGAAAACCTTCGGGACGTTTCACGCAAAGTGGTAAAACCAAGAAAGCAAAATCGAATCATGAAAACTAAAATCATCATCGACACCGACCCCGGCGTGGACGACGCCCTGACCATTCTCCTTGCGCTGGCTTCGCCGCAGATTCAACTCGAAGCCCTGACCACCGCGCACGGCAATATCGGCATCGAAAAGACCACCCGCAACGCGCTGGCGGTTCTGGAATTTGCGAAAGCGGCGCACATTCCCGTCGCGCGCGGATGCTCCCTGCCGCTGGTCAGCCCGCTGAACAAGTCGGGGGATGTGGTTCACGGCTCCAGCGGAATCGGCAAGGCGGATTTACCCGAACCGAAGTCCAAACCCGTCAGCCAGCACGCAATCGATTATTTGATCGAGCGCATCCTTGCCGAGCCGCAGGAGATTACACTTTTTGCCATTGGTCCGCTGACCAACCTCGCGCTGGCAATCCGCAAAGAACCGCGCATCGCGCAGGCGTTGAAGGGGCTGGTCATCATGGGTGGCGCGATTCGTTCAGGCGGAAATATTACCCCGCTGGCTGAGTTCAACATCCACGCCGACCCGCACGCGGCGCATGTTGTTTTTCATTCGGAAATTCCCATCACGCTGATTCCGCTGGATGTGACCTACAAGTGCCTGCTCACCACCGCCGATGTGAAACGCCTGAATCGAATCGATTCACCCGTATCGCGTTTCATCCGCGACGCGACCATCCCCTACATGGAGTTCTACAAAAAATACGAAGGCTTCGACGGCTGCGCCCTGCATGACCCGCTCACACTGGCAACGATCATCGCGCCCGAATTATTGACCCTCGAAGAGCATTATGTGGATGTGGATATTTCGGGCGGCATTTCGGCTGGCAACACGTTTGCAGATTTTATGAAAGTCTCGAAGAAGCCCGCCAATATGAAAGTTGCGCTGGATGTTCGCGGGCGGGATTTTGTGGAACTGTTTTTAGAAAGAATGGAATCACTGGCATGACCAAACATATCCTCCTCGACACCGATCCCGGAATCGACGACTCGCTGGCAATTCTGCTCGCCCTGGCATCCCCCGAAATCTCGCTGGAAGGTTTGAGCGTGGTGCATGGCAATTCGTCTGCCGCGCAGGGAACGATCAACGCGCTTTCGGTTTTGGAACTGGCAAAAGCAAGTCACATCCCCGTTTACAAAGGCTGTGACCTGCCGCTGGTTCAGCCCTCCCTGCTGGCGCCCGAAACCCACGGCGAGCAGGGAATCGGGTATGCCAAGCTGCCAGAACCGCAGACCAAGCCGCAGGTTCAGCATGGCAGCGACTTCCTCATCGAGCGGATCGTGTCCGCATCCGAAAAAATCACGCTGGTCTGCATTGGTCCGCTGACGAATGTGGCGCTGGCAATTCGTCAGGAGCCGCGCATCGTGGAGAAGGTTGCGGAAGTCTTCATCATGGGCGGTGCGATTCGACACGAAGGCAACACCACCCCGCTGGCTGAGTTCAACACTTTCGTCGACCCGCACGCGGCGCACATCGTCTTTCATTCGGGAATGCCGATCACGCTCACCCCGCTGGATGTGACCTACCAATGTATCTTTCTGCCCGATGACTTGAACAGGCTGGTGAAGATCGATGCGCCGATTACAAGATTTATCGCGGATGCGACCCGCTTCTACATGGAATTCCACGATGAGTACCAAAAAATTCAAGGCTGCGTCATCAACGACCCGCTGACCCTGGCGCTGACTTTCATGCCTGAACTATGCGACTACCAGGATTTATACGTGGATGTCGATCTTTCGGGCGGCGTCTCAATGGGGAATACCTTTGCAGACTTCTATCACATGACCGGCAAGCCCGCAAATATGAGGGGGGCGTTGGGCGTCCGCCCGCGCGATTTTATGGAATTATTTCTGGAAAGGATGGAAAAACTGGCGAAGTCCCTCTCGTAACAAGCGACCTCAAAAAGTGTTATCATAAAAAAGCGATTCATAAATCATTTTCATTTGGAGGATACCATGCTAGAGAAAATCAAGAACAATTTCAACACCCAAACCTGGGTCCTGATCCCGATTGCCATTGCCATCAACATTGCCGTCGGGCAGATTGTGCTTTTGCTCAAACTTCCGGTGTACCTCGATTCGATTGGGACGGTGCTGGTGGCGGTTTTGTGCGGTCCCTGGGCAGGCGCGTTGACCGGGGCGCTTTCCAACATTATCTGGGGCATCGCCATCGATCCTGGCGCGCTTCCGTGGTGGCCCGTCGCATTCTTCATCGGTTACATGGCTGGACGCATGGCGCAATGGGGCTTCTTCAAGTCGTGGTGGAAGGTGGTGGTGACTGGTTTTGTGGTTGCCCTGACCGCCGCCGTCGTTTCGACGCCCATCGGCGTGTATCTCTTTGGCGGCATCACCGCCAGCGGCTCCTCCTTCATCACCGCCTACCTGCTTCAGACGGGCACGGGAATTTGGCAGGCTGTGATCAGCACGAACTTCCTGGCTGAACCGGTGGACAAGATCACCACCGCCATGCTCGCCTTCGCCATCATTCAGGGCTTGCCCAAGCGCACCATCGGCGGCTATCCCAAAGCGGAACAGGCGGCAGTGGAAGACGGCGGCAGTAAGAATCAGTTGTACATCGCCGTCGGCGTGGTCGTTCTGCTGGTTTTGTTCGCGGCGTTCATGCTGCGCAACATCCTCGGCGGATAAGTGTTTTTAGCAGACTTCGGAAGCCGCGCGGCTTCCGAAGTCTTTTTTTGCTGGCAAGAGGGAATCATGTCCAAATTTCTCCGTTTCTTCGATCATCGCAAGGCGCTGCTTGTCCTCATCCTGGGGCTGGCGCTGGCGGCAAGGCTGTACAACATCGGCGCCCCGCTGGTGGGCTTCCATGCCTGGCGGCAGGTCGATACGATGACCATCGCCAAAAATTTCCATGAAAATGGCTATAACCTTTTGCTGCCCCAGATCGATTGGGGCGGAAACGCGCCCGGCTATGTCGAAACGGAATTTCCAATCCATCAATATCTTTTGGCATTGTTGTTTTTTTTCACGGGGGTTTCCGAGCTTTCCGCCAGGCTGCTTTCCATATTTTTCTCCCTGCTGACCATCCTGTTTTTCCATAAACTCGTAGAAAAAATATCGGATGAGAAAACGGCAAACTGGGCGGCTTTCTTCATTGCCGTCCTGCCATTGACCGTGTTCATGGGGCGGATGATCATGCCCGAGGCGCTGCTTGCGCTGTCGATCATCTGCGGAATTTATTTCTTCATCGAATGGCTGGACGGCGATTATGTTATCCATTTTGTTTTATCCCTTTTATTTGTCACGCTCGCCTGCCTGATCAAGCCGCCAAGCCTTTACCTGGGTCTTCCGCTGGGATACCTGGCTTGGCTCAAATACCGCGAAAGGCTGGTTTTTCAACGAAAACTTTGGGCATTTGCGGCGGCGCTTTTTCTGGCATTACTTCTTTGGTACTATCACGCCCACCAAATCTACCTGCAAAGCGGGCTGACATTTGGAATTTGGGAGTACCAAACGGATAAATGGGGAAAATGGTGGCTGCTTGCCACCGCAAATTATTGGACGACCATCTTCGGCAGTTATATCGGGCTGCTGCTTTTTGCAGGCATCGGCTACCCGCTTTTTATCGTGGGACTCTTTCTAAAACGCCTGACTCAGCGGGAATATTTTCTCGATTTCTGGCTTGCCGCCATCTTTGTTTATTTCCTGGTCGTGAACCAGGGGAATCTCTGGCATTTCTATTACCAGTTGCCGTTTGCCTTTCCCGCCGCCTGGTTTATGGGAAAAGTCTTTGGACGACACTTCAACCTGACAGGCAAAAAACGATTTGGCATTCTGGCGGGGTCGCTGATTCTGCTGGTATTTTCGAGTTTTTACATTTACAAAAACATTCTTATGGCGCGGGAGAATCCCGCCCTATCGACCAATTATGAATTAGCCGGGCTGGTACAAACCCATACGAAGCCCGCAGACCTGGTGGTGATTTTGGACGATGGAGACCCCACCGTTTTGTACCTGGCAAAAAGAAAGGGATGGCACGGGTTCATCGAACCGAATTTCAGCCAAAACCTCAATTTGGAATGGAAATCGTCACAGGGCGCGCAATATTTTGCGGGGGACTTCCTCTCCTGCCGCGCTTCCAGCGAAATAACCTGCGAAGAATTGAACGAAATCGTAAATCGATATCCGCTTGTTTTCAAAAGCGAAAATTTCTTTATTGTCTCCCTGTCTGCCGGCGGTTGAAACCTGCTACCGAAAACTGCCGAGAATATCCCGAAGTTCCTGTTCGTGTTCGGCAAGCCCCAGCCACGTCAGCCCGTCTTTCAGCGATGAAAAAGCGTTCAGTTTCGTTTGCTCGCTGATCGACATCAATTCAAGCGCCTTCACAAAAATTTCCAGTGTATGACTCTTCGTCAGGACAGCGACATGGGTGGTGATTTTTTCGTTTTCGAACAGCCGCTTGTTGATTGCGATGGTCTCGACAATATCCCGCCGTTCCATGTCCAGGTCGCCGTCCAAAAGGTCAAAGATGGCAACTGCGCGGTCCAGCGGCTTTCGCACGGCTTCCTCGATTGCATTAACCATTTCGGCGCTGGTGCAATATCCTTGAAAGTGATAATAAAACAAACCCCATTCCGGCTTCTTGATCAAATTTACGGGCATACAAAAATCTCCTTTGAATCTTGCGGAAACCTGAACCATTCGACAAGTCGCGCCTGCAATATCGACGATATTATAGTCAAATTTCCATAATTCGAAACCATCGAGCGCTTTGATGCTTGCTGTAGGAGTGTCTAATTCTGTGGGCTAACCACCACCAAGGCGTGAAAAAGCCACCCAGAATCCTTTGAGTCTTCATGTCTTGGTGACTTTGTGGTCGATCAAAGCCCATGCTTTTAGACACTCCCTTGCTGTGAAAAAAGCGCATTTTGCGGCTGTGATGGGTATAATCGCGCCCATGCACGAGCGACTTTCCTTCCATGTCAAACGCGACAGCGTAATCCATGCTCTGAACCCACTCACAAAGATCTTCCTGACCCTTGCGCTGATTCTGATTGGCTTTACCAGCCCCTGGTATTGGACGCCGCACCTGATGGCGCTGGTCGTCATCACCCCTTTGGCATTTTTGGGAAAAGTGGCGCCTGAGTTTTTCAGGGCGGCGCTTCGTCTGATTCTGCCCGCGGCTGGTTTTCTTTTTTTGATGCAGGCATTCTTCCAGCCGGTTGGGGAGGATGTGATCTTCAAGTTTTATTTTCTGGATGTGACGCAGGAAAGCCTGATGTTCGCTTTCCGCAATGCCATGCGCGTGGTCGTCATGGTGTCGGCATTTACCCTGTTGCTGCTGACCACGCATCCCAGCGAGTTGATGTCGGACCTGACTCGGCGCGGACTGCCCGGGCAATTTGCCTACGTCATCATCTCGACCCTGCAAATTCTGCCGCAGATGCAAGCCAAGGCGCAGACCATCATCTCTGCCCAGCGTTCGCGCGGATTGGATACCGAGAGCAGTTTCATCAAACGCATGGGGTCGCTCACCCCATTGATCGGTCCGCTGGTCTTTGGCTCGCTGGCTGAGGTGGAAGAACGCGCCATCGCCATCGAAGCGCGCGGCTTCACCTCCAAAAAAGTCAAGACCTCCCTGCATGAAATCCCCGATTCCAGGTTTGATCAAACCCTGCGTTGGGGGCTGGTCGTCCTCGTCATGGTTTCGATTGCGTTGAACTTATGGCTTTCATAAATCTTCAAAACCTCACATACAAATATCCGCTGACCAAAACGCCCGTTTTGCAGGACATCAACTTGCAGGTGAACGAAGGCGAGTTCATCGCTGTTGTCGGTCCGAACGGCGCGGGAAAATCCACGCTGTGTTATGCGCTGGCAGGCTTTGTGCCGCATTTCTTCAAAGGCGAAATCAGCGGCACCGTTGAAGTGGCTGGCATGGAATCGAGCAAGTCCACGCTGGATGAGTGGGTGCTGAACGTGGGGCTGGCTTTCCAAAATCCGTTCAACCAGATCAGCGGCGCAAAATATACGGTCTTCGAAGAAATTGCTTTCGGCTTGGAAAATACAGGCGTGCCGCGTGAAGAAATAAAACCTCGCGTGGAAGAAGCCATGAAACTGACCGACATCAGCAGCTTGGCGGATCGCTCGCCCTACTCCCTCTCCGGCGGACAGCAGCAGCGCGTCGCCCTGACCTCGATTTTGGTCATGCGACCCAAACTGCTTGTCCTCGATGAGCCGACTTCGCAAATGGATCCCATCGGCACGCGCGAAGTCTTCGGCGTCGTCCGCCGAATGGCAGAGGATGGCATGACCGTGGTGATGGTCGAGCACAAAATGGAATGGATCGCAAATTTTGCAGATCGAGTCATTGCGCTAAAAGATGGACAAATCCTACTCGAAGGCAAGCCCGGCGAAGTATTGACCTCTGACCTGTTGGCTGAAAACGGCTTCGGAATCTCACGCTACACATCCACGGCAAGGGAAGCCAAAAAGCGCGGCTTGTGGAAGAAGGAAAATCTACCCGTCACGTTGGATGAGGCGGCGGAGGGGTTTATGTTGTAGCGTACATTTTACGCCCCACGCCCCACGCACTAATAAATTATGAATATCCAAATCAACAACCTCCACTTTACCTACCCCACCGGGCTTGAAGCCCTGCGCGGCATTTCACTCACGATTGAAGCGGGCGAGCAGGTCGCCATCGTCGGGCAGAACGGCGCGGGCAAAACCACACTTGTGCGGCACTTCAACGGACTTTTGCAACCCACCCTCGGGTCGGTGCTGATCGGCGATTGGGACACGAAAAAACATTCGGTGGCGAAACTCGCTTCGCGGGTCGGCTACGTCTTCCAAAATCCCGATGAACAATTATTTTCCAGCGACGTGGAAACCGAAGTCAGGTTCGGTCCGCGCAATTTGGGATATTCCAAAGAAAAGATCGATGAGTTGGTCAAACGCGCGCTGGCGCTGACCGAGTTAAGCGACAAGACTGAAACCAACCCCTACGACCTCTCGCCCACCTGGCGCAAGATGGTCGCGCTGGCTTCGGTCATTGCAATGGATACGCCCATCGTAATTTTCGACGAACCCACGACGGGACAGGACGCGGTCAACGTGGCGCGGATTGCGCATGTGATCGCGGAGTTGCGGCGCGAGGGCAAGACCGTCATCACCATCACGCATGACATCGATTTCTGCGCCGAGAATTTCGAACGGGTGATCGCCCTTTCCAACGGGCAGGTTCTTCTCGACGGCGCGGCGACGGATGTTTTCGGTCAGGAGGAAATCCTGGCACAGACCTACGTCGATCCGCCGCAACTGACGAGGCTGGGCAAAAGGTTGGGGTTGCAGAAAACCGTTCGCAGCCAGGAAGAGTTTTTGAATTCACTGAAAAATTCCATTGACGCATCCCAATCCAAATGATATAACTGCGCCCAATATGAAATCGGCTCACTTCACTACCATGTCCATGACGACTACCTCCCGGCAACGCCGTGAGATATTTGTGCTTGGACAGAAGTAACCGAAACAAGGTACTCTCGAAACACAACGCCTCACGCTTCGCAACGTGGGGCGTTTTTGTTTACCTCAGCCAAAGGAGAAGATTATGTCAAAACAAACGCTTGTGATGAAATTTGGTGGAACATCCGTTGGGTCGGTGGATGCGCTGACGAAGGCGGCTCAGATCGTAAAGGATGCGCGCGCGGAATATCCGCGTGTGGTGGCGATCACTTCTGCGATGTCGGGAGTCACCAACCTTTTGCTGGATTCTGCCGCGCTGGCTTCGCAAGGGAAAGTTGATTCGCTTCCAGCGGCAGAATCCACGCTGAAAGAAAAACACTTCGCCGCCGCCGATGCGCTGATCACGAATAAAAAACTACGTGACGCAACGAAGCAGGAAATCAGCGACCTGATTTTCTCATTCGTGGATTTGTGCAAAGCGATTGCCGTCCTCGGCGAAGCCAGTCCGCGCGCGATGGATGCGGTGGCTTCGATTGGCGAGCGAATGAGCGTCCGCTTGCTGGCGGCGGTGATCGAAAGCGCGGGCATCAAAGCGCAGGCAATTTCGTCCACCGAGTTTGTAGTGACCAACGCCCATTATCAAAACGCGCATCCCGATTTCAATGCCACCACCCAAAAAACCCGCGCCCTGTTCAACCCGCTGATGGATGCGGGCATTGTCCCCGTGACCACTGGCTTCATCGGCGCAACCCGTGAGGGGATCATCACCACCCTGGGACGCGGAGGCAGTGATTATTCCGCCGCCATCATCGGCTCTGTGCTCCCCGCTGACGACGTTTGGATTTGGACCGACGTGGACGGCGTGATGACCACCGATCCGCGTATTGTACCGACAGCGCAAACCCTGCCCGAAATCAACTACAGCGAAATTGCGGAACTGGCTTACTACGGGGCGAAGGTTCTGCATCCCAAAACCATCCGTCCCGTGCTGGATGCGGGCATCGGCTTGCGGATTTGCAACACATTCAACCCGACGCACCCCGGCACGCGGCTGGTTGCCACAGTCAAGGGCGGCGGCAAAGTGGACGGGAAAGTCGTCAAAGCCGTGACCGCCATCCGCAAGCAGAGGCTGGTGACCATCGAAGGACGCGGTATGCTGGGCGTGCCGGGCGTGGCGGCGCGCGCATTCGGGGCGGTGGCTTCGACTGGGACAAGCGTCCCGCTCATCACGCAGGCATCGTCGGAACAATCGATTTGTTTTGCCGTGCCATCTGAACTTGCGGATTCTGTGGTCGCCACCCTCGAAAAAGCCTTCGCCGCCGAGATTGCCGACGATGACATCGACCGCGTTTGGGCAACCGAGGACATTTCCATCATCACCGTGGTCGGCGCGGGAATGCGGCACACGCCCGGCGTTTCAGGCAGGGTTTTCAGCCAGCTTGGAAATAACGGCGTCAATGTGCTTGCCATCGCACAGGGTTCTTCGGAAGTATCCATCAGTTTCGTGGTCGAAGCGGCAGACACCGAAAACGCAGTCAAGGCATTGCATGAATTGATCGTGGGCAAATAATTAAAATCACTGGCGTGTACGGCTTTGTTGGGTGATAATAGAAAAAGTTTACTTGCAGACAAGACATCTCATCTTCAACGTTGAACAGCCTGCCCCTGAGCCTGCCGAAGGGGTAAACGTTCGACGTTTTTTAGGAATAAGCCATGACAGACTCAATCGCCATTCTCGACTTCGGCTCCCAGTACGCCCAAATCATTGCAAGGCGCGTGCGCGAGGCGCAGATCTACTGCGAGTTGTTCCCCTGGGACGCGCCTGCTGAAAAAATTCTCTCCATCCAACCCAAGGGCTTCATCCTCTCCGGCGGACCCAAATCGGTGTACGAGAAAAACGCGCCCTACATCCAAAAATTCATCCTCGAAAGCGGCTTGCCCATCCTCGGCATTTGCTACGGGATGCAAGCCCTGACCCACGCCCTCGGCGGCAAGGTTGACCCCTCTGCAAACCGTGAGTACGGGCAAGCCGAAATCCAACCGCTACGCTCCACTCCCCTGCTTTCCAATCTCTCCAAAGTCTGGATGTCCCACGGCGACAAGGTGACTCAACTCCCCGACGGCTTTGTCACCCTCGCCAAAAGCGGAAACAGCCCCTTCGCGGCGATGGGCGATATGCAGAGAAAATACTTCGGCGTGCAGTTCCACCCCGAGGTGCATCACACACCCAACGGGGCAGAACTGCTCAAGCGCTTCGCCATCGACATCTGTGGCGTCGTCCCCGACTGGACTCCCGCTTCCATCATCGAAGCCAGCGTCGAGCGGATTCGGAAACAGGTCGGCAGCGAGCGCGTGTTGGCGGCGGTCAGCGGCGGCGTCGATTCGACGGTGGCGGCGGCGCTGGTTCACAAAGCCATCGGCGACCAACTCATCTCCGTTTTTGTAGATACGGGACTGATGCGTCACAAGGAAGGCGAACAGGTTGTCTCAGCCCTGCGCGATGGTCTCGGCGTGGAGTTGATTGCCGTCGAAGCCAGCGACGACTTTCTCGGCGCGTTGAAAGGCGTGAACGACCCCGAACAAAAACGCCGCATCGTCGGCGAGAAGTTCATCCGCATTTTCGAGCGCGAGGCAAAGAGCGTGGGACAGCCGAAGTTTTTGGTGCAGGGGACAATTTATCCCGACGTGGTGGAATCATCGGGAGCAGACCGCAGCAAGGCGGCAAAAATCAAATCACATCACAACGTTGGCGGACTGCCCGAAGATATGCAGTTTGAACTGGTCGAGCCGCTGCGTTATTTGTTCAAAGATGAAGTGCGGCTGGTGGGCGAAGCGCTTGGGCTGAGTCAAAGCCTCGTTTGGCGGCAACCGTTCCCAGGTCCGGGGTTGACCGTGCGCTGTCTGGGCGAATGTACCCCGCAGCGGGTATCCCGCCTGCGGGCGGCAGATTTCATCCTGCAAGAGGAATTATTGGCGGCGGGCTTTCTCGGAAAGGGCGGCTCGGCTTCGCAGGCGTTCGTGGTTTTGCTCCCTGTGAAGTCGGTGGGCGTGATGGGCGACCAGCGCACGTATCAAGAGGCGGCGGCGATTCGCGTGGTGACCACCGAAGATTTTATGACCGCCGACTGGGCGCGCCTGCCCTATGACCTGCTGGCAAAAGTATCGAGCCGCATCGTAAATGAGGTGGAAGGAATCAATCGGGTGGTGTATGATATTACCAGTAAGCCGCCCGCGACCATCGAATGGGAGTAGCAATTTCCGAGTACCGATTTACGATTTTGGATTGATTTAGCGAATCGTTGAATCAAAAAGGAGCGACCGATGAATCATTTTAATTTTGGCGAAGTGCTGACAAAAGCATGGCAGACCATTTGGAAGCACAAGGTCTTGTGGATTTTTGGCATTCTGGCGAGTTGCGCGCGCGGCAGCGGGGGAGGCGGCGGCAACAGCGGCGGAAATTCAAATTATTCGGGGTCGGGTGAGGAATTCCCATTCGGCGGCGGGCAGGCGGAGAGATACCTGGAGCAGGCGGGACAATATTTCGAAAACAACCTGTGGATTATTCTGGTCGTCATTCTGGCGCTCATGTTGCTTGGCTTTATTTTCTTTGCGCTGGGCATGGTCGGTAGGATTGGCATGATTAAAGGCGTCGCCATGTCCGAAAAGGGCGCCGAAAGTATTGTCTTTGGAGAAGTGTGGAGCGAAAGCCTGCCCTTCTTCTGGCGCGTCTTCGGCTTGAACTTTCTCATTGGACTCGCCTTTTTTGTCATCATCGTCCCGCTTGTTGTAATTGGAATCGTGACCGCCGGCATCGGCTTCGTCTGCCTGATTCCCATCCTGTGCCTGCTGGTTCCAATCGGCTGGGTGGTTTCTGTCGTCGTCGAACAGGCGCAGGCGGCAATCGTGCTGGAAGACCTGGGCATGATGGACGGGATAAAACGCGGCTGGGAAATCGTCAAAGCCAACGCCGTTCCCATGCTGGTCATGGCGCTCATCCTCGGCATCGGCGGCGGAATTGTCGGCGCGATATTTTCCATGCCGCTCATCCTTGCCGCTGTGCCTGCCATCATCGGAATGGCAACCCTGCGCGAATCCATGACTCCGCTGTACATTGCGCTGGCTTGCTGTGCGGTTTACATGCCTGTGTTGATTTTCCTCAATGGCGTCCTGACCGCGTACATCCAATCTGCCTGGACGTTGACTTTCATGAAACTTTCGCAACCCGCCCAGCCGAAGGACGATGCGCCCATCATTATCGAGGCAAATGCGTAAATTTCTTGCCCTGTTTTTCAGCCTGAGTCTGCTGCTTGGCGCCGCCTCTCCTGCGCGCGCCCAGCAGGACCTTGCCCGCATCAAACTCTACCCGCTGGAAATTTCCACCTTCCCGAAGATTTCAGGATTCTTCGACGTTTTCGACTCGAAGGGAATCTTCGTCACCGGTCTCAAGCCCGAGGCGGTCTCGGTTATCGAGGACGGGCAAACGCTCCCGCTCGATACGCTGAATGAGATTGCCGTTCCGCTGCAACTGGTGATTGCCGTGAATCAAGGCGCGCCGCTCGATACGCGCGACCCTGCCACAAACTTCTCCCATTTCCAACGCATTTCGCAGGTGCTGGTCGAATGGACGCAAAGCCGCCCCGCCGACCTGCCCGACGATTACAGCCTCGTCAGCCAGGCGGGACCCGTCATCAACCACGCCCCCGCCGCCGATTTCGTGGTCGGGCTGAACGGTTTCCAGCCGAATTTTCGCTCGGCTGTGCCCAACCTGCAATCGCTTTCGATTGCGCTGGATACAGTCAGCGCGCAGACCACGCGGCTGGGGATGAAACGCGCCATTCTTTTCATCACTCCGCACATGGACGACGGCGATATTGCCGCAACGCTTGAACCGTACGTTCAACGCGCAACGGAAAACGACATCCGCATCTTCATCTGGTTCGTGGATTCCGCCGCCACTTTCACCAGCACCAGCGCCGCCGCTTTCAACAATCTCGCCCTGCAGACCGGCGGAAGCATGTTCACCTACTCTGGGCTGGAGCGCTTCCCCGACCCCGAAGCCTATTTTTCCGGGCTGCGCCGCGTTTACACCCTGACCTACACCTCGCGCCTGCAAAACGCGGGAGAACACAACCTCGGCATCGCTGTAAAACTCCCTGACGGCTCGATTAGCGCCGAAACGCAAAGTTTCAACGTCGATATCCAGCCGCCGAACCCGTTCCCGATTTCCACTTCGCTGCAAATCACGCGCCGCGCCGCAGAAGATGACCCATTCAATTCCGACGCGCTTTTGCCCAAAGAGCAGCAAATCGAAATCATCGTCGAATTCCCGGACGGTTTCACCCGCCCGCTGACCCGTACCACCCTCTACGTGGACGGCAAAATCGTGGACGAAAATACCGCCGAACCCTTCAACCTGTTTACCTGGAATCTCGAAGGGTACACCCGCAGCGCCGAACACCAGATCATGGTCGAGGCAGTGGACATGCTTGGGTTGAGTAAAACCAGCCTGCCCGCGCCGGTGCAGGTGACGGTCATCGAGCCGCCGCAGGGCATTCTGGCTTTGCTGGCAAAATATCGCTTCCCGCTGATGATCGGCGGCATCCTCCTTGCGGGGCTGGCGCTTTTGGCAATCCTCCTCAGCGGACGATTGCGGATGCCTTCCATCCGCGCGGCACAGGCGGCGAAACGCGCCGACGCCGACCCGCTGACTCAAACCGTACCCGCGGCAGTGGAACCGCCCACGGTCCCATTATCGGCTGCGACAGCGGTTAAGACCATTCGTCGCCCGCTCCAATCCCGAAAAAATACAGGGGATCTAAAATCGAAATTGGATGCGACGGCTGCCCTCCTTCGAATCAATGCCGAGGGACAGGTCCTGCCAGTTTCGCCGATTCCGCTTGCAGAGCAGGAAGTCATCTTCGGCGCCGATCCCACCCAATGCACGCAGATGATGGATGACCCATCCATTTCCCCCATTCATGCGCGGCTGCGACTGACAGAAGATGGGATATTCCTGCTCTTGGATAGCGGCTCGACTGCCGGGACATGGGTCAACTATGATCCAATTCCCCGCGAGGGATACCGCCTGGCGCATGGGGATATGGTAAACTTCGGACAGTTAATGTACCGTTTCACGCTCAGGGCGTCACCTGTGAACTCGAAGCCCACAATTACCATGCAAACGATTGAGGAATGATCCGCACCTCCCTTCCCCATGTGCACGTCGCTGCGCTCAGCCATGCCGGCATGTCCGGCAAGGATAACGAAGACCGTTACGCGGTCTCTTCTTTTCATTTGAGCAATGATGACCCGCGCCCGGCGGTCTTTGCTGTGGTTGCCGATGGAATCGGGGGACACCTGGCGGGAGAGATTGCAGCGGAGCTAGCCGTCAATTACATCACGGCGGGAGTGGCGGAAAGCAACGCCCGAAAGCCGGTCAAAATTCTCGAAAGCGTCATCCAAAACGCAAGCCAGTCCATCTCATCCCATTCCGCAAGCAGTGAAAGCGAGAACGGCATGGGATCCACCTGCGCCTGCGCCTGGATCATCGAGGACAAACTTTACACCGCGTATGTCGGGGATTCGCGCATTTATCTTTTGCGCGGCAAATTCATCCAGCGGTTGACCATCGACCACACCTGGGTTCAGGAAGCCTATGAAAAGGGCATCATCACCGCCGAGCAAATGCGCGACCATCCCAATCAGCACGTCATCCGCCGATACCTGGGTGGAATAAGACTGCCCGATGTCGATTTTCGCCTGCGCATCGACAATGCAGAATCCGATGAGGAATCCGAAAACAATCAGGGATTTCACCTCGAGTCTGGCGATACCGTCCTGGTTTGCAGCGACGGGCTGACCGACCTGGTCTGGGACGATGAAATTCAAAAAATCATCCGCTCGAAGAAGGATGTAAGGCAGGCGGCGGAAGCGCTGGTAGATTTGGCAAACGAGCGCGGTGGACACGATAACATCACGGTGGTGTTGATGTCGATGCCCAAAGTGGAGGACTTTGGAAGGAAGAAACGCGGTCTCATGGATTGGTTATTTGGAGACGAATAAAAAGCCCCGCTTTTGAAGCAGGGCTTTTTTGTTGCGCGCAACTACGGAGTTTTGTCGCGGTCGAGCCACAACTCGCGGTATTGGCGGTTCCAATCGATGAGAAAGCGGATGGCAATGACAATGCCCGCTCCCACCGCCGCCCAAAACGCAGCTTCGCGGAGGTTGAAAAGCCAAAAGACGGGCGCGACGAGAATTCCGGTGAAGACGCTTGCCCGCGCCGAGTGGCGGACGGTCAGCACGAGCAGGACGAGCAAGCCGAGGCTGATGAGAAAAGCCAGCGGATTGACCGCGAGGAAAGCTCCGCCGGCGGTTGCCAGCCCCATGCCGCCGCGAAACTGGGCGAAGACTGGGTAACAATGCCCCAAAACGGCAAAGGCAGCAGTCAACGCGATGATGTAGGTCGGGGCATTTTGACTGACTGCAAGATAGGTCGGGATAAATCCCTTGGCGATATCCAGAATCAAAACCAACGCGCCCCAGCCGAATCCCGCCTGACGGATGGTGTTGGTGGTGGTGGCGTGACCCGAACCTGAGTCGCGCACGTCCACGCCTTTGACGAAGCGGGTGATCCAGATGGAAAAGGTCAGCGAGCCGAAGAGGTAGCCGAGGACAGGAAAGAGGAAATAGGGAATGAGGGGAGCAGGGATTAGGGAATAGGAAATGGGAAGTAGGGAGTGGGTCATGTGTACCTGCTTGTTTTACAAAATAACCCGCTCGATTTTGAAGGGCGTCGCGTCAGGGTCGATGGTTTCGTCGAATTCCTGCGCGGCGAGATGCCCGCTGAATACCGCTTGGGCGATGATGTTGGGCGCTTCGGCGTCGCCAATGAGCCGCAGGGATTTTAGTTTGCCTTCGTCCAGCGCGGGCTTCAACTCGTGGTAGAGCGCGTCGTTGGGGAGCCTGTCTGTGACCAGCACGACGGCGTCGCAAGGCAAAACGCTTTCGGCGGCGGTCAGGACATTTGAAACAGTAACAGCAGTCGGGTGAAGCGAAGCGACGAAATGGCTTGGGAGCAGGGTCACGTTCAAGGCTTGGAGTCGCTTGTGGATGCGATTCTGTTCCAGCGTGAATTGAGTCCAATACGAGATGGAAGGCGCGGACGAGACCAGAGTCACCTCGCAGCCGTTTTCGGCAAGCAGTTCCGCAAGGACGCCGCCCATGTAGTAATGGTCGTCGTCGTAGATGAGGACTTTACCGCTGGGCAATTTTCCGTTCATCAAATCGTCGGGGGTGAAAATTTTTGCGTCGCCGGGGATGGATTGGGATAGATAGCGTCCCACGCCGTCGCGGCGCCAGGTTGCGCCCGTGGCGAGGAGAACGTGCGGCGCGCCCGCTTCGAGGATGTCTTTGGCGGTCATCGGACTGGAGGGATAAAAATAGATGTTTTCGATTTTGTTGATTTGCGTCAGACGCCAGTCCATCACCCGCCGCCACTCGATGAGGTTGGGCAGGGCAGATTCGAGCGCCACGCGCCCGCCCGCTTCGCGTTTGGCTTCGGTCAGGATGACGTGGTAGCCGCGCTGACCGAGCGCCCGCGCCGCTTCCAAGCCAGCGGGTCCCGCGCCGACAATGAGGACTTCGTCTGCGGATTTTTTCGGCGCGATGATTTCAGGGTGCCAGCCGCGCCGCCATTCTTCTCCCATGGTCGGGTTCTGCGTGCAGCGGATGGGGACGTAGCGCGTATCGCCCGTGACGCAGATGTTGCAGCCGATGCACTCGCGGATGTCTTCGATGCGATCCTCTTTGATTTTGGTCGGCAGGAACGGATCGGCGATGCTGGGGCGGGCAGAGCCAATCATGTCCATGATTCCGCGCTGGATGGCGGAAACCATCGAGTCGGGCGAGGTGTAACGCCCCACGCCGACGACGGGTTTGGTGGTGAGCGTTTTGACGAAGGAAATATATTTTTCCTGATTGCCCTCTTTTTCGAAACGCGAGGTGGTCGAGTCGTTCGACCAGTTGCTGACGTTCACGTCCCACAGGTCGGGCAGTTCCGCGAGCATTCCAACGATGTCCCGCGCCTCGCCCGTCGATTCCATGCCCGCGCTGCCGAGCAGTTCATCCACCGCAAAGCGCAGCGCGACTCCACAAGTATCGCCGACGGCTTCTTTGGTGTCTTCGATGATTTCACGCAAAAAGCGCGCGCGGTTTTCGAGCGAGCCGCCGTACTCGTCGGCGCGGTCGTTTTCTTTCGAGAGGAAGTGAAAGGCAAGCGATAAGCCATGTCCCGCGTAGCATGTGATGATGTCGAAACCCGCCCGTTTGGCGCGGAGGGCGGCGTTGCGATGCCACTTGCGAATCTGCCGAATGTCGTCCCTGCTAGCGGCGCGGGATTGTCCCGGCTCGTAGCCTGTGCCGCCGATGATTCCACGCGAGCGCAAGTCAAAGGGGGCGGCGCGGGAGTAGAGATTGGCGGCGTCGTGCCCGTTGTACGCCAGTTCGATGCCCGCCAGCGCGCCGTGCTTGTGGACGGCTTCGGTCATCTGTTGCAGGGCGGGGATGTCATCGTCGTTCCAGAGGCGTCCTTCAAAGTAGGGGGATAAATCGCTGGTGTGGTGGATTTCCACCTCTTCGGTGTGGACTACGCCCCAGCCGCCTTCGGCTTTCATCCCGCGCATGGCGGCGTGTCCCTGCGGCATTCTCCACCCGAAGCCGTTGCAGTGCGGAACTTGATAGAAACGATTGGGCGCAGTGACGGGTCCAATTTTGATGGGTTGAAATAAGATGTCGTAACGAGAGGGCATAGGTTTTCCTTTTCTTTGAAGAAAATCCCTAATTTGACAATGTCATATTAAGACTAAAACCAAAGTTCTAAACCACAAAGAACACAAAGGTACACGAAGGAAAACCTTGTTTTTAGCATTTTGCTCTCCTTTGTGACCCTTTGTGAACTTTGTGGTGAAAGGTTTTGAAATGTGACATTGTCAATCTAAAGGTCTTGAAGATATCAGGGACAGGTTGAGTAGTTTGGGAAAAGCATGGACGAATATTCGTCCAGCAACAATTTTGATTCAAGGGGAAAGACGATCATGGTCACAATAAAGCGCGTATCCGTATCGTTTTCGACCCAGTACTTGATATCGTATTCGATGCCCTGATTCTGCGTTTTGAATTCATACAGTCTCAGACCGTCGTTATTTTTGCATTCGTTGGTTAATTCGTAGCTTTCGTAATTGGCAAAGATGGCAGCCCAATTTTCATCGCTAAATTCCCTGTTGAGGTCGGGTTCTTCGTATCCGCAGGGTTTGATGCGGGCTTCGAGATAAACCAACGCGCCTTGCGGCGCGTCCTGCCACAGCACAGTCACAATCCCCTCATTGACGGCGTAACTTTGCTCCCAGTTGGGCGTGGTCAGGATTTTCCCGGTGAAGGAAAGCGCGCGGTCGATGTCTCCCTGCGTCGGTTCAGGGGAGGTGCAAACCGGGGTGACGGTTGGGAGGGGTGTTTCCGTTGGGATAATCTTTTGCGTTGGAGATGGCTGGGACGTTTTTGTGGGAGGTGTGATCGTCGGTGTGACGACTGTCTTCCCGCAGGATGAAATTATGATTGCGATGGCAAGGAGTAAAAAAGATTGTTTTTTCATGTTCTCTCATCTTTGCATGGGGACGGCGAAGACGAGTATAGCACGACAAAATTAGCCGGGCAATTGCCTGAAATGGAAATGTATTCCCCCCTGCTTTCATCTTCACGGCTTCCCTGCCAAAAACATCCTGACCCAAAAATCGGACTTGAAAATCTTCTGCGCGTCCTTCGCCACGTCTGCCTTTATTTTTTCGATTCCCGCTCGATAGGTTTCCGCGTCGAGCAGCGCCAGTTGCGATGTGGCGTTGTGTTTGAGGAAGGGATCGTTCAAGACATTTTCCCCTTCGTGGATGCTCAGTACATGCTCCGCATTCCGCCGCGCGATGTCTTGGAAGCCCGCCCTTTTCATCATCCCTTTCAGCCCTTCGCTGGAGGGATAACGCAACAGGTCGGTTTCGTAGACGGTTGCGAAGTAATCGTAAACATACCAGTTGAAATCATG
>Ga0172367_10003228_pt1 | contig 21465 bp, 20 predicted proteins | sample Lak10m_FD_114542 | JGI IMG/M metagenome (GOLD analysis project Ga0172367, IMG submission 114542) | Freshwater microbial communities from Kabuno Bay, South-Kivu, Congo - kab_022012_10m | ecosystem: Environmental > Aquatic > Freshwater > Lake | place: Democratic Republic of the Congo: South-Kivu... | reverse complement strand
GGCGGAACCTGGAACGGCCTGCAGCTCAGCAACCGTCCGTCGGAATACCTGGTTTCGGTCGGGTACAAGCTCTAGTTTTTCACCAACTGCCGCTGCTTTGGCACGCTTTTGGAATTCCCTTTTTCGAGTGCTTTGCGTTTAGGTGATTTTGTGTTCAACGTTCATGCGTTTCGTTGAAAAGTTAAGCGCTCGTTTTGAAGCCCCGGCCGCGTGCTGGGGCTTTTTTTTGAGCTACTGCTAGCCCCTCGTTTTCGTTGCTAGCCACTAGTTACTCGAAACCAGCGGTCAGAAACCTTACAGCTTCACAAATACGTTTTTAGGCTCGGTAAAGAAGCGAAGGGCTTCAAATCCGCCCTCGCGGCCGAGGCCCGACTGCTTGACGCCGCCGAAGGGCGTGCGCAGGTCGCGCACGAGCCAACTGTTAATCCACACGATTCCGGCCTCCAGCTCGTGCGCCATGCGGTGGGCCCGCTGCAGGTTGCTGGTCCAGAGGGTCGCGGCCAGGCCATACTTGGTAGCGTTGGCCAGCGCGAGCGCTTCGTCTTCAGAATCAAAGGGCATGACGGTGACCACCGGTCCAAAAATCTCCTCTTGGTTAGTGCGGCAGCTCATGGGGAGGCCCGTGATCACTGTTGGCGCCACAAAGTAGCCGTTGGGGGCCCCTTTTACGGCAACGGAGTGGCCGCCGCACTCGACGCGTCCGCCCTCTTCTTGGGCCAAGGCGATGTAGCTGAGGATTTTATCGCGGTGCGGAGCCGAGACCACCGCCCCCACCTGGGTTTCGGGGTCGCTAGGTAGGCCCACCCGCAGGGCGCGCACGCGCTCGGTGAATTCCGCCACGAAGCGGTCGTAGATCGGGCGCTCCACAAGGATGCGCGACCCGCACAGGCAAATTTGGCCCTGGTTGGCAAACGAGGACTGCAGCGTGGTGCGCAGCATGGCCTCAAAATCGCAATCCGCAAAAATGACGTTGGCGTTTTTTCCGCCGAGCTCGAGGCTCAGCTTTTTGAAGCTGGGCGCGGCCAGCGTGTTGATGCGGGCGCCGGTGGCGGTTCCGCCCGTGAACGAAATCATCGGCACGTCGGGGTGCGTGACCAGGGGCTCGCCAACGCCCGGACCGGTTCCGTGCACAATGTTGAGCACGCCCGCCGGAAACCCTACTTCGTGCAAAATTTCACTCAACAGGTAGGCGGTATAGGGCGTCACTTCTGAAGGCTTGGCCACGACCGTGTTGCCGGCGGCGAGGGCGGGCGCGATCTTCCAGCTAAACAGGTAAAGCGGTAAGTTCCAGGGGCTGATGCATGCCGCCACGCCAATGGGGCGGCGCAGCGTGTAGTTGAATCCGTGGGCGCCCATGTCGTGGGTTTCGCTCCAGTCGTGCAAAATGGCGGTCGCATAAAACGCGAAGTTGTCGCGGGCCCGCGGAATGTCCACCGTGCGCGCCAGCTTCAGCGGTTTGCCGTTGTCGCGCGATTCGGCGGCGGCCAACTCGTCGAGGCGCTCCCCGATACGGTTCGCCACGGCCATCAGGTGCTTGCTGCGCTCGGCAGCGGTAAGTGCGGACCAGCTCGGGTAGGCCTTCTTCGCGGCCTCCACAGCGCGGAACACGTCTTCAGCACCCGAATCAGGAATCAGGCTGTAGACCTCGCCCGTCGCTGGCTCGATGTTGTCGAGGTAGCGTCCGCTGGCGGGCGCGCCGAAGGCGCCATCGATGTAGTTGCGCAGCGTAATCATAGGTTCGGAGTTCGGCCTCCGTCGACCGGAATGTTGATGCCCGTGATGTAGCTCGCTGCGGGCGAAGCGAGGAATGCCACGGCTGCCGCGATTTCGGCGGGATCGGCAAAGCGGCCCATCGGCACCTCCGCCTTCATTTCGTGCTCAATTTCAGAATAAGGCCGTCCCGTTCGCCCTGCGCGCCCTTCAATAATCGCCGTGAGCCGCTCGGTGGCCGTGGCGCCCGGCAGCACATTGTTCACGGTAATCCCGCTCGGAGCCAGCTCGGTAGCCAAGGTCTTCGACCAGTTTCCGACCGCCGCGCGCACCGTGTTGCTCACGCCCAGGCCGTGCAGCGGCGCCTTGACGCTCGTCGAAATCACGTTGACGATGCGGCCGTAGCCCGCGCGCCTCATGCCTGGAACCAGCAGCTGCGCCAGCTTCTGGTTGACCAGCAAATGGTTCGTGAACGCGCTTAAAAACGCCTCAGCGCTCGCCTCAAGCACCGGGCCCGCGGCCGGGCCTCCGGTATTGTTCACCAAAATGTGGGCGTCACCCCAAGCCTCGAGTTCGGCCGCGACCGCCGCCGCCAATGCCTCAGGTTGCGCGTTGTCGACGCTCAACCAGCGGTGCTTTTGTCCCACCGGCGCGGGAAGTCCCGCCGCCGCAAGGGCGAGCGATTCGGGGTTGCGCGCAAGCAAAAGGACTTCGGCGCCCAAATCAGCTAGTGCGGAGGCCGCCGCGCGGCCGATTCCTTGGGATCCGCCGCCAACAACAGCGCGCTTCCCGGCGAGTGGGTATTGCATGCAGTAAAGTTAGCAAGGTTGGCGAGGTTGGTTTCTTGTTTCTTGTTTCTGGTAACCATCGAGCGCCCTCACCCGTTCGGTTATAACCGGATTTTGCTTTTTTTTAAATTTCTCGAAATGGTTATATAACTGTATTTCAACGAATTATTTAAAAAATCCGTTTGAAAAAACCAGTTGCGAGTAACCAAAAACAAACCTCGCAAACTAGACGCGCAGGAGCACCACGTCTTGGAAGTCGAGGGTAGTTCCGCCCCGACCGCTCCAGCGGCCAAAATGGATTTCGACGCCCGACCAGCCGGCCGCGCGGGCCATGGACTCGACTTCTTCGGGGCGAAAGGCCACGTTGGCGCCCACCACCTCGGGATCCATGTACCACACCCCGTTGCGCTGCACAGGGAAGCCGTAGGATCCGCCCCGCGAAGTGCGCTCGGCCTCGGCATCCATCAAAAAGAAGGTCGCCAAAAAGCGGCCGCCAGGGCGCATCACGCGGCGGGTTTCGGCCAAGTAACGGGCCACTTCGTCGCGGTCCATGTGGGTAAAGACCGAAGTGGCCCAAGCAAAGTCAAAGTCCGCATCAGAATACGGAAAAATGAACTCGGCCGCCCGCGCGCCGCCTTCCGTGTACAGGTCGTTGTGCAGCGGAACCCACGTGAAGCGAAAACCCGGGTAGCGCGAAGTGATCCGGCGGGTGCACAGGTCGACTGCCTCGCGAACCACGTCAAAGCCCTCGTAGGCGTCGGGACGCGTCAGGTAGTCCGCCAGTGGAATCGCCATGCGGCCCAAACCGCTCCCGATGTCGAGCACGCGCTCGTCGGGGCGAAGTCCGCCCAGGCCCGTAAAGTGGGCTTTAAACAGCAATCCGTTGGCCAAAAAGTCTCCGCCGCCCGTGAAGACCTCGCCCGGCAACGGCAACGGAATCCCCGCATAGGACAGACGTCCGCCGTGGCGCAGCAGCGTCCACAAATCAAGCGGCAGCACGACTGCGCGACGCACCAACCGGCGCGACCGCGGACCAAGGCGGTAAAACGCCGAGCGCAAAAACTTCTTCAAACCAGAAACCAGAAACTAGTTACGACCAGCCATGATGCGCTCAATCTCGTCGACCTCCTTGGGGATCGCCTTCGTGAGGTTAATCGGCTCACCCTTAGTCACCACGATGTCGTCTTCGATGCGGATTCCGAGACCCTCCTCGGGAATGTAGATTCCGGGCTCCACCGTGAACACTATGCCTTCGCGAATTTCAGAACCGTCCCAGGGACCGTAGTCGTGCACGTCGAGGCCGAGGTAGTGCGAGGTTCCGTGCATAAAGTACTTTTTGTAGGCGGGCCACGCGGGATCCTGCTTGGCGACGTCGTCGCGGGTAATGAGTCCGAGGCCAATCAGCTCCTCAGTCATCAATTCGCCCACCTGAACGTGGTAGTCGGGCAGGCGCACGCCGGGCTTCAAGAGGTTCATCGCGGCCTTTTCGACGCGGAGCACCGCCTCATAAACCTGGCGCTGGCGGGGCGTGAAGCGTCCGCTGGCCGGAAAACAGCGCGTCACGTCGCAGGCGTAGTTGCCGTAAACGGCTCCGACGTCAAAGAGCACCACGTCGCCGTCGTGCACCTGAGCGTCGTTAGTGATGTAGTGGAGCACGCACGCGTTCGCCCCCGAACCGATGATGGGCGTGTAGGCAAAACCGTGGGAGCGGCGGCGCACAAACTCGTGAAGGAACTCAGCCTCGAGCTCGTACTCCCATACTCCGGGCTTCAAAAAGCGCATCACCCGGTCGTAGCCGGCAGCCGTGATGTCGGCGGCCACCTGCATGATAGCGACCTCTTCGGGGTCTTTAACGGCGCGCAAAACGTTCATTGCGGGAGCTGAACGTTCGTACGCGTGGTTCGGGAAGCGACGGCGCAGGTCGGCCCCGAAGCGGTCTTCACGCGTCTCAACGGGGTTGTTTCGGCGAATGTGCTCGTGGCCCAGCAGGTACACGTGATGGGCGTGCGCCATGACGTCGCGCAGAATGCGATCGAAGTCGCTGAGCCAGTGAATGCTTTGGATTCCGCTCGCGGCGCGGGCCTCATCTTTGGACAGCTTGGCGCCCTCCCAGCGGGCGATGAGGTCGTTGGTTTCGACCAAAAACAGCATCTCGCGCTGCTCGGGCTTGGGGGCGTCGGGAAAGAGCACGAGAACGGACTCCTCTTGGTCAATTCCGCTCAGCCACAGAATGTCGGTGGCCTGCTTGAACGGAACGCTGCCGTCGGCCGACGTGGGGTAAATGTCGCTCGAATTAAAAAAAGCGACAGAATTCGGCTTGAGCGTAGCCGTGAAGCGGGCCCGGTGGCGGGCGTAAAGGTCCGATTTAAGGGGTTCGTAGCGCATGCGAACGAAGGTACGGCTCGCGCTGTTACGGATTGGTAAGAGGCCGTTTGACCCCTACCTTTGATCCCACCAAAGTCACATCAATATGGCATCGAAACGCGGATTGTTTGGGTCGTCGCTGGCCCGCAAGTACTGGATGGCCCTGACGGGCCTCTTTTTGATTACGTTTCTCGTAGTCCACCTGCTCGGAAACTTGGCCATCGTCTTTGGGACGGGCGAAGATTTCAATGCCTACGCGGCGTTCATGACGAGCTTTCCGCCGATTAAAATCGTGAGCTACCTGCTTTATGCCTCGATTGTGCTGCACGCCGCCGACGGCATCGCGCTGGCTCGCCAAAACCGCGCTGCCCGCCCCGTGGCCTACGGCACCTACAACGGCGCCGCCAACGCCGGATGGGCATCGCGCAACATGGCCCTGCTCGGCATCTTCACCCTGCTGTTTATTCTGGTGCACATGAAGAGCTTTTGGTTCGAAATGCACTTCGGAAGCCTCGGTCTCGACGCCAACGGCAACAAAGACCTCTTCACGATTACCACCGCCGCCTTTGAGCAAGTTTGGTACACCGCTTTTTATGTAATCGCTATGGTCGCCCTCGGGTTTCACCTTTGGCACGGATTCCAGTCCGCCTTTCAAACGATGGGCTGGACGCACCCCACCTACACCCCCATCGTTCAGTTCGTGGGTCGCGCGTTTGCCGTGGTGGTGTGCGGAGCCTTCGCGCTGATTCCCCTGTACGTCTTGATTTCGCCCAACGTTTAAGCTTGCCGCACATGTCTAGCAAATTGAATTCCCGCATTCCCGAAGGGCCCGTTTCTGAAAAGTGGACCAAGCACAAGGGCACGATTCCGCTGGTTAGCCCGGCGAACAAGCGCCGCATCGACGTCATCGTGGTCGGAACCGGCCTCGCCGGCTCTTCGGCCGCCGCCTCGCTCGCCGAGCTCGGCTACAACGTCAAGGCCTTCTGCTTTCAAGACTCACCGCGTCGCGCCCACTCGATTGCCGCCCAGGGCGGAATCAACGCCGCCAAAAACTACCAAAACGACGGCGACTCGGTATTCCGCCTCTTTTACGACACCGTCAAGGGCGGCGACTACCGCAGCCGCGAGGCCAACGTGCACCGCCTCGCCGAAGTGTCGGCCAGCATCATCGACCAGTGCGTGGCCCAAGGAGTTCCCTTTGCCCGCGACTACGGTGGCTTGCTCGACAACCGCTCGTTCGGCGGGGTGCAGGTGAGCCGCACCTTCTACGCCAAGGGCCAGACCGGCCAGCAGCTGCTGCTCGGAGCCTACTCCGCCCTCGAGCGCCAGGTGGCCAAGGGCCGCGTGAAAATGTATGCCCGCCACGAAATGGTCGACCTCGTCGTCGTCGACGGCAAGGCCCGCGGAATCATCGCCCGCAACCTCGTGACCGGCGAACTCGAGCGCCACAGCGCCCACGCCGTGATCATCGCGTCAGGCGGATACGGCAACGTGTTCTACTTGAGCACCAACGCCATGGGTTCCAACGTGACCGCAGCCTGGAAGGCCCACAAAAAAGGCGCCTTTTTTGCCAACCCCTGCTTCACGCAAATTCACCCCACCTGCATTCCGGTGAGCGGCGAATCGCAGTCTAAGCTTACGCTGATGTCTGAGTCGCTTCGCAACGACGGCCGCATTTGGGTTCCGGCAGAGCTCGAAGACGCCAAGGCGATCCGTGATGGCCGCTTGAAGCCCACCGACCTCCCCGAAGAGAAGCGCGACTACTACCTCGAGCGCCGCTACCCGGCGTTCGGAAACCTGGTTCCGCGCGACGTCGCCTCACGCGCAGCCAAAGAGCGCTGCGACGCCGGATACGGCGTCAACAAGACCGGCGAGGCCGTCTACCTCGACTTCTCGGCCGCCATTATGCGCTACGGGCAAGAGCAAGCCAACCTCAAAGGCATGCCCAATGCCTCGGAGGCTGAAATCCGCGCCATGGGAACCAAGGTGGTGGAATCAAAGTACGGCAACCTCTTTCAGATGTACGAGAAGATCACTGACGAGAATCCGTACGTGACCCCGATGAAGATTTACCCCGCCGTGCACTACACCATGGGCGGACTTTGGGTCGACTACAACCTGATGTCGACGGTTCCCGGACTCTTTGTGGCGGGCGAAGCCAACTTCTCAGACCACGGCGCGAACCGCCTCGGCGCATCGGCCCTCATGCAGGGCTTGGCCGACGGCTACTTCGTGCTTCCGTACACCGTCGGAACCTTTTTGGCCGACGACATCCGCACCGGATCGATTTCGACCGACCTCCCCGAGTTTGCTGAGGCCGAGAACGCCGCGCGTGCTCGCTTTGAAGGCTTCCTCAACGCCAAGGGCGCTACGCCGGTTGAGGTCTTCCACCGCCGCCTCGGCAAAATCGTATGGGACAAGATCGGAATGGCCCGCAACGAGGCCGGCTTGAAAACCGCCATCGCCGAAATCCGCGCCCTTCGCGAAGAATTCTACCGCGACGTCAAGGTCCTCGGCGGAATGATGGAGATGAACCCCGAACTCGACAAGGCCAACCGCGTAGCCGATTTCATGGAACTCGCCGAGCTCATGGCCCTCGACGCGCTGACCCGCGAAGAGTCGTGTGGCGGACACTTCCGCGAAGAATACCAGTCTGAGGACGGCGAAGCCCTTCGCCAAGACGACCAATTTGCCTTTGTTTCGGCTTGGGAATTCACCGACAACGACCCCGGAAAAGCCACGCTGCACAAAGAAGATTTGGTGTTTGAAAACGTTAAACTCGTAACCCGCTCCTACAAGTAATGAACCTCACGCTCAAAGTTTGGCGCCAAAAAAACGCCCAAGACCAAGGCTCGTTTGCCACCTACCAGGTGCGCGACATTTCGCCCGACATGTCGTTCCTCGAAATGATGGACGTGCTCAACGAGCAGCTCATCGCCCAAGGTGTGGAGTCGGTGGTTTTTGACCACGACTGCCGCGAAGGCATTTGCGGAATGTGTTCCATGTTCATCAACGGCGAGGCCCACGGCCCCGACCGCGGCGTGACCACCTGCCAGCTGCACATGCGCAAGTTCAACGACGGCGACACCATCACCATCGAGCCTTGGCGCGCCCAGGCGTTCCCCGTGGTTCGCGACTTGATGGTCGACCGCAGCGCGTTTGACCGCATTATTCAAGCGGGTGGATACGTTTCGGTGAACACCATGGGCAACTTGCCCGACGCTAACGCTACGCCCATCGAGAAGCACGACGCCGACGCCGCCTTTGACGCCGCCACGTGCATTGGGTGCGGAGCCTGCGTCGCGACCTGCAAAAACGCCTCCGCCATGCTGTTTGTCAGCGCCAAGGTGAGCCAGTTCGCGCTGCTTCCGCAAGGCCAAGTCGAAGCCGCCGACCGCGTGCGCAACATGGTGCACCAAATGGACCTCGAAGGCTTTGGGAACTGCACCAACACCGGCGCGTGTGAGGTCGAGTGCCCCAAGGGGATCTCGATCGAGAACATTGCCCGCATGAACCGCGAGTACCTTAAAGCGTCCATTACTGCCTAATTTTGCCGCGCGTGGCATGGGCTTTGCCGAATGCCGCGCACTAACCTACCCGATCATGACCAAAAACGTATTTTTTGCCCTCGCCGCCGTAGCCGCCCTCGCCTCGTGCCGCCCTGACCCCACGCTTGACGAGCGCTTGTCCGGAACCTGGAACCTCAGCGACCTGAACATGTCGGGAACCATCCCCTCTCCGCTCGGTGCCATTCCGTTCACCATCACCGATTCGCTGATCCGCGCCAACAACACGATGGACTTGAGCATCAACGAAGACGCCACCCAAAGCATTTTATGGAACATGGACGTACGCGCCGTGCTGACTGCTACCGCGATTGGTTCGTTTGGTGTGGACCTGCAAGACACGATTTCAGGTACCTGGTACGCCGTCGATGGGGGTGGTGTAACGCCCGACTCGCTGTACATCACGGCCGACGGGGAAAAAACCGGTTACGAGATCCTGAGCTTTTTGGAGACCAGCCTGCGCCTGCGCAGCGTGCAAACGATCAACGATCCCGATCTGGGCTCTCAGACCGTGACCCAAGAGGTGACCTTCATCAAGTGATTGGGGTTTGCTATAAAATCAAAAGCCCGGGGCCTGCGCCTCGGGCTTTTTTTGTATCGTCCCGCAAAGGTTACGCGCTAAACGCCTTCCATCCCTGGGCCGCCAGCGGAACGTGCTCGCCCGCAAGGTTGACCAAAAACGCCCCCGGCGTGGCCGTCATGTGACCAATCGGCGTGATGCTGGGATTGCCTTTGATCTTCTCGTAGTCTTCGAGTGCGACCGTGAACACGAGCTCGTAGTCTTCGCCTCCGTTGAGCACGGCCGTTACCGGGTGGATGCCAAATTCTTCGCAGGTGCGCAGCACCACAGGGTCGATGGGGAGCTTGTCTTCAAACACCACGCATCCAAGACCGCTGGCTTTGGTAAGGTGCAGCAGCTCGCTGGACAGGCCGTCGCTAACGTCCATCATGCTGGTAGGCACGACGCCCAAGTCGGCCAAGAGCGCCACTACGTCTTTGCGGGCCTCGGGTTTGAGCTGGCGTTCGATAGGGTATTGGTACTCACTCAGGTCGGGCTGCAGGTTGGGGTTGGCCAAGAATGTAGCCTTTTCGCGTTCGAGGACTTGCAGGCCCATGTAGGCTCCTCCGAGGTCGCCCGAAACCACCACGAGGTCCGTAGGCTGGGCGCCGCTCCGGCGCACGGCTCCGCCAAGTGCAACCTGACCCAGTACCGTTACCGCGAGCGACAGGCCGCTGGGGCTCGACGTGGTGTCTCCGCCCACCAAATCGACGCCGTACTGGGCACATGCCCGGCGCAGACCGGCATATACTTCGTCGAGCGCCTCGACCGGAAAGCGGCTGCTCACCGCCATCCCGACCGTTAGCTGCGTGGGTGTTCCGCCCATCGCATAAATGTCGCTGAAATTGACGACGGCCGCTTTGTAGCCCAAGTGCTGCAGTGGAACGTAGGCTAAGTCAAAATGCACCCCCTCCACGAGCAGGTCGGTGCTCACCAAAAGGTCCTGGTCCGCCCCGGGGCGAAGCACCGCGGCGTCGTCGCCCACGCCCAACACGGTCGAGGGCTGAACGGGCACGAGGTCGGCGGTAAGCCGCTCAATTAATCCAAATTCACCCAATTCAGATAAGGGAGTGCGCTGCGGGTTCGGATCTTCAATCATGGGACAAATTTCGGCTATACCTTTGTCGGAATAATACACCCTTTATGAATCCTAAGCACCAAGCTGAAATTTCAGCGTTCATGGATTGGGCCAAAGCCCGCAACGGCGCAGAGCCCGAGTTCCTTCAAGCCGTTCACGAAGTTGCTGAATCGGTTATTCCGTTTATCGAAGAGAACCCTAAGTACAAAAAAGCGCGCATTTTGGAGCGCATCACCGAGCCCGAGCGCACGATTATGTTCCGCGTAGCGTGGACCGACGACGCCGGCAACGTGCAGGTCAACCGCGGCTACCGCGTGGAGTTCAACAGCGCCATTGGCCCCTACAAGGGCGGACTCCGCTTTCACCCGACCGTTAACCTGTCGGTGCTGAAGTTTCTCGGTTTCGAACAAATTTTCAAGAACTCACTCACCACCTTGCCCATGGGCGGTGGCAAGGGCGGTTCAGATTTTGACCCCAAGGGCAAGTCCGACAACGAGGTAATGCGCTTTTGCCAGGCCTTCATGACTGAGCTTTCGCGCCACATCGGTGCCGACACCGACGTTCCCGCCGGCGACATTGGCGTGGGCGGACGTGAGATTGGCTTCATGTTTGGCCAATACAAGCGCATTCGCAACGAGTTCACCGGCGTATTGACCGGTAAAGGCCTCAACTGGGGAGGTTCGCTGATCCGCCCTGAGGCGACCGGCTACGGAACTGTGTACTTCGCTCAAGAGATGCTCGCCACCAAAGGCGACGGCTTTAAGGGCAAAAAAGTTGTGGTTTCAGGTTCTGGAAACGTGGCTCAGTACGCCGCCGAGAAGGCGACCGAGCTCGGAGCTACCGTTCTTACCCTGTCAGACTCGTCAGGCTACATTTTGGACAACGACGGCATCAACGCCGAGAAGTTGGCCCACGTGATGCACATTAAAAATGTGGAGCGCGGACGCATCAGCGACTACCTCAAGAAGTACCCGTCGGCGACCTTCGTGGCCGGCAAGACTCCGTGGGGCGTGGCCTGCGACATCGCAATGCCCTGTGCGACCCAAAACGAGCTTAACGGCGACGACGCCAAGGCCCTGATCGCCAACGGCGTGAAGTGCGTGGCCGAAGGTGCCAACATGCCTTCGACGCCTGAGGCGATCGAAGCGTTCCATGCGGCGCGCATTCTCTTCAGCCCAGGTAAGGCCTCGAATGCCGGTGGCGTTTCGACCTCTGGCCTCGAAATGAGCCAAAACTCGCTGCGCCTCTCGTGGAGCCGCGAAGAAGTGGACCAGCGCCTGCACGGAATCATGAAGAGCATCCACGCTTCGTGCGTGAAGTACGGAGCCCGCGAAGACGGTACCATTGACTACGTCAAGGGAGCCAACCTCGCCGGATTCGTGAAGGTGGCCGACGCCATGCTCGACCAGGGCGTGATGTAAGCTTTGCCGCAGCGCGGCATCATCGAAACCCCGAGCTCGCGCTCGGGGTTTTTTGTTGGGCCTAAGATGCGCCCTTGAAGCAAAAACGCTCCGCAGCCGAAGCCGCGGGGCGCTTGCTTAGGCCTGCCTTAACGAAGACCTAAAAGAGGCGCACGGTGGCGAACACCGAGGCGTTGTAAAACTGCGGAGGAGTGCTGGACCACGTCGCGGGCACTACAAAAGGCTTGTTAAAGTTCTGGCGGACCCCCAGGGTGAAACGACGGAAGCCGAGTTCGGCCTGAAGCCCGTAGCTGAACAGGCGCCCGTAGAAATTCCCGTTGGTTGTCTCGGTTACTCTACCCATACCCTCTGACCAGTATACCATTTTGCGGGTACCTGCAGCTCGAATTCCAGTAAAGCCTCCAGCTGAAAAGCTCAAACCTTTTCCACGGCGTGACGGATTGATTACCAGCGACAAAGGGACTTCGAAGTACGACATGGTCAAGTTCGATCGATGCAGCTCAACCGAATTTATCGGACTAATCAACGCAATACCCCCGTTCATCGGCGGAACCGCGAGCATTTTTTGCCCAAAATCGTACGTGTATCTCGTGAATCCCCAACCGCTTTTAGCCCACAACAGCGTGCGGCCCAAACGACGTTGGTTCGTGAAGTATATCCCAAACGTCGAAGACCGATTGCTCGAATTCCAATCCCCTGAATACAGATCGGCTGAGGCAATGTTCATTGTTGGGGCATTCAAAAGCGTATTTGAGCCGACCAGTAGGACCATTCCATCTAGCTTCTTCTTGAACTTTTTTCGCTTGGGCTCCGCGGGCTCAATGTTCAACTTCAAGTTTTCGCCCAAGTTCAGCTCGAGGTTTTCAATAGACTCTTCCAGGGTCTCGGCCCAAGCCTCCGCCATGCTTTCGATGGCCTCAAGACGCTCTTCGAGTCGGTCGTTCAGCTCCTTGCGGCGGCGTTCCGCGTCTTCTTTGGTGATGTCTTTGTCGCGGATCTGCTTTTCGAGCGCCGCCATGTCTTTAGTGTACTCGCTAATAGCCGCAGCGATTTCGACGCTCATGCGCGTAGCGCGCGACTGCGTGCTGTCGGAGGATTGCGCCTCGGCCGGGGCCTGCGGCATCGCCGGGGGGGAATCTTGGGCGCGAAGTTGCGGCGCAGCCGATGCTAAAATGGCCGTCAGTGCGACCGCCTTGAGGGTAAAGTTGACCATGATTCTGTGAGGTTTTCTGCCAGCGTTCGGGTTTGATTAATGCGCTGAAGCACCACGGCTGGCACGTGCACTTCAACGGTTACTTCAGCGGGCACTTCGGCCTCGCGGAATTCAGAAACAGCCGCCCAAACGTTTTGCACGCTTGCGGCTAATTGGGCATACCTGCGGCGCGGAACCTCGGGGGCCAGCGCATATTCTGGAGCCGCTGCTACCGCCGCCTGGGCCTTTCGGCGCTCGAGCAACGGAACGCGCTCGTCTCCCAACTCGGCCTCCATATGGGGCAAGAAGGCCAGATCGAAGGCGGCAATACCCTGGCTGCTCGTGGCTAGCGGCAACTGGTTGCTCGTTGCTGGTTGCTCGTTGCTAGTTGCTGGCGGCTGGTTACTAGCTGCTGGCTGCTTGTTGCTGGTTACTGGCTGCTTGCTGCTGGCTGCTTGCTGCTGGCTTGGAGCGGCCTCTGGCCGCGAGTCCGTCATCCACCACGTGCCTACCGCGGCTAGGGCGACTGATGCGGCCGCGGCGTAGGGCCACCAAAGGATGCGGCGCTTGCGCTGGGCTTGGGGCAAGCCTTGGGCTACTCGGGCCCACGCCTCGGGGCGCGGTGCGGCTTGGCCTTCACTCAAGGCGTCGCGAAACAGCTTATCGAGGTCCTTCGGGCTCATTGCAAACTAAAGTTAACCAAGCGGCGCTGAAGCCACTGGCGGGCGCGGCTCAACTGGGACTTGCTGGTTGCCTCAGAAATTCCGAGCTGTTCGGCGATTTCGGCGTGGCTGTAGCCTTCGAGTGCGTACAAATTGAAGACGGTGCGGTATCCCTCGGGCAGCTGGCGAAGCAGGGCCCACAGCGCCTCGCGGTCGTGCAGTGCGTCGGTGGCCGAAGCGCCCGTTTCGGGAAAATCGGTGAGCTCGACCCATTCCGCCTTGCGGCGGCGCAGCTCCATCAGGCACTCATTCACGGCGGTACGGCGCAGCCAAGCCGGGAGGGCTTTGGGCTCTCGAACCGTCGCGAGTTGGTGGAACATTTGGGTCATCGTGCGTATCATAGCGTCTTCGGCATCGGCTTCGTCGACGAAGTAGCGTTTGCAGGTATGCAGTACCCTCGGCGCGAGCGCCTCATAGAGTGCGCGCTGCGCATCCAGGCGGCCGTTTAGAGCGTTATGAATGTGTGCGTACCATGCTTCCACTTGCTGCGGAACGAATCCGTAAAAAAGATGCCGTCCTTAACGCAAAGGTTGCACGGCCCGTCTAAAATTGTGCGACCTTTACTCAAGTGATGACCCTGAATAGCTAAGAATTCCGCCTAGATGCCCAAAAAAGGACCCAAGATTAACAAGGCACACCGCTCGATGGACGCGGTTTCGCTGGCCAACCGATTGCTTCGATTTTTTCAAAAGCGCCCCGGGCGCAAATTCACGGCCGCCGACTTGGCGTTTGAAACGGGCATGAACGAGCGGACCGGTAAAAGCTTGGTAACCAGCGCCCTCGAAATCTTGACCCGCACGAACCAAATTCAGGTTGATGGCGACGGATTCCGCCTAAAAATGGACCTGGCCTACGCCACAGGGACCATTGAACTGATTTCGAGCGGAGCCGCCTACGTCGTGCGCGGCCCCGGTTTGGACGACGTCTACATTCGCCAAGGCAGCACCGGGTGTTCCTTTGGCGGCGACCGCGTCAAGGTCCTTGTTTACCCCAAAAAGGCCGGCAAGAAGTTTGAGGGCGAGGTCGTCGAAGTCGTCAACCGCGCCCGCAGCCGCTACGTCGGCGAGGTGCAGCCCCACGCCCAGGGTGCCTTTATTCTCACCGACGGACGCAAAGTCGGGCGGGACTTTTTTGTTCCGAAACCCAATTTAGGCGGAGCCGAGGCCGGCCAAATGGTCGTGCTCGAACTCGTGGAATGGACCGACGCCGAACGCGCTCCGGTGGGCAACGTGGTCGAAATCCTCGGCGAACGGGGCGAGCACGAGACCGAAATCCACGCCATCATGGAGGAATTTGGGTTGCCCTGGAACTTTCCCGCCGAGGTGGAGGCCGAGGCCGCGCGGATTCCGCTGGTGTTGGATCCGCTCGAAATCGCCCGCCGCCGCGATATGCGAACGACCTTGACCTTCACCATCGACCCGGTCGACGCCAAAGATTTTGACGACGCGCTCAGCATTCGTCCGCTCGAAAACGGATTGTGGGAAGTGGGCGTGCACATCGCCGACGTCACCTACTACGTGCGGCCCGGAACCCTGCTCGAGCAAGAGGCCGTCGAGCGCGCAACTTCAGTCTACCTGGTCGACCGCGTAGTGCCGATGCTGCCCGAAATCCTCTCGAACCAGGTCTGCTCGCTGCGTCCGCGCGAAGACAAGTTCACGTTTTCGGCCATTTTTGCCATGGACGAGACTGGGGCCGTGCACGACCGCTGGTTTGGGCGCACGGTGATCCATTCTGACCGCCGATTTGCCTACGAAGAGGCCCAGGCGGTGCTCGAGGGCGACGACGATCCGCTTGCTTCGGAACTCCGCCTCATGGACCGCATGGCCAAGGCCCTCCGCGCCCAGCGCATGAAGGACGGCGCCATCGCGTTCGACCGCGCCGAAGTCAAGTTCCGCCTCGACGCCAACAACCAACCGATTGGAGCCTACGTGAAAGAGGCCAAAGACTCGAACAAGCTCATCGAAGAATTCATGCTGCTCGCCAACCGCGAGGTGGCGGCGTTCGCTGGAGGAAAAAAGCCGAACGCCCGAACGAAGCAGGCTCCGCGCACTATGGTCTACCGCATCCACGACCAGCCCGACCCCGAGAAGTTGATCGCCCTCAGCCAGTTTGTGCGTCCGCTCGGCTACCAAATGCAGGTCGACAGCCCAGGCAACGTGCGCCGCTCGATCAACGACCTGCTGCGCCAGGTCAAGGGCACGCCCGAGGCCAACATGCTTGAAACGCTTACGGTGCGGACCATGGCCAAAGCCGTGTACAGCACCCAAAACGTGGGGCACTACGGGCTCGCGTTTGACGACTACACGCACTTTACGTCGCCGATTCGCCGCTACCCCGACATGATGGTGCACCGCCTTCTGCAGGACACGCTCGACGGCAAGCCGTCGCCCAAGGCCGACCCGCTTGAGGAACTCTGCCAGCACAGTTCGCAGCGGGAGCAGAATGCCGCCGACGCCGAGCGCTCGTCGATCAAGTACATGCAGGCCGTGTACATGGAGCAGTTTGTGGGCGAGCAGTTCGACGGAATCATCTCGGGCGTCACCGACTGGGGCGTATTTGTCGAGGTTCCCGAGACCGCCTGCGAGGGCCTGGTGCGCCTGCGCGAGTTCCGCGACGACTACTACAGCGTGGATTCCGAGCGCCATTGCCTCGTCGGCGAGCGCTGGGGCAAGGAGTTTCGCCTGGGCGACCCGCTGCGCATCGTGGTCAAGGAGGTCGATATCGTGCGCAAAACCATTGACTTTGGCGTGGCGTCTTCGCGCGCTTCGGGCGGAGCCGGCGACCGCTTCAGCGATCGACCCTCGGGGCGTTCGTCGGCCCCCACGCGCGGACAATTTGACGAAACCCGTCCGACCGAGGCCGGCAGCCGCTGGGGCAGCCCCCGCAAACCTGGCGGTTCGTCGTCGAGCTCGACGGGATTCGGCGGACGCTCCGGTAATTCCGGCAAACCTTCGGGCAAAGGCGGCGGCAAAGGGCACCGCAAGGGCCCGAACACAACCTCGGCCAAGAAAAAACGGCGGTAAACCGATAACTAGTTACTCGTTTCTAGTACCCGGTGTCCGTGCGGCGGCGAACAAGAAACCATTAACGAGTATCTATCACCGCGCCGCAAGCGACGCTCGCGCCCGCTCCACATCCCGAGCAATCTGCGCCTTCAGCGCTTCAGGTGTTTCAAACGTTTGCTCCGCACGAATAAAGTCAATAAACCGCACCTCGACCGGGCGACCGTAGCCCTGAGCCTCGACGTCGAGCAAGTGGACCTCGAGTACAGGTTCTGAATCGGAACCAAAACTGGGGCGCACCCCGTAGTTGGCGACGCCCGCGAGGTCGCGGGGACCGTCGGAATCGCAAAAATCTAGCTCCACAGCATAGACGCCGAACAGCGGCATGGCCTTGTCCGGGTGGATTCCGCCCACATTGGCCGTGCGGTAGCCCAGCCCACGGCCGATTCCGCGCCCAGCTATCACTTCTCCGCGCACAAAATGCGCCCGACCTAATCCCAGCTCGGCGTCGCGCACGCGCCCCTGTGCAACGGCCGCACGAATTTTGGTCGACGAAAGGGCCACATCGCCCGCGGTTACGGCATCAACCTGCTCGAGGGTAAAATCAAAAACTTGGGCAAATTCCTGAAGCTGTGCAAAATCGCCCTCGCGGTTGCGGCCGAATCGATGGTCGTACCCAACGATCAAGTGCTTCATTCCGAGGTGGCCTACCAGGTCGCGGCGCACAAAATCCAACGACGACGTCTGGGCAAATTCCGCGGTAAACGGGTGTTCGACCAACGCATCTAAGCCGGCGGCGGCCAAAAGCTCCGCCCGCTCCCCGGGCAGCGTTAAGCGCGAAAGCACAAATTCCGGATGAATGAGCTTGCGCGGATGAGGCTCCAACGTAAGCAAAACAGCGGTCCCGCCGCAGGCTCGAGCAGCCTCCACTGCCTGCAGCACCAAGGCCTGATGGCCGAGGTGAACCCCGTCAAAGGTTCCCAACGTCACCACGGTGGGCCCGAGGGGAACGAAATCCGAAAGCTGGCGATAAATATGCACGGTCAGGGGGTCAGGGCAAAGATATTTACGAACTTCGCGCCATGATGCTCCATGCTTTCGGCCAGGCCGCAGCTGCCTTTCGCCGCCACCCCTATCCCTTTGCGGCCACTGGGGCTATCGCCTTGGCGCTCAACATGCTCGGACTCGTTAACCCGGTCCTAGCCATGATTTCAAGTCTGTTTCTCCTGCCTATGCTCTACGTGGGGCTCGGAACGCTTGCCGAAGCAGAGCCTGGACTCCGATTCACTCAGGCCCTTAGGCTTGCTTTGTCGGGATGGCCGCGCATGCTCGCCCTCGGAAGCATGATGGTCCTACTCCTATTGGGCCTATCTATCGTGCTTGGGGTATCGCTTTCTGCGCTTTACGGCGACCAGCTTCAGCGCTTGACTGAAAGCTACGCTCAGAATCCCGAAGGTCTGGTTAAGGCCTTGACCGATGAAGTAGATTGGTCAACGTCCGCCTATGGGCTTTCAGCATTGGCCCTATTCACTTTGGCAAGTACCACCCTTTTTTGGCTTGCGCCCTTGGCCCTGGTCTACCGCAACATGGGTGTTCTACAGTCCTTAACTTGGAGCGTTAAGGTTTGCGCTGCTTCGTTTGGAACCTTGCTCCCCTCCGTGCTCCTTTGGGCCGTGCTTTCGTTGGTCAGCGGAGCCCTTGTCGGGCTCAATATTCTCATTTGGCCGCTTACTGCGCTTTTTCATTTTTATTGCTTCCAAACCCTAGGTAAGCAAGGTGCTTAGGTCGTACCTTTGCACCCGAATTCAGAATTACTCCATTCCGCACAACCATGGCGAACGCAAAAGGTAAAATTGCCCAGGTCATTGGCCCTGTAGTAGACGTCTACTTCGAAGACGCACAGGCCCTTCCTAAAATCTATGACGCATTGATTGTAACGCGACCCAACGGACAGCAAGTGATCCTTGAAACCCAGCAGCACATTGGTGAAGACACCGTGCGCGCGGTTTCGATGGACTCCACCGACGGCTTTACCCGCGGCCAAGAGGTTGTTGCTTTGGGCCAGCCCATCGCGATGCCGACCGGCGAGCAAATTCGCGGTCGCGTATTCAACGTGGTCGGAGCCGACATCGACGGCATTGGCGGAATCGACATGTCTAACGGAGGTCTCGCCATTCACCGCGCGGCCCCGAAGTTTGAAGATCTTTCAACCGCCACCGAGGTGCTCTTGACGGGCATCAAGGTCATCGACCTCATCGAGCCCTACGCCAAGGGAGGTAAAATTGGTTTGTTCGGTGGTGCCGGTGTAGGTAAGACCGTACTCATCCAGGAACTCATCAACAACATCGCCAAGGGCCACGGCGGACTTTCGGTGTTCGCCGGCGTCGGTGAGCGCACCCGCGAAGGAAACGACCTGCTCCGCGAAATGATCGAGGCCGGAATCATTCGCTACGGCGAAGACTTCATCCACTCAATGGAGGCTGGATCATGGGACCTCAGCAAAGTCAACAAAGACGAGCTCAAAGAATCAAAGGCCACCTTCGTGTTCGGTCAAATGAACGAGCCTCCGGGTGCCCGCGCCCGTGTAGCCCTTTCGGGCCTTACCATGGCCGAGTACTACCGCGACGGCGAAGGAAGCGGTCAGGGTAAAGACATCCTGTTCTTCGTAGACAACATTTTCCGCTTCACCCAAGCAGGTTCAGAGGTGTCGGCCCTTCTCGGCCGCATGCCGTCTGCCGTAGGTTACCAGCCGACCCTCGCGACCGAAATGGGCGCGATGCAGGAGCGCATCACCTCGACTAAGTCGGGTTCCATCACCTCCGTACAGGCGGTATACGTACCGGCGGACGACTTGACCGACCCGGCTCCGGCGACCACCTTTGCCCACTTGGACGCCACGACGGTACTGTCGCGCAAGATTGCCGAGTTGGGCATCTACCCGGCCGTAGATCCACTGGACTCTACCTCGCGCATCTTGACCCCAGAGGTCGTGGGTGCTGAGCACTACAGCTGCGCTCAGCGCGTAAAAGAGCTTCTGCAACGCTACAAAGAGCTTCAAGACATCATCGCCATCTTGGGCATGGAAGAACTTTCTGAAGAAGACAAAATGGTCGTGCACCGCGCCCGCCGCGTTCAGCGCTTCCTTTCTCAGCCCTTCCACGTTGCCGAGCAGTTCACCGGCATCCCAGGTGTATTCGTAGACATCAAGGAAACCATCAAAGGCTTCACGATGATCATGGACGGCGAGCTCGACAAGTACCCGGAGGCGGCGTTCAACCTCAAAGGTTCGATTGAAGAGGCCATCGCAGCCGGCGAAAAAATGCTTGCAGAAGCCTAATACGCCCAGAGAATGTCCCTTCACGTCGACATCATTACTCCCGAGCGCAACCTGTTTTCAGGAACCGCTACGGCCGTGCAACTACCCGGGACCGAAGGTTTGTTTCAAATCCTTACTGATCACGCTCCCATAATGGCCGCATTGACCTCGGGCCGAGTCAAGATTGACACGGCAAAAGGTAGCGAGTTCGTAGCCATCAATGGCGGTGTCGTCGAAGTATCAGGCAACACCGTCACCGTACTTGCTAAGTAAGTCGACGTACGGATCCTAATTCCTTGGCCCGGGCTATTTGCTCGGGCTTTTTTTTGGCGCTGACGGCTACCTTCGCGGCATGTACGGCGACTCGTTTAATCCGGTATCCTGGTGGTGGTACGCCTTGGGCGTTGCTGGACTTTGGGTGCTCGCCGTGCTCTGGGTTCCTAATGCCCAAGGGCGACGTCGCGTCATGCGTTGGAGCCTTCAGCTTTGGGTTGAAGGTTGGCCTGTAGCATGGGGAAACGCCATTACACTTTTGTCCATGGGCCTCGCCGTGGGTCTCCTTTATGTGAGTGCGGGGCTACATCCCGTACGTTCTGGAATCGTGCTGCTCGCACCTTGGCTCGTGCACAGTGTGGCAGGCTTCATTTGGAACGCAGTACGAGCCCACCAAGCATACCATCAGTTTCGCATGGTCCTTGTACCGTTGCTTTTAATTCTTGCGGTCCCCTTTGCGTGGTGGCGAGCTGCAGGTCAAGAACCCCACCCCAACCTTAGTCTTGGTCTGCTCGCATTTGTATTCGGCGCCCTTTATTTAACTTCCTTATTTCGCGCCGCTTATATTTATGTAACCTCGGGGCCCGGTCCTTTATACTATAGAATTGCGTACCTTTGCGCCCTGGAAGCGATTCCCTGGTTATGGATCTATCATTGGCTGAGCGCAAACGTAAAGTAAAGAGCATTCTGGTCTCCCAGCCGGAGTCACAGGCGGGCAATAACCCCTACATGCTCCTGGCCGAAAAGCATAAGCTCAAGATTGACTTTCGTCCTTTTATCCAAGTCAAAGGCGTGTCTGCTGCGGAATTCCGCAAAGACAAAATCGCCCTAGGTGACTTTAAGGCCTTTATTTTCACGAGTCGCAATGCGATTGACCATTTCTTTCGCATGTGTGAGGAAATGCGCGTTGCCATCAACCCCGAGTGGAAGTACTTCTGCACCTCTGAAGCCGTAGCGTTCTATTTGCAAAAGTTTGTTCCGTACCGCAAACGCAAGATTTACCCCGCCAAGTCAAACATTAATGACTTGGTTCCGACGCTGAAAAAGCAGCGCGGAGAGCACTTCTTGATGCCCACGTCTGATGTGCTAAATCCTGAGGTGCCCTCGGCCCTCGAGTCGGCCAACATCAAGTGGACCCGTGCGATAATGTACCAAACCGTGGCTTCTGATCTTAGTGATTTGAACGACGTCAAGTACGACATGCTTGTGTTTTTCAGTCCCGAGGGCATCAAGTCACTGTTTAAGAATTTTCCCAACTTCGTGCAAGATGGCACCCGCATCGCCGCCTTTGGGAGCACCACGCACCAAGCCGCCCGCGAGCACAACTTGATCTTGGACGTTCCGGTTCCCTCGCCCAAATTCGCCTCAATGGCCCAGGCCCTCGAAGCCTACGTCGACGAAGCCAACAAAAGCAAGTAATGCTGGACGTGCGCTTCCCCCGCGAGGAGCGCTTGAAGTCGCGAACCTCCATCGG
>Ga0172367_10003227_pt1 | contig 21471 bp, 10 predicted proteins | sample Lak10m_FD_114542 | JGI IMG/M metagenome (GOLD analysis project Ga0172367, IMG submission 114542) | Freshwater microbial communities from Kabuno Bay, South-Kivu, Congo - kab_022012_10m | ecosystem: Environmental > Aquatic > Freshwater > Lake | place: Democratic Republic of the Congo: South-Kivu... | reverse complement strand
TGCCCCGGAGCGCGGGTCTGCGACCCGCAGCAACTCCCATCAGTCGCGGCCGTCCGAATCTGTCAGCGGGCTGGGTGGTCGGAAGCTGCTGCGGGTCGCAGACCCGCGCTCCGCCAGTTTCGGTGTCAAGATGCGCCCGACTGGCACCCGAGATTTTGCGGACCAAGATTCAACTCAGGCCGCCTCAATCTTTGTCCGCCCCAAATCTTTGGGTTCCTTTCCCTGTTCCTCACTTTCCGCTTTGAGCTTCCGCGCCGCTTCGCCACCCTGTCGGCGCTTTGACCGCCTGGCTCCAATCGCTCGACGCGGCGCTGTTCCGCTTCATCAACCAGTCGTTGAGCAACCCGCTCGGCGATTGGCTCATGCCCGTCCTCAGCGGGAACAAGCTCTTCGTGCCGGCGGTCATCGTGGCGTCGGCTTGGCTCATCTGGAAGCAGCGGACGCGCGGGGCGCTGTGCGTCGCGTTCATCCTGCTGGCCGTCGCGCTGGGCGATCCGCTCATCATCAACTCCATCAAGCACGCCGTCGGCCGCCCGCGCCCGTTTGTGCCGATGCCCGAGGCCATCACGCTGGTCGGGCGCACGAGCAGCTTCAGCCTGCCCTCGGCGCACGCGGCGAACATGGCGGCGGCGGCGATGGTGGCCTTCCTGTTCTTTCGCGGGAGCTGGCGCTTCATGGTGCCCCTGGCCGCCGCCGTGGCTTTCTCCCGCGTCTATAACGGTGTCCACTACGTCAGCGACGTGCTCATCGGCGCGGCGCTGGGGGCGGGTTACGCGGCGGTGATGGTCTGGGCGCTGGACCGCTGCTGGGGCTGGGCGGGGCGGAAGTGGTTTCCGCTGTGGTGGGCGCGGCTGCCATCGCTTTGCGATTTCGGAGCAGGTTCGCCGAATCCATCCAACCGCCCACCGACAGAAACAGACTGCCCTTCTGTAGTGGAACCGCCAGTCGCCGTGCTTGCCCGCAAGTGGGCCGTTCGATTCAAGACCACTTGTCTCCTTCTGGTTGGTCGTGCCCACGACGAACGCCACGGTCCGCCCAAGCCCGCCGACCCTCAACCCTCAACCTTCAACTCTCAACTTCTTGACCTTCACTGGCTCCGCCTCGGCTACGTGGTCATCGCCGTCTTCTTCCTCGCGCGGCTTGCCTACATCGGCAGTTCCACCGTCGAACTCAGCGAGGACGAAGCCTACCAATGGCAGTGGTCCAAGCACCCGGCGCTCGCCTACTACAGCAAGCCGCCGGGCATCGCCGTCGCGCAATGGATTAGCACGCACCTGTGGGGCGACACCGCGTTCGGCGTGCGCTTCCTCGCGCCGTGCGTCACCGCGCTGATTTCCGTGCTGCTGCTGCGCTTCTTCGCGCGCGAGGCCACGGCGAAGCTCGGCCTGTTCGTGGTCCTCGCCGCCACCGCCACGCCGCTGCTCTCCGTCGGTGCGGTGCTGATGACGGTGGACTGCCTCTCCGTGCTGTGCTGGACGTTGGCGATGTTGAGTGGGTGGCAGGCGGTGCGCGGACAGGAGCGCGGCCTTCAGGCCGCAGAAGCGACCGGCGTCACTGGTGCGTCCGAACGCGGCACGAGCGTTCCAGCCTGCTGCGGCATGAATGCCGCGCTCCGTCCGTGGTTCTGCACCGGTCTCTGGCTCGCCCTCGGCTTCCTCTCGAAGAACACCAACGCCTTCCAACTCGCCTGCTTCGCGTTGTTCTTCGCGCTCTGGAAACCAGCGCGTGCCCAGCTCCGCACGACCGGCCCGTGGCTGGCGCTCGGCATCGCCGCGCTGGCCGTGCTGCCGCAGCTCGTCTGGAACGCACAGAACGGTTGGGCCACCGTCGAGCACCTGCACAACCGTGCCGGCCTCACACAGACGTGGAAGTTCACGCCGAACTATCTGGTTGATTTCGTTGTCGCCGAGTTCGCGCTGCTGAACCCGTGCTTCCTCGCTCTCATTTTCGGTGGCGTGGTGACGACGCTAATCTCGCTCCGAACTGTCCTCCGGCGAGAATTGTTCACAAACATCGACACCGTATCGCGAGGTGCTGGAACCAAGTGGCAGTCTCTGCGCGGCCCGAAGCGCAACGCTACACCGAACGATGCCGGCGACTTGCCACTTCCTTTGTTTCTACTGTGCATGGGCCTGCCGCTCCTGTTCGGCTACTTCCTCTACACGTTCCGCGCCCGCGTGCAGCCGAACTGGATTGTCCCCGCCGTGCTGCCGTTGCTTTGCCTTGCAGCGCTTCAGGCCGACGCCTGCTGGCGGCGGGGCGTCCGCTCCGTGCGCGTTTGGTTCATCGCTGGCCTCGTGCTCGGCTTGCCTCTCGTAGTGCTGCTGCACGACACCAATCTCACCGGCAAACTGTTCGGCCAAACCTTGCCGACAAAGCTCGACCCGCTCGTGCGCGTGCGCGGTTGGAAGGCGATGGCCGAAACCGTCGAGGCCGAGCGGCAGCGCGTTGTTGCCGCCGAGGGCAAGCCGGTCTTCGTCATCGGCGCGCACTACGGCATCACGAGCCTGCTGTCGTTCTACATTCCCGAGGCGAAGGCCGGCGTGCCGCACGCGCCCGTCGTGTTCTACCAGTCGTCCGAGAAGCCGGAGAACCAATACGGCTTCTGGCCGGGCTACGCGTCGCGCAAGGGGCACAGCGCCATTTACGTGCAGCAGTTGAAGAAGGGCGCGCAACCGGAGCCGCCGCCCGCGCGGCTGGCCGCCGAGTTCACGCGCATCGAAGACCTCGGCACGCGGGACATCGAGTATCGCGGGCGGCCCATCCACACCGTGCGCCTGCTGCTGTGCCGGGAGTTGAAGTAGTGCCCGCGAAACACGCGAATGGACGCGAATCAAAGCAAACCTCACCGCAGAGGCGGGACGGACGCAGAGAGGACAGGCAAAGCCATGGGCGGGGCTTCTTCCTCCTCTGCGTCCGTCCCGTCTCTGCGGTGCTCACGCTCCCCCGGATTTAGCGCCGCATCGCGTGACTCGCGGGCCACCGATGCCTTCTTCCCCGTCCGTGACTACGATCTCGCCGCGACGCTTGCGTCCGGTCAGGCGTTCCGCTGGCGACAAGTCGGCGAGGCTTGGGATGGCATCGTCGCCGGACGCTGGGTGCGTTTGCGTCAAACCGGCGAACTCCTCCAAGCCGAGACCGCCGTGCCGCAGTCGGATTGGGATTGGCTCCGCGAGTTCCTCCAACTCGACGTGGACCTCACCGCCGTGGTGGCGACTTTTCCCGACGACGCGCCGATGCGCGCTTCCGTGGCGGCATGTCGCGGTCTGCGGCTGCTGCGGCAGGAGCCGTGGGAGACGCTCGTGTCCTTCATCTGCTCGTCCACGAAGCAGATTGTGCAAATCCAGCAGATCATCGCGCTGCTCTGCGAGCGGTTCGGAGAACCCATCCCGGTAGCAGCCGACGTGAGGAGGCTCCATTCAAACGCGGAAGGCGGAACGCGGAGGGCGGAAGGGAAGTCAGAGCCTCCTGACGTCGGCTGCTACCCGGTGTTTGCCTTTCCGAGCGCGGTGCGGCTCGCGGCAGCATCGGAGGCGGAGTTGCGTGCGTGCAGGATGGGTTTTCGCGCTCCGTTCGTGCTGGCAGCGGCGCGGGCGGTGGCGGGCGGCGAACTGGACTTGAACCGGCTCCACTCGCTGCTGACCGCCGAGGCGCGGGCGGCGCTGATGGACCTGCACGGCGTCGGTCGGAAGATCGCCGACTGCGTGCTGCTCTTCGCCTACGGGAAGCAGGATGCCTTTCCCGTGGACGTGTGGGTGCGGCGCGCGTTGACCGATCTGTATTTCCCGCGCCGCCGGCCGAGTCCGCAGCGGCTAGAACACTTTGCGAGCACGCACTTCGGGCCGAACGCGGGGTTCGCGCAGCAGTATCTGTTTCACTACGTGCGGGTGAAGAGGAGTGAAGAAGAGTAGTTAGTAATTAGTGATTAGTGTTTAGTCGCGGGCGTTGGCCGTGGTGCATCCGGCGTCCCACAGCGACTAATCACTAATTACTAATCACTTTCCCCGTGCCCCTCGAAGTCACCTTCACCCCCGCTGAGTTCACCGCGCTCCGGCAGCGCAAACTGTCCCGGACCGTGTGCGTCGTGTTCGACGTGCTGCGCGCGACCTCCTCGATGGTCACGGCGCTGGCCAACGGCGCGCGGGAAATCATCCCCGTCTGCGAAATCGCCGAGGCCGTGGCGCTGCGGCAGGCGCGGCCGGACTTGCTCCTGGCCGGCGAGCGGGATGGCGTGCGCATCCTGCGGCACCTCACGGGCAGCGTGGATTTTGACCTCGGCAATTCGCCGCGCGAGTTCACCCGCGAGCGCGTGGGCGGTCGCAGCATCGCGATGACCACGACCAACGGCACGCGGGCGTTGCAGGCGTGTCGCGGTGCGCGGCGCGTGCTGGTGGGGAGCTTCCTGAACCTCCGCGCGGTCGCAGACTGGCTGACGCGCGAGCGTATCGCGGATTTGCTCATCGTCTGCTCCGGCACGCACGAGGAGGCTTCCTACGAGGACGTGCTGGGCGCGGGCGCGCTGTGTGACGCGGTTTGGGCGCAGTTCGCCAATGGCACCGTGGCGGACTCGGCGCAGGTGGCGCGCGAAATCTTCCGGCAGGGCAGGGGAGACTTGCTTGCGGTCGTCCAGCGCGCCCGCAACGCCCGCCGTCTGCTCGCGCTGCCGGAGCTGCGCGAGGACGTGGCGCTTTGTCTGCAACGCGACACGGTGAGCGTGCTCGCTGAGATGATGGAGGATGGTGCGGTGCGGATGGGGAGGAGCTGAGTTTGCACCGCAGAGACGGGACAGGCGCAGAGAAACTCCCTCTGCGTTCGTCCCGCCTCTGCGGTGCAAGGATTTCTCCGCCTTCCCAATTCCCGCCTTCCGCCGCGCTGTCGCACCCGCTAGAGTCCCCGCATGAAGCTCCGTCTCCTGCTCGCCGCGTTCCTCGTCTGCCTTGCCGCCTCCAGCCACGCCGCCGATGCCGCCCGCCCGAACATCGTCATCATCCTGGCCGACGACCTCGGCTATGGCGACCTCGGCTGCTACGGGCATCCGAACATCCGCACGCCTCACCTCGACCGCATGGCGGCGGAGGGGATGCGCTTCACGGAGTTTTACTCCGCCGCCGAGGTCTGCACGCCGAGCCGCGCGGCACTCCTCACGGGCCGCTATCCGATTCGCAGCGGGATGTGCCACGACCAGTTCCGCGTCCTGCGCGGTCGTTCGCTCGGCCAGTTGCCGGACAATGAAATCACCCTGGCCGAGGCGCTCAAGGCGAGGGGCTACGCCACCGGCTGCGTCGGCAAATGGCATCTCGGCGTGCCGCAGTTCAATCCCGGCGGGCACCCGCGCAAGCACGGCTTCGACTTCTACTTCGGCCTGCCGCACTCGAATGACATGGACCCGACCCCGCTCGCGCCCAAGGGCGCGGGCCGGCTCGCCGAGCAGAAGGCCGAGTGGTGGAACGCGCCGCTCTACCGCGACGACCAGATCATCGAGCGTCCCGCCGACCAGACCACGCTCACGCGCCGCTACACGGACGAGGCGGTGAAGTTCATCCAGGCGAACAAGGCGAAACCGTTCTTCCTCTACTTCCCGTCCACGTTCCCGCACACGCCGCTGTTCGCCTCGAAGGACTTCTTCGGCAAAAGTTCGCGCGGCATTTACGGCGATGTGGTGGAGGAACTCGACGCCGCCGTGGGCAAGGTGCTGGACACGCTGCGGCAGGAGAAGCTCGCCGGGAACACGCTCGTCTTCTTCACCAGCGACAACGGCCCGTGGCTCATCATGAACCAGCAGGGCGGCTCGGCGGGCCTGCTGCGGGATGGCAAAGGCTCGACGTGGGAGGGCGGGATGCGCGTGCCGGGCATCGCGTGGTGGCCGGGCAAAATCAAGGCCGCGCAGACGCAACGCACCCTGGCCAGCACGATGGACCTTTTCACCACGAGCCTGAAGCTCGCGGGCGCGGACGTGCCGGCGGACCGGCCCATTGACGGCGTGGACATCCGCCCGCTGCTCTTCGGCACCGGCACCGTGACGCGCGAAGCCTACTTCTACTATCGCGGCACCCGCCTGATGGCCGCGCGCGCGGGCGACTTCAAGGCCCACTTCATGACGCAATCCGCCTACGGCCAGCCGAAGCACGAGGAGCATCCCGTGCCGTTGCTCTTCAACCTCAAGGTGGACGCCGGCGAAACCTTCAACGTGGCGACGAACCATCCGGCGGTGCTGAGTCAAATCGCGCAGGCCGTCGAAAAGCACAAGGCGGCGCTCCAGCCCGCGCCCAGCCAGCTCCTGGTAGTGCAGCCGCTGCCGGAGAAGAAATAGCCGGGGTGGGAACAGCGCCAAGGCTCACGCTTGGCGGCGCAGCGGGAGCGGGCGTGCGGGTTACTTGCTGAACGCCGCGTGCTTGGCGTCGCCGCCGGCCTGGAGGAAGGCCAGCAGGTCGAGGATTTGCTCCTTGTTCAGCAAGTTCAACAGACCGGGCGGCATGATGGAACTGCTCGACGCGCGGCTCTTGATGTCCTTCTTCGGGAACTTCTTCACCATCGCCTCGCCGGGGCCGGTCTGGACGGTGAGGGTGTCGCCCTCCTCCTTGAGCAGGAAGCCGGTGAACGGGTCGTCGTTGCCGAGGGTGAACTCATAGGGACGGAAGCGCGGTTCCAGATTCTTGGATGGCTCCAGAATCTCACCAAGCACGGCCTTCGGGTCGCCCTTGTATTTGGCCAGCACGCCGGTCAGCTCCGGCCCCCACAGCACGCCGTCCGCGCCGACCTTGTGGCAGGCGATGCAGCCGACGGTGGTGAAGAGCGCCCTGCCCTTCGCGAAGTCGCGGCCCTTGGCGAGCTTGGGCAGTTCAGGTTCGAGGTCGGCGAGTTTCCACTCGGTGATGACGGGCGCGGCGGGTTCGGCGTGGCCCTGTGCGAGATACTCGTCGAGGTCGGGCACTACCTTGAGGACGCCGCGCATGCGCTGCCAGTGTCCGGGGTAGGTGCAGAGGTAGGGATAATCGCCCGGCTCGGACGGCGCGTTGAAGCGCAGGCGCACGGTGTCGTTCGGGTTCAACATCTTCGTGGCCTGGAGCACTTTGGGCGAGGCGGGGATGTAGAGCCGGCCCTGGCTGTCGGCCTGCGGCGGCAGCTTCTCGGCGGCGAGGCCGATCTCGTCCGCCGCGCCGACTTGCAGGAGCACCCAGTTGTGCTGCATGGCGTCGGAGTTGTGGAAGACCAGCTCCACCGGCTTGCCGGCCTCGGCGACGAGCTGGATTTTGTCGAAGAACATCTGCTCGTGCAGCGTGCCGAGGCGCAGGACGTTCACGCCGAGGGTGGAGAAGGACTTGCGGACAGGGAGCGCGGCGTCCTTGGGCAGCTTCGCGGCGAGCTGGAAGCCGAGCTGTTGCACGTCGAGGAAGTCGTTCTCGGTGCGCTTGGGCACGGGAACTTTCTTCGCCTGCTCCAGCAGTGAGTCGGCGAGCGGCCGAAGCGCGGCGTCAGGCCAGGTGCCGCGCGGCAACGCGAGCAGCGCGCGGGCGGCGGTCGGAACTTCCGTGCCGCTGGCGACGACTTTCGCGAGCGCGGCGAAGGCGGCGGCTTCGCTGCCGGGCAGCTTCGCGGCGGCGGTGATGGCGGCCTGGCGCGTGGCGGCATCGCCCCCGGCCAGCAGCGGCAGGACTTTGCCGGCGAAGGCAGCGCGCTTCGCCCCGTCCGGCGCGAGCGGAATGCCCGCGACCAAATGCGCCAGCGCGCCGGGCTTGCCTTGCGCGAACGTCCACAGCGCGTCCGCCGGCTGGATGCCGATGAGCGCGGCGAACGCCGCCTGCCGCGCGGCATCCGGGCCTTCGCCGCCGGCGAGCGCTTCGAGCGCAGCCTGGCTTTTCTTCAAGCCCTCCGGCTGCTGCGTGACGAGCAGCTTGGACAACTCGGCCACCACCGGCGCGCTGGCGGCGGCGCGCTTGAGGCCGGCGAGCAGTTCCCTCGGCACGTCGGACTTGTTCAGCTTGGCGAGCGCCTCGGCGGCCTCGGCGCGGAATTTCGCCGCGATGCCCGGCCGGCCCATGATGGCTTCCCAGAGCGGAATGAACTTCGGGTGCGTCGTCTCGCGGTCGGCGAGCAGGAGCTGGTCGTTCGAGAGCCGGCCGAGCTGGTATTTGACGATGACCGGGCTTTTGTCGAGGAACAGGACGGGCTTCTCGACTTGCGCGGCGGCCGGTTCGGCGTCGGCGCACAAGACATCTGCTCCACGCGCGTGGGCGGCGGCGAATCCCGCGAGCGTCAGGGACAGGAAGGAAAAGACGGCTGTCAGCTTCATAAACGGGCGGGACGATAGGCGGGCCTTTGCTGGACGCCAATTCAGAATGTTCCAATCCCACTCGCGGTTTGACACCACCCGCCGCCCGCCACACGCTTGCGCGCGTAATCAACGCACGCGCATGAATTCCCTTCTCCCGCGGTTGCGCCGGCTGCTGGCGGCCCTGTTCGTCGCGGGTCTGGTCTGGTTCGCCGCCACGGACTGGTGGCTGGCCAAGCCGTTCAACGTCGTGGCCGTCGTCAAGGACACGCTGTTCCTCGCCGCCGGCACTTTTGGCCTCTTCCTTCTCCTGCGCCGGGACATCCAAAAGCGCGAGCAGACGCACGCCAAGAACCACGAGGTCCGCCAGACCTTCGAGGCGCTGACCCAGAGCGCGCCCGCCGGCATCTTCCGCGCGAACCAGCAGGGCGACATCCTCTTCGTCAACAACCGGTGGAGCGCGCTCACGGGCCGCTCGCAGGCGGAGAGCCAGGGCTTTGGCTGGCTGCTCGCGGTGCATCCTGACGACAACAAGCGCGTCACCGAGGAGTGGCGCAAGTGCGTCCGGGGCGAGAAGGAGTTCCATCTGGATTTCCGCCTCCGCAACAAGGACGGCTCCACCCGCTGGGTTGCCGGCCATGCCATGCGCGTGCTCGACGACCATGAGCAGCCCAACGGCATCATTGGCTCCATCCTCGACATCAACGAGCGCAAGGTCGCCGACGACACGCGCACCACCGACCAGGCCGCCGCGCTGGACGCCGCGCTGGCCCGCGTGCAGCAGGAGGTTTCCTATCGCAAGGAAATCGGCCTCGAACTGGAACGCCGCGCGGACGAACTCAAAAAGCGCGACTCCGAGCTGGAATCCGCCAACCGCCAGCTTTGGGCCGAGCTGTCGGGCCGCGAGCAGGTCGAGGCCGAGCTGGCCAAGGCGCGCGGGGAGCTGGACAAACAGGTGGCCGAACGCACCGCGACCTTCACCGACATCATCAGCGGCCTGGAGAAGGCCGTGGCCGAGCACGAATCTGCGGTCAAGACCCTGCAGGCGGAGAAGGCCGAACTGGAGAAGCGCACGGCCAGCTCGCCCGCCGAGCTGGAGGCCCTGCGCAAACGCCTCTCGGACGAGGCCACCCGCCGCCAGCTTGCGGAGGATGACCTGCGCTCGCTGCGCGAGGATTTCGACAAGCTCCAGTCCTCCGCCACGCAGCCCGACACCGCGCTGGAGACGGTCCACCACCGCCTGCACGCCGAGACCGAGCGCGTCAAGCGGCTGGAAACCGAACTGGAATCGCTCCGCCTCGCGCTCCAGGCCGAGCACGAGAAGGCCGAGCGCGCCGACGCCGAACGCGAGCTGTCCGAGGAGGCGATGGTCCAGACTAACACCGGCATCCAGCAGCGCTTGATGGAGCTGAACGCGGAACTGGAGCGGACCAGGGAGGAGCTCGTCGCCGAGTCCGCCCGCCGGCAGGAAGCCGAGTCCGCACCCGGCGGCGGCGAGGTCAACCCCGAACTGGCCGGACGCATCGCCGCGCTCACGGAGGCCAAGGCGCAGGTGGAGAAGGAACTGGTCGAGCAGCAGGAGGCGGCGAAGACCTTGGGCGACGAGCGCAACCGCCTGACGCAGCAGCTCGCGGAGGCCGCCGCCGCCCGCACCGCGCTGGAGCAGCAGCTCGCGGCAGCCAGCCAGGCCGGCGCCGGACGCTCCGCAGCCGACGAGGCCGCCCGCGCACAGGTCGAGGCCGACTTGCGCGCCGCACACGCGCGCTTCGAGCAACGCGTCGCCGAGCTGGAGGCCGACAACCGGCAGCTCCGCGAGCAGGCTTCCCGCGACACGCGGACGGCTGCCGAACAGCGCGCCGAACAGGAATCGGCGTTGGCGGAGCTTCGCGCGCAACTGGAGCGCACCGAGGCCGCGCGCCAGCAGATCGAGACCACCGCGCTGGACTTGCGTTCCAACTCCGAGCAGCAGCTTGCCGAGACCCAGAAGCAACTGGCCGACGCCCGGCAGCAGTTGCAGGCCGAGGCGGAGCGCCGCGCGCAGGCGGAGAGCGCGCTGGGCCAGTCGAAGTCGGAGACGGAGCGCCAGCTTGTCGAGGCCACCGCCGCGCTCGCCGACACGCGCAAGCAGTTGGAGGAAGCCGCCGCAAAGGCCGCCGAATTGCAGCCGGTCCGCGAGCAACTGGCGGGCGAAGTGCAGCGCGGCGAACGCGCGGAGGCGGAACTTTTTCGCAGCAGGAGCGAGTTGGAGACGCAGCAAGCCGCGCTGGCAGAACTGCGCGCCCGGGCCGAGGCCGCCGAAGCTGCCCGGCTCCAGGTCGAGACGACCGCGCGGCAGTCCCGCACCGCCGCCGAGCAGGCCGCCACCGAGGCGCAGCAGCAGCTCGCCGCGTTGCGCCAGCAGTTGCAGGCCGAGGCGGAGCGCCGCGAGCAGGCGGAGAGCGCGCTGGGCCAGTCGAAGTCGGAGACGGAGCGCCAGCTCGCGGAAGCGACCGCCGCGCTGGCCGAAGTCCGCACGCAACTGGAGCAGGCCGCGACTGCCAGCAGCCAGCGCGAAACAGAGTTGAAGCAGGCGGCCGACGCCCAGCAGCAGAAGCTCGCCGACCAGGACGCGGAGCTGAAGAAGACGTGGGACAATTTGATCGCGGAGACGGACCAGCGCGAGGCGTTGGAAAATCAGTTGGCCGCGACGCGGGGCGATTTGGAGCGGCAGCTCGCGGCGGCGAAGGCGGAGCTGGACAAGCAGCTCACCGCGCTCGCCGAGGCCCGTGCGCAGACCGAGCGCGAAACCGCCGAGCGCAGGCAGACCGAGGAGAGCCTGCTCCAGGCCAGCCGTTCATCGGAGGAGCGCGTCGCGCTGCTGGCTTCCGAACTGGAGGCGGCCCGCGAGACGTTGCGCTCCGAGGCCGCCCGGCGCGAGGAGCTGGAGACCGCGCTGCCCAAGACGAAGACCGAGCTGGGCCAGCGCCTTGCCGAGGCCGCCGCCGAGGCCGCCGGGCTGCGCGCCCGGATGGACTTCGAGGCCGCCGAGCGCGAGCGGGTCGAGGCCGCGTGGAAGCTCGCCAACTCCGCCACCGAGCAGCACGCCGCCGAACTCAAGACCCTGCTCGCCACCGCACGCGAGGAGTTGCACGCGGAGACCGCCAGGCGCGCGGCCGCCGAGGCCGCCACCAGCCAGGTCCGCGCGGAACTCGAAGCGACCAACGCCGAGAGCAGCCGCGCGCTGGCCGCCGCGCAGGGCGAACTCGCGCGGGAATCCGCCGAGCGCGAAACCACCGAGGCGGATTTCCAGCGCTCCAAGTCCACGCTCGCCCAGCAGGTCGCCGAGGCGGGCACGGCGCTGGCCGAACTGCGTTCACGGCTCGAAAAAGAGACTGCCGCCCGCCACGAGACGGAGCGCGAGCTGCGCGAGAGTCTGACCGACGCGGAGCGCACCACCGAGGCGCTCAAGACGGACTTGGACGCGGCGCTCAAGGCCCGGGAGGACGAAGCAACTCGCCGCGAGCAGGCGGAGGAGACGGCGCGTCAGTCCCACACCGAGTTCACGCACCGCCTCACCGCCGAGGCGGGCGCGCGCGAGCAATTGGAGCAGCATCTCCGGCAGGCCGCCGAGGAGGCCACGCGCAAGGCGCAGGCGCTCCAGGCCGAGTTGCAGCGCGCCAAGAGCGAGCTGGAGCAGGAGCTGGCCGGCGCGAACCTGGAGCTGCTCGACATCCGCTCGCGGCTTGACCACGAGGCCGCCGCGCGCCGGCAGGCCGAGGAGTCCGCGAAGCAGGGCAGCGCCAGCGCCGACCAGCGGCTCGCGGAACGGCTGTCGGAAGTTCAGACGTTGCAGGAGCGGCTCCGCTCGGAAACCGCACAACGCGAGACAACCGAGGGCGAACTGCGCGACACCCGTGCTGCACTGGAGAGGCAGCTTGCCGAAACGTCCGCCGCCCTGCGCGACGCGAGCGCGCGGCTGGAGCAGGAACTCGACGAGCGCCGGCGCGTGGTGGAATCGCTCACGCAGACCAGCACGACGCTCGAAGCGCGCGTCGCGGAGCACGGGAGCGCCCTTGAAGTCACACGGCGGTCGCTCGAAGCGGAGCGCACCGCCCGCGCCGCTGCCGAGTCAGACCTGGCCGCCCGTCGCGCCGAGTTGGACCGGCTGACCGCCGAGCAGGCCCGCGCAGTCGAGGAGGCCACGACCAAACTCAAGGCGCAGCTTGCCGAGCAGGAGCGCGAGCAGGAGCGGCTGCGCCTCGCCGCCATGAGCGCCGAGCAGCGCCTGCGCGACCGCGCCACCGACTTCGAGGCCGCGAACGCCGCCCTGCGCGGCGAGATGGAGAAGCGCCTGCGCATGGAGCTGGCCATCCAGATGCAGCGCGAGGACTTCGACCGCCGGCTGGGCGAACTCACGAACTCGTTGCGCACCGCCGAGGCCAAGGCGGGTTCCGACTCCGCCGAACTGCGCCAGGCACACGAGACCTTGCAGCAGGCGCACGCCGAGCTGACGCGCAGACTCACTGAGCGGGACACTGAGTTGACCGCCGTCCGCGAGCAGGCCGCCGCGCTCGACGTCGCCGGCACCCGCGCACAGCAGACCACGGCGGAACTTCAAACGAGCCTCAATTCCGCCCGCGCCGAGCTGGACATGCTCAACCGGCAGTTCGCCCAGCGCGTCGCGGAACTGGACTCCACCGAGGCGCGGCTCCGCGAGGAGAGCGCGCACCGCGAACGCGCCGAGGCCGAGCTGGACCGGATGCGCGACGCGCAGGACGGGTTCCAACAGTCCACCACGGAGTTGAACGAACGCCTCACCCGCCTGACCGCCGACGTGGAGGCCGCCCGCCAGCAGGCCGAGCAGGAGGCCGCCCAGCGGCGCGCGGTCGAGGATGCGTTGCAGCAAAGCCACGGCGAAATCGAGCTGCGCGTGTCCGAGCGCACGGCGAACTTGAACGCCCACGTCCAGCAGCTGGAGAGCGAACTCGCCGAGGCGCAGCGCGCGGAGGAGCAGTTGCGCAACAAGCGCATCGAGGCCGTCAGCACGCTGGCCGGCGGGATGGCGCACGAGTTGAACAACGTCCTCGCGCCCGTGCTCATGGCGGCGCAGCTATTGCGGAAGCAGGTCAGCGGCAAGTCCAAGACGCTCGTCGAGAGCGTCGAGTCCAGCGCGCAGCGCGGCGCGGACATCGTGAAGCAGGTGCTCACCTTCGCGCGCGGCTTCCACGGCGAGCGCGCGCCGGTCTCGCCCGAGATGCTTGTGCGCGACATCGCGAAGTCCGTGCAGGAGACCTTCCCGCGCAACGTGCGGGTGAGCAGCGAGGTCGCGGATGACCTGCCGTTGATTTCCGCCGACGCCTCACAGCTTCATCGCGTGCTGCTCAATCTCGCCGTCAACGCGCGCGACGCGATGCCCTCCGGCGGCACGCTCAAGTTCAGCGCGGAGAACGTGGTCGTGGACGAGAGCTTCATCCACCACCGGCGCGCGACCGGCGCGAAGCCCGGCAACTACGTCCTGTTCCGCGTGGCGGACTCGGGCGTCGGCATCCCGCGCGACATCCTGCCGCGCATCTTCGAGCCGTTCTTCACCACGAAGGAGCCGGGGCAGTCGGTCGGTCTCGGCCTTGCGACCGCGCTCGGTGTGGTGCAGAGCCACGGCGGGTTCATCCTGCTGGAGACGGAGGAGGACAAGGGCACGGAGTTCCAAATCTACCTGCCCGCCGCGAGCGCGGAGACCAGCGAGCGCCCGCCCCAGGCCGAACTGCCGCGGGGCAGCGGCGAGTTGCTCATGCTCGCCGACGACGAGCAGGGCGTGCTGGACGTGACGGCCGAGATTCTTGAGTGGCACGGCTACAAGGTGCTCACCGCGCGCGATGGCCAGCAGGCCCTGAGCCTCTACGACCAGCACGCCGGGGACATCAAGGCCGTCATCACCGACATCCTGATGCCGTTCATGGACGGCGTGGAGCTGTGCCGCGAGCTGCGGAAGCGCAGCGCCACGCTGCCCATCATCGTCGCCTCCGGCATGGGCCATGAGAAGTTCGTCACCGACCTGCGCGAGCTGGGCGTGCCGTTGTTCCTGAAGAAGCCCTTTGCCGCTGAGGAGCTGCTGCGGAGCCTGCACGCGGAGTTGCACAAGGAAACGCCGGCGTCCGTGGCGTGAGGAGCGCGGGCTTCAGCCCGCAGAATCTTCCGTCTGACCGGCTGGCGGTGGGAGTTCGACACGCATCCGTTCATCCGCGGCTTTCTGCGGCCTGAAGGCCGCGCTCCTCACACGACGGGCGCTCACGCCGATTTCTCCTTCAATTCCGCCGCGCCGCCCGCCGTCTGTCTTTCACTACAAACCAATGTATCGCGCATTCTCATTTGAACTCCGCCGTCGCGTGACGGCCCAGTCACTCCTCGCGGCCGTCCTGCTCGCCTCCGCGCTCGCGGCGTCCGCCCAGCTTCCGCAGCCCAAGCTCTTCACCGTCTTCCCGCCCGGCGCGAAGTCCGGCTCCACCGTGGAAGTGGCCGTGACCGGCGCGGAGCTGGACGAGGTTCAGCTCCGGTTCAACCATCCCGGCATCACCGCCAAGGCGCTGGCGGCGGCGAACCAGTTCGCGATCACGGTGGCATCCGACGTGCCGCCGGGCGCTTATGAGGCGCGCGTGCTCGCGCGCTTCGGGCTTTCGAATCCGCGCACGTTCGTCGTCGGCACGCACGCGGAGGTGTTGGAGAAGGGCGGCAACAGCTCACCCGAGACCGCGCAGGCCCTTGCCCTGGAATCCGTGGTCAACGGCCGCACCGACAGCCAGGCGGCGGACTACTACAAGCTCACGGTCAAGAAGGGCCAGCGCATCCTCGTGGATTGCGCGTCGCGCGAGCTGGACTCCCGTGCGTCGGACGCGCTGCTGCTGCTGGCACCGGACGGCCGCGAGCTGGAGCGCGTGCGTCAGGGCGGTCTGCTCGATCACACGGCGGCGGCGGATGGCCCGCTCATTCTCAAGGTTCACGACTTTGTCTATCGCGGCGGCGACCAGTATTTCTACCGGCTGACGGTCACGACCGGCCCGCGCATTGACTACGTCTTCCCGCCGGCGGCGGAACAGGGCAAGACCGCGAAAGTGACGGTGTTTGGCCGCAACCTGCCCGGCGGCTCGCCCTCGAAGGTCACCATGGATGGCAAAGTCCTCGATCAGCTCACCGTGGACCTCACCGCGCCGGGCGATCCGGTGGCCCGGCAGCGGCTGGCCACGACGCTGTCAGTCGGCGGAGCCGGCGCGGGACTGGACGGCTTCGAGTATCGGGTCCGGGGCGCGAATGGCTTGCTGTCCAATCCCGCGCTGCTCACCTTCGCGCAAGGGGCCGTGACCTCCGAGGTGGAACCGAACAACGCGCCCGCGCAGGCGCAGCGGATTTCCCTCCCCGCCACGCTGGCCGGCCAGTTCGCCACGCCCAACGACCGCGACTGGTTCGCCTTCGACGCGAAGAAAGGCGATGCGTTCTGGCTGGAGGTCACCTCGCACCGGCTCGGTTTGCCAACTTCGCCGCTGGTGGTGATTCAGAAGGCGGCCAAGAACGAGAAGGGCGAGGAAACTTTCAGCGACGTGCAGGAGCTCGCCGATTCCACGGTGAATCTTGGCGGCCCGGAGTTTAATACCACGCATCGTGACCCCGCCGGGCGCTTCGAGGCAAAGGAGGATGCGTCCTACCGGATTGGCATCCGCGATCTCTTCGGGCGCACCCTCGCCAGCCCGCGCCACGCTTATCTGCTCACGTTGCGCAAGGAGTCGCCGGACTTCCGCCTGGTGGCCGTGCCGGACGCCGCCCCCGCGAAAAAGAACCCCAACGACGTGGTTGCCAGCGCGCCCTCGATGTGGCGCGGCGAGGCGCTGCCCATCAAGCTGCTGGTCTTCCGCCGCGACGGCTTCAAGGAAGACATCAACGTGACCGTGAGCGGCCTGCCCGCCGGCATCATCGCCCCGCCGGTCAGGATTCCCGCCGCGTCGAACACCTTCAGCCTGTTCCTGGCCGCCAAGGACGACGCGCCTGCCGGCCTCGGCGAAGTCAAAATCACCGGCACCGCCAAGGTCGGCGATGCGCAGCTCGTCCGTGAGGCGCGCCTGAGCACGGTGAACTGGGACCAGGCCACCGACAACAACACGACCGAGGCCCCGCAGACGCGCCTCGCGCGCAGCTTCCCGCTGGCCGTCACCGACCGCGAGTCCGCCCCGCTGACCTTCGCGATGGAGGCCAAGCAGCCACTCGAGACGTGCGTGTTCAACAAGCTGCTCATCCCCGTGAACTTCACGCGCCGCGCCGACTTCAAGACCGACGTGAAGCTCAAGGTCACCGGCAACAAAGGCTTGGAAAAGATGGCCGAACTCACGGGCACGGAGAAGACCAAGTCCATCCAGCTCGTGCTCAATCTCGCCGAGCAGAAGCTCGCGCCGGGCGAGCACACCTTCTGGCTCCAGACCCGCGCCAAGGGCAAGATGCGCCCCTACATGGACGCCGCCAAGGCCGCCGAGGACGCCGCCAAGACCGCCGAGAAGGAGGCCACCGAGGCGGCGGCCAAGGCCAAGGAAGCCAAGGCCGCCGCCGCCAAAGTCACGGCACCCGCCGAGGCCAAGGCCGCCGCTGAGAAAACAGCGAAGGAAGCCGAGGCCAAGGCCAAGGAGGCCGAGGCGAAGAAGACCGCCGCGCAGTCCAAGATGAAGCAGATGACCGACAAGTCGAAGCCGCGCGACGTGGACGCCGCCTTCTATTCACTGCCCATCACGCTGCTGGTCACGCCCGCGCCCATCAAACTGAACGAGCCGGCCGCGCAGGCGCTCTCGCAAGGCGGCAAGGTTGAAATTCCCGTCAAGCTCTCCCGCCTCTACGACTTCAAGGATCCCGTGGACGTGAGCCTCGTGGTGCCCGGCAACGTGAAGGGGGTCTCCGCCGCCAAGCTCACCATCCCACGCGACGGCACCGAAGCGAAGCTTGCGCTCGAAACCAAGCCCGACGCCACCCCCGGCGAGCACAAGCTCACGCTTCAGGCCGCGCTCAAGCTCAACGGCCAGGACATCAAGGTGGCCCAGCCGTTGACGCTGAAGGTCGCGGCGGTGGAGAAGGCCAAAGCCAAAGCCAAGGCCAAGTGACGCGGTGAGTGCGCCGGCTCCAGACGGCCCGCTGACCGACATTGAGCTGCTCGCGCAGTTCGAGGGTTGCACGCTCCCGGCGGAGGGATGGCATCACGCCGAGCACATTCGCATCGCCTACCTTTACCTGCGCCGGCATCCCTTCCCCGAGGCGTTGAACCGGATGCGCGCCGGCCTCAAGGCACTCAACACCGCCCAGCATGTCCCCGAGTCCCTCGACCGTGGTTATCACGAGACGCTCACGCGGGCTTGGTTGCAGCTCGTCCACGTCATCCTCGCGGAATACGGCCCGGGGGAAAGTTCCCTCGCGTTCAGCGAGGCGCATCCTGAACTCTCCCAGCGCAAGTCGCTGCGCCTCTTCTACTCGCGCGACCGCCTCATGTCCTGGCAGGCCAAGGCCGAGTTTGTGGAACCCGACCTCGCGCCGCTGCCGGTCAGCCGGGCCGGCGTGAAGCAAACGTGAGTTGCGCCGTCAGTTTGCCTGCAAACCAACATCTCATCACTGCATGAAACCCACCCTGTTCACCGCCCTGGTTCTGGCTGCCACGTTTGCCACCGCCGCGCCCGGCGACTGGCCGACGTGGCGCGGGTCGAAGCGCGACGGCCTGTCCACCGAGACCGGCCTGCTCAAGCAATGGCCCGCCGGCGGCCCGCCGCTGGCGTGGAAGGCGAAGGGCTGCGGCACGGGATATTCCGCCGTGTCGGTTGCGGATGGACGCGTCGTCACGATGGGCGACGGCCCGGATGGCGCGCGCGTGCTGGCCTTCAGCGCGGCGGACGGCAAGCCGCTCTGGCAGTCCGAGACCATCGGCAAGCCCGGTGGCAATTATCCCGGCACGCGCTGCACGCCGGCGATTGATGACGGCCTCGTGTATGCCCTCGGCCAGTTCGGCGACTTCGTCTGCGTCGAGGCCAAGACCGGCAAGGTGCAATGGAGCAAGAGCCTGCAAAAAGACTTCGGCGGCAGCTACGCCGGATGGAACTACACTGAAAGCCCGCTCGTGGACGGCAACAAGGTGCTCGTCACGCCCGGCGGCAGGAACGGCGCGATGGTCGCCCTCGACAAGAAGACCGGCGCGCTGCTGTGGCAGAGCAGGCAGTGGACGGACGGCGCGGCCTACTCGTCCATCGTGCCGTCGGACTTCGGTGGGAAGCGGCACTACGTGCAGCTCACGGAGCAGAGCGTGGCCGGCATTGACGCGGCGACCGGCAACCTCGTCTGGCGCGCGCCGCGCCGGGGTGCGACCGCCGTCATTCCCACGCCCGTCCTCAGTGGCGACCTCGTCTTCGTCACGTCCGGCTATGGCATTGGCTGCAATGCCTTCAAGCTGTCCCGGGTCGGCAACATCATCGCCACGCAGCAGGTCTATGCGAACAAGAACATGGCCAACCACCACGGCGGCGTCATTCTGATTGGCCAGCATGTTTACGGGCACTCGGACAACGGCAATTGGACCAGCATGGATCTGCGCACGGGCAATGTCGCGTGGCAGAATCGCGGCGTGGGCAAGGGGGCGGTCGCCTTCGCGGACGGCCACCTCTACTGCCGCAGCGAGAGCGGCAACGGCACCGTCGCGCTCGTCGCCGCCACCCCCACGGGCTACCAGGAGAAGGGGCGTTTCGACCAGCCCGACCGCAGCGGCAAGAACAGTTGGGCGCACCCCGTCATCGCCGGCGGCAAGCTCTACCTCCGCGACATGGACGTGCTGCTCTGCTACGACGTGAAGCAAAAGTGAGCCGGGCCGTCTGTTATCCAGCGTTCCCAAACTCCATCACTCCATGAAGCACCACTTGCTCCTCACCCTGGCCGTCGGGCTGGCCGTTTCCGCCACCGCCTCCACGCCCGACTGGCCACAGTGGCGCGGGCCGAAGGGCGACGGCATTTCGCCCGAGAAGGGCCTGCTCAAGGAGTGGCCCAGCGACGGTCCGCCGCTGGCTTGGCGCACCAAGGGCGTCGGCAGCGGCATGTCCAGCATCTCCATCGCGAACAGCCGCATCTACACGTTGGGCAAGCGGAATCGCGACGGCGCGCAGGGAGTTTACGTCACCGCGCTCAACCTCGCCGACGGCAGCGAGGCCTGGGCCACGGCCATCACGACCGGCGGCGGCCCCAATCCCAACGGCACGCCCACCGTGGACGGCAAGCTCCTCTATGCCGTCGGCAACAACGGCGATCTCGCCTGCCTCGAAACCGACACCGGCAAGCTCGTGTGGAAGAAAAGCTTCACCACCGACTTTGGCGGCAAGTGCATGTCCGGCTGGGGCTACAGCGAGTCCCCGCTCGTGGACGGCGACCGCCTCATCGTCGTGCCCGGCGCGCCGGACGCCGGCATCGCCGCGCTCAACAAGAAGACCGGCGAGGTCATCTGGAAGTCTGAAATCCCCGACATCGGCCGCGCGGGCAAGGACGGCGCGGGCTACACTGGCGTGGTCATCTCGCAGGGCGCGGGCGTGAAGCAATACGTCACCCTCACCGGGCGCGGCCTCGTGGGCGTGCGCGCGAGCGACGGCAAGTTCCTCTGGGGCTACAACCGCATCGCCAACGGCACGGCCGACATTCCCACGCCGATTGTGAAGGGCGACTACGTCTTCGGCTCCAGCGGCTACGGCGACGGCGGCACCGCGCTCGTGAAGCTCGTGAAGGACGGCGCGGGCGTGAAGGCCGAGGAAGTCTATTACCTCCGGGCCAACGACCTCCAAAACCACCACGGCGGGATGATTCTCCTCGGCGACCACGTTTACATGGGCCACGGCCACAACAACGGCTTCCCCACCTGCGTCGAACTGATGACCGGCAAGGTCGTCTGGGGCAAGGAGCGCGGCCCCGGCAGCGGCTCGGCGGCGATTGTCATGGCCGACGGCCACCTCTACTTCCGCTACGAGGACGCCGTGATGGCGCTCATCGAGGCCAGCCCCAAGGGCTACAACTTGAAAAGCTCCTTCCCCCTCGCCAGCAAGAACGGCAAGAGCTGGCCGCACCCCGTCATCCACGACGGCAAGCTCTACCTCCGCGATCAGGACACGCTCCTGTGCTACGACGTGAAGGCGAAGTGAGCCGTAGGAGACGAGGTGACGAGTCTCTGACTTTGCAGGGAGGGAACCGGTGCCCGTGAAACTCGCGAAGGGACGCGAATGACCGGGTGTGGTGCCCGCTGGGTGCGTGGGGAAACCGGCAGACTTCGGGGGCGTTCTCCCTCACCCTGGCCCTCTCCCGCTGGGCGAGGGAAGGCGCTTCACGCCGCTCCGTGTGAAGGTGCGCGCCTGGCTTCAGGATGGCGGCCGGACTGCCCCCTCTCCCAGCGGGAGAGGGATGGGGTGAGGGAGAAGAGCTACCTCCTGCGAGAATGCCTCGTCGCGAAGTAGAACATCTCTTGTCGCATTCCACTGGCGCGAGGAGGCGCTAAGTCGCAACGAGTAGTAATTGCTTCCCGCAGCTTGGACAGGGCACTTCGAGGCCGGCTCCTTCTGGCGGGAACGCCACTCTTGTCGCGCAGTAGATACAGGTTGCTCGGGGTTCGGTGGAAGTCGTCTGAACCACCCCGGGACTAACTGGGCTGGCGAACCGTCCGGCCGGTGAGGTTGGAGAGGGGCCGGGCGCAGAGGAGGCGTGGGCGGCAGTTGCGCTCGTCGGAGCGGGCGGGTTTCCTGGGCTGGTCGGGGTCGGCGTGGAGCCAGCAGGGGCGGGAGCACCGGCCGCAACTCGTGGTAGAGCGGCTGCGCCATATGGAATAGCACCGGCTGGCTGAGTCCCCGCACAGCGAGCCAAGACCAGTGAGTCGATGACTTTGCTCGCGGCTTCGGCAAGCGGTTGGTCGAGCTTAATGTTCTCGATAAGTGAGCGCTTGAGGCGCAGCCAGTAAGTTTCCCCACTTTCAGTGACGATGCCGAGCGTCAGCACACGATTGAGGCGGTAGTAGATTGCTCCACAGGCGATGCTGATTAGGCCCGCTGTGCCAGCACCTACAAGGATGACGCCGGTGTAAACCTGTTTCTGTAATTTGTCTTCCTTCCCTCCAGCTTCACCCCTTCGGGGTGAGGCGGAGCGAAGGCGAGCGTAGCGAGCCGAGCGCAGCCGAACCCCGAAGGGGTGAAGCT
>Ga0172367_10003226_pt1 | contig 21472 bp, 19 predicted proteins | sample Lak10m_FD_114542 | JGI IMG/M metagenome (GOLD analysis project Ga0172367, IMG submission 114542) | Freshwater microbial communities from Kabuno Bay, South-Kivu, Congo - kab_022012_10m | ecosystem: Environmental > Aquatic > Freshwater > Lake | place: Democratic Republic of the Congo: South-Kivu... | reverse complement strand
TATCGGAACATTCCCTTTTTTTATCAAGTAATTGAACACCGCGACCACCCTTTCATGCGCCAGCGTTTGCAGCTCCTGATCTCCTATAATGGTATTTGCAATAATCAGTTTTTTCATTTCATCTGGCGGTAAATCTTTGACAAAGCCGATGGCGTTACGCGGTTTTGGGAATTTTTCTTTCTTGTAAACCGCCTTGAGCAGCTCCGGATATTCAGCTGCAGTTACTTCAAATGACTCGATTTTGTCCGGCGTAATAACCGTCCCTTTAGCGCTTGATGCGAGAATTTTTTCATTTTTAACTTTGCGGTTTAAAAGCTCTGCACGATACCCTTCCGTGTCCCGCTCCCTATCCACATACCCTTTCAACTCCATTTTAAGCGCCGGGCGATCCAGAAGCGCCTTTGCCAGGGTTGTGAGTTTTTGCGCTTCCTGCGTTGTTAATGCGCTGCTCCCCTGTGTAAACTGGATTGAGCTGAAATCTTCACCGCTGCCGCCAAACATTGATGAGAGGAGAGAAAATGGAGATGTAACCGCTTTTACCAGTACGTTTTTGACCACCTGCCATACGACCCCCCAGATGCTGAATTTTGGGTCGTCGGTACGACCGGTAACAGGCAGATCCAGGTGTATCTCTCCTTTGCGGTCTTTTAAAAGCGCAAGTCCGAGCTTGACCGGCAGGCTGGTAGCTTTGTCGCTTTCTACCTTTTCTCCAAGGGTAAACTGATCAATAAAAACCTTGTTTTCAGAATCAAGTTTTTTCTTGTCTATCAGATATTTGAGATCAAGAAACAGTTTCCCTTTTTCCACCGGATAGCCGAGGAAAGTTGCGGTGTAGGGGGTTATGGGGGAAAGCTCGATGTCTTTGAAGGAGACTTTCAGATCAACAAACAGATCGCCGCGTAGAGGGTTTATTTTCCCGGAGATGAGGAGTGGCGAGTGATTCTCCAGATTTCCACGCAGATCCACATCGGCAAATTGGGCATCATCTGATGATAGCCCGCTGACCCGTCCGCCAAGGTTGAAAAAGGTTGTTTCAAAAAGCTGTGGCAGGTGCGTGTCAGTAAAAGCAAGCGTTCCGTCCTGTATGGTAACTGCGTCGATGCGAACCTGTTTTTTAGGTTGAGTTTGATTTTTTTCTGGCGTTTCTGGTTTTACCACCGCTTCCTGTCCGGTGGCCGCCGCCGCTTTATTCTCCTGTTTTTCCACCAGGTTCTGGAGGTTCAATGTCCCATCTTTGCGAATGATAATCCGTGAGTATACGCTGTTAAGCACTATTTCGTGCAGTGCAAGGGTAAACGGTTCCAGCGTCCCTTGTATGTCGTCAAGTTGCAGGCTTTCCCATTTAAGCAGGTCTTCTTCCGCTTTGGTGTCCACAGCATGGAACGCCCGCAGCGCAGCGCTCCCTTTGTAGCTGCCGTAAGGTTTGCCCTCTTTGAGGCTGATGTCAACATTCATGGATGTTTCCGCATTACCAGCGACTATGAATACATTTACGTTTTCCGGGAAATAGGACTCAAAGTCACGGATCGGTAGCCGACCAATGTTTACGCTTCCTTTGTAGCGAAACGGTTGTGGGGTTAGAACACCTTTGGCTGAAAACGGGGTGGCTTTGTTAAAGGTTGACGAAAATTGGAAACCTGCCGGGGTAAAGATGGGACCCTGAAGGTTGGAGATGGCAATATCTGTGTTGTTGAGCGAAAATTGTGGTTTGTCGGAACGTGATTTATCGGTAAAGGTTGTGGTAAGGCGTTGGAGTTCCAGCTTGCCAATTTTCCATGATAATTCCTTGCCGGTTGTTGTTTTTCCAGCTACGGCAGTAGTTTTTTTAACCGGCTGCGATTCTGTTGCCGATGAATCAGACTTTCCTTTTTGTTTTTGGAGCAATGTCAGAATGGAGAGGGACCCGTCACGCTCTTTGGATACGGGTATGTTTCCGCCGGCAAGTTTTATACTGCCGGCATTGAAACGGTTTTGTGTCTGGTTGAATGATCCATCTTTGAGAACAAAACTGGCAAGATCGAGCTTTTCCTTCTCTCCGTATATGGTGGAGAGTTTTGAGAGGGCAACTGTAAGGTTTGAGATTATTGCCCCTTTGTCATCGTATTCTGCATCAGCTGAACATGAGATGGAACCTTTGAGCGGGGCGGTTAGAACTGTTCCGTAATAAGGGTAAAAGCCCTCCAATTGCAGGTTGTCAATGCTTGCAGATGCGGTCGCCTTGAGCGGCTTTTGGGAAAATGAGCCGTCAATGTTAAAGCTGGATATGTTGTCAAGTAGTAGTGAAAGCTCGTAATCTGCTGAAGTCCCTTCCTGACTGGAAAATCCGGTGACATCCAGATCAATCTGATTAATATCGCTGGAAAACTGTTTTGCCGGGACGGCGTCACGGAAGTGTAGAGTGGCGTTATGTACTCCAAATGATGCAACCTTTACCGTCGGTTTTGATGGGGCTGTTTTCTTTGTGGAGCTGTTTTTATCTGCTGATTTTATCTCCGTTGACCCAGTTTTTGCGGTTTTGGGGAGGAGTGTCTGAAAATTCCACTGACCTGATTTTGCACGGTTGATGAATAGTTCAATCGATTCAAAATTTATTGCGTCAAGCTGATAGTTCTGATTCAACGGGTCAATATTGGCTGCTTTAATTTCAAGTCCGGGAAGCTTTGCCAATGTCTGACCATTTTTCATATTAATAATGAAGTCGTTCAGTTGTGCGGAGCCGCGCATTTGCAATTCAGGTTTTTTGTCTTTTGAAACACGATAAACAATGTCGCCATCCAGGCTTACTTTTCCGCTTGCAAGTTTGATCGGAAGTGGAGTCGGAACGTATCCGAGATATTCCGGTATGTTCAGATCCTTCATGTCAATGCGAAGTGTTGTTTCAAGTGATTTGCTGAACGGCTTGGTTGTCCCGGATATTTTGAATGGTGTGCCATTTATGACGGCAGAAAAGTGCGGGGCTGTTGCGGTTTCCACCAGATGGGGGATGTTGCTGATAACAGGAACCGTAAGCTCCATGTTTTTTACAGTGTGTTTTTTGCCGCCTGGTACGGCGAGATCATCAAAATCAATGGAGCCGTCAACGATTTTTATGTCACTTATGGAAAATTGGAAATTTCCTTTTTTCTCTACTTTAGGCTTTTTTGCCTGAAGTTCCAGAATGTCATTAAAATCGTAGCTGTGCGGCGCAGTACGGGTAAATGAGATGGACGGTTTTGTAACGGAAAGTTCGCTTAATACGAGCGCTCCTTTAAACAGTGATGCAAGGCTTATGGAAGTTTTAACTGATTTGAAAGCGATTTGATCGCCGCCGCCGCTCGCTTTTTTTAATGCAAACCGTTGTATCTCTGCGGAAAGGGTCAGGGGATTGATGCTGATCTCCTGTATTGATACAACTCTGCCAGTTTCCAGTCTGATTGCTTCAATCGTTTTGTTTTTGACAATAGTGGGGAGTATAAAGGCGATTGCAAGGAGCGCTGCAAGGGATATGGAAAACGCTATGGCGATTATTTTTTTATTTAATGTCATGCGGATTCCTCCAGTAAAAAGAGTTTTGTGGTCTTGTTTATACTCCAATCCAAAATATCAAAAAACATTTTTCTTTAATTCGGATAAAATAAAACGATGTTGCTCGGTTTTTGTTGAAAAAAAACATAAAAGCTATTAGATATGAACGAATTATTTTCATCGGGGGGTATTTCCATGGGTTTGGTGAAACTGTATGACACAACGCTGCGGGATGGGACGCAGGCAGAGGATATTTCGTTTCTGGTTGAGGACAAGATTCGGATTGCCCATAAGCTTGATGAGCTGGGTGTGCAGTATATTGAAGGGGGTTGGCCCGGCAGCAATCCGAAAGATGTAAGCTTCTTCAAGGATATAAAAAAGGAAAAGTTATCACAGGCAAAGATAGCTGCTTTTGGCTCTACCCGTCGCGCTAAAGTGACTCCTGACAAGGATAACAATATTATTACACTGGTCAAGGCGGAGCCGGATGCAATTACCATTTTTGGGAAAACCTGGGATTTTCATGTGCGTGAAGCTCTCCGCATTTCTCTGGAAGAAAATCTTGAGCTGATTTTTGATTCACTGGAGTATCTGAAGAAAAATGCTCCTGAAGTGTTTTATGATGCAGAGCACTTTTTCGACGGCTACAAGGCAAATCCGGAATATGCCATTAAAACCTTGCAGGCAGCTGAACAGGCAAAGGTTGATTGCATTGTCCTATGCGATACAAACGGTGGATCCATGCCGTTTGAAGTCGCAGAAATTATAAAAGCAGTTAAAAAACATATCAAAACTCCGCTTGGCATTCATACTCATAATGATAGCGAATGTGCAGTTGCAAACTCGCTTGTTGCCGTTGATCAAGGAATCGTTCAGGTGCAGGGGACTATCAATGGTTTTGGGGAGCGGTGTGGTAACGCCAATCTATGCTCTATAATCCCGTCACTTAAACTAAAGATGAAGAGGGAGTGTGTTACTGACGATCAGATGCGCCATTTGCGGGATCTTTCCCGTTATGTGTATGAACTTGCCAATATCTCTCCTGACAAACATCAGGCGTATGTTGGTAATTCTGCTTTTGCGCACAAAGGCGGTGTGCATGTCAGCGCAATCCAGCGCCACCCCGAAACATACGAACATATCCGTCCGGAAAAGGTTGGTAACTGTACCCGCGTGCTGATCTCGGATCTTTCAGGTCGTTCAAATATTCTTGCCAAGGCGGAAGAATTCAACATTAATCTTGACAGCAAAGATCCTGTGACCCTTGAAATTCTTGATAACATCAAGGAGATGGAAAATCGTGGCTATCAGTTTGAAGGTGCGGAAGCATCATTTGAGCTGCTGATGAAAAAAGCGCTTGGGGCTCACAAAAAATATTTCTCAGTCCTTGGATTCCGCGTTATTGACGAAAAACGTGGAGAAGAACAGAAGCCGATGGCAGAAGCGACCATAATGGTTAAGGTTGGGGGTAAAGTTGAGCATACCGCAGCAGAAGGTAGCGGTCCGGTTAATGCTCTTGACAACGCCCTGCGCAAGGCGCTGGAGAAATTTTATCCAAAGCTGAAAGAGCTGAAATTACTCGATTACAAAGTGCGAGTTCTTCCGGCAGGTCTTGGGACTGCCTCGGCAACGCGAGTTCTCATTGAGTCAGGTGATAAGCAGGGACGCTGGGGAACCGTAGGTGTGTCTGATAACATTATTGATGCATCATACCAGGCGCTGATTGATAGTATTGACTACAAACTGCACAAGGGCGAAGAGTAAAAAGCATCTCCATCCACCCACTTTTCCCCATATCAGGTCCTTCCTGGTATGGGGATTTTATTTTCAGGCGAAAATTATTGATCATTATTTACTCCCCACACGGACAGCCACTGTTCTTGAGGGGTTCGGCTATCACCGTACTGCACAATAACCCCATCTTCCCGCTGATAGGAACATGACCACCCCGCTTTGTCGGCATCTTTGAAGAGCGGGTAATCGTTCGGGTGATCAAGTGGATTGTATGGAGCGGAATAGCAGCTTTTATCCTCTGGCGGTGGACATTTTTCATCGCCAATATACCATCTGTTATCGGCGGCTATTGCAGATGAAACTGTTACAAACAGTACTGTTAACGCTGTTTTTATCATGATTGTTATTCCTCCTTTATAAAAATATTACCACAAGCCGGGTTTGCCATGTTATTCAAATTTCCCCACAATTTACCAGATCGCTTCAGATTCAGATTATGTTTTGTGTTTGCTTCTGTTGTCGTCATGCTTGTTATGTCTCGATATAATCATGGCGCTGATATGGGTGGGAAAAGCGGCGATAAAAGCGTGATGCGGCTGTCACATCAATATGTGGCACTGCATGGGGAGCTGGATTATCCTGGTATTTATCCTATTGGCGCCAATGTTATGGCGGATAGCGTCATTAAATTGGCGATGGCGCCGGGACGTTTAAATTCAGTGGATATTAGCAGTTTTGCAGCCATGCCGGTGATTAATGGTGATCTTCTGAAAGTGGAGGTCAAGAATGGTGTTGTGAATGTGACGAAAGATTTGATGCCGGTTTCGGAACGATTGCTTATGAAAATTCCGCTCGATATTTCGAAAATGAGTGAAGCGGATTTCCAGCTATTGCCTGGTATTGGAGTTGCTATTGCCCATCGCATTGTAGAATATCGTCAAAATAATGGCGGTAAATTGAGGGTTGAAGAGCTTGCAAATATAGAGGGGATTGGTGATAAAAAATTTAAAATGCTCTCTAACTATTTTAAATAAAACTGTTTTTATTTTTATTTGTATCTTGTCAGATGCTTTAACTCCATTGGCACGCAAGATGTAATAACTCCTTCATCTGTATAATTTTAAGGTTCAAGGAGGATGTTATGAAATGTCCACGATGCAAGGGGAGGATGTTTGCAGAAAAATTCTACGACTTTGTACGTTCTTTTGAAGCATGGAAATGCACCTGCTGTGGAGAGGTTCTGGATTCAACCATTCTTGCTAACCGGGCACGAAATAATAATACTCAACTTGGTTAATCTGCGCTGAACTTTTCAGCCGATGAAGTTTAAAGGGAAATCCTGATATCAGGGTTTCCCTTTTTGTTTGACATCAATCTGGAATACAGGCTATTGAATTTATTCATTTCTGAAGAACGGAGAATCAAGCTATATGCGTAACGACGGAAGATCCGCAGCACAACTACGACCAGTGACTATTACCCGCCATTTTACAAGGCATGCCGAAGGTTCGGTTCTGATTGAATTTGGTGATACGAAGGTTATATGCACAGCTTCTGTTGAGGAGTCTGTCCCGCCTTTTTTGCGTGGAAAAGGAACCGGTTGGGTAACTGCAGAGTATTCCATGCTCCCGCGAGCCACCAATACACGCTCTCCACGGGAAGCGGCAAAAGGGAAACAGAGTGGGCGCACTCTTGAGATACAGCGGTTGATTGGTCGCTCATTACGAGCAGTAACGGATATGACGATTCTTGGCGAAAGATCTGTTACGATTGACTGTGACGTGATTCAGGCTGATGGAGGGACCAGAACCGCATCAATTACAGGCGCATATATTGCCTTGCACGATGCCTTTTCCACGTTGGTTGCGTCCGGGAAAATATGCAAGCTTCCGCTTAAGGAAAAAGTCGCCGCCATCAGTGTCGGTATGTTCAAAGGAAAATCGCTGCTTGATTTGAATTATCTGGAAGATTCCAGCGCCGCAGTGGACATGAATTTTGTCATGACTTCCAGTGGGCGTCTGGTAGAGGTGCAGGGGACAGCGGAGGAAGAACCGTTTACTTTTGAGCAGATGGATGCCATGCGATCGCTTGCTGCTACAGGAATAGAGCAGCTTTTTGAACTGCAGAAAGAAGCTCTTGCCCGATGAATGAGCTGGTTGTTGCTACCCGCAATCGGGGTAAATTGAAAGAAATCAGGCATTATTTAGATGGAATTGTCCCTATCCTGCATTGTGCTGTCGATTTTTCTGACTTCCCTGAAACTGTGGAGGATGGCGGGACGTTTGAGGAAAATGCGCTTAAAAAAGCGCGTGAAGCGTCTGCGTATAGTGGCTTGGCGGCTCTCGCCGATGATTCAGGGCTGGTTGTGGATGCTTTGGCAGGTCAACCGGGCGTACTTTCGGCTCGTTACTCCGGTGATGACGCCAGCGATGAGTCCAATAATCTAAAGCTGTTGCAGGAAATGCAGGCTTTTCCTGCAGGTCAGCGCCAAGCCGCGTTTGTATGTGTCATGGCGCTGGTTACTCCGGAAGGAGAGGAAGCGCTCTTTTATGGCACGGTTGATGGAACTATTCTTTTTGAAAAACGTGGGAATGACGGTTTTGGTTATGATCCACTATTTCTGGTGGAACGTTTTGACCGGACAATGGCAGAATTGAGTCTGGAAGAAAAAAATACCATCAGTCATCGCGGAGAAGCTTTGGAACAGTTGCAACGCTATCTGTTACAGAGGTCAAGATAAAAAAGAGGTCAAGATGAAAAAGAAAGCAGCCGGAACCGCTCCGCCAAAAATTTCCAATGTGACGAGTCGTACAAAAAAGGTAAAAAATATCAGGAATAACTCAAAACCTGAACCTGTCGAGGCTCCAGAGGAAAAGATTCATAAACGCAAAATAGCCCGCTCCATGATTCTTGAACTACCTGTTTCATCATTGGATGACGATGGTTATGGCACGGCACGGCTTGAAGGTCAGAGTATAAAAATTGGCGGCGCGCTGCCTGGAGATATGGTTCAGGCGAGGGTTGAACATGCCTCCTTTGGCAATGTTGTGGCAACTCTGCAGAAAATAATTACCCCTTCATCCATCCGAAGCAAGAATCCGCCATGCAGAGAAAATGCTGAATGTCTCGGCTGTCCGCTGATAGCTATGAAATATGTTGATCAAAAAGTATGGAAACGTGGGGTTGTTCTCAATGAACAGGCTCGTTTTCCGGAGTTGAAAGATATTGTTGTTCACCCGCTGCTGTCGCCGGAACGGTTGATTCATTATCGTAATTCCGCCAAATTGATTGTGGCAGGAAAATTTGTTGAGCCATTTCTCGGTATCTATCGCCGTTCAAGCCATGATGTTTATGATCTGGAAGCGTGTCCGATTCATCATCCACTGATTAACAAAATCATGGATGCAGTACGTCGCGGCATTAAAAAAATGAAAGTGCCAATATATAGCCCACGCACTAAAAACGGGCTTTTGCGGTATCTTGTCGTGCGAGTTTCCGAGTCGGAACAAAGAGCGATGGTAACGTTTGTGACGGCTGAACGCTCTTACAATGAAATTCATCATCTTTCCCGCTATCTTATTGATGCTGTTCCTGAAGTTGCTGTGGTGGCGAGCAATGTGAACAGTTCTGAAGGTAATGTAATTTTTGGTCAGAAAGATACTTTCCTGACAAAACAAAATTACCTGATTGAGCAGGTTGGTGACATAAAACTTCAGATTTCTCCTCGCTCATTCTTTCAGGTAAATACCTCTGGAGCGAGGCTGATCTATGAAAAGGTTCGTGAGTGGGCGGCGGTTGATAAAGGGGATACGGTTCTTGATCTGTACTGTGGGATTGGCGGGATCGGTCTTTTTCTGGCAGATGCAGCCAAAAAAATTATCGGTATAGAAGTTGTTGAAGAGGCGGTCATTGATGCACGCAAGAACGCAGCCTTGAATGGTTTTTCCAACTGCCGCTTTGAAGCTGGAGATGCCGGGGAACTGTTGGAAGATCTGGCGGAAGAGCAGGAAAAGATTGATGTAGTTGTTCTCAACCCCCCCCGCAAAGGGTGTGATGAAGCGGTGTTGCAAAAAGTCGGCGAGCTTGCGCCGGAACGGATACTGTATGTTTCATGCTATCCGGCGACTCTCATGCGTGATCTGTCAATACTCCATGCTCTTGGTTACAGCTGTCGAGAAATTCAGCCGATTGATATGTTCCCTCAAACAGTTCATCTGGAGAATGTTGCGTTGTTGGAAAAGGCTCTCTGATGACCGCGTGTAGTGCCGGAAAATCAAACTTGCTCTCTAAAAGGAAGAGCAAAAGATATTGGTTCTCTGCCCGTTTATGCAGCAAGCAATAGCGGCTGCACCTGCTGTATCCTATGTACCATCGCTTTTTGGGTGGTCTTAATGTCATAGCTGGTTTGCAGGTTCATCCAGTAGGTTGCCGTCTGACCGAATACTTTGCCGAAAAGAACGGCCAGCTCTGCTGTGACAGGTCGTGAGCCTTTGATAACGTGTGATATACGCATGGGTGATATGCCAATCGCACGAGCAAAGCTGGTTTGTGACATGTCGAGTTCATCAAGTATTTCTTTTAGAAACAGTCCGGGATGTATGGGAGGAAGACCATTTTTGATAGCCATAAACTTTCTCCTTAATGGTAGTCGGTTATTTCAACATCGGTTGCTTCGCCGTCTGTAAATCTAAAGCATATTCGCCATTGGCTGTTAATCCTGACACTCCACTGCCCCGTCCTGTAACCAGAGAGAGTTTCAAGACGGTTTGACGGAGGGATTAGCAAATCAGTAACTTCGAGTGCGCTATTCAACTGTGTCAGCCGCATGATAGAGCGGATGATAATTTCAGGTGGAAGTTTTTTAGATTTTCCAGTTGCAAATAGTTTTTCTGTTTCTTTGTTCGCAAACGATCTGATCATGACACAACAATAAACATTTTGTTTACATAGGTCAATTCCAAAGAGCCATCAAAGCTATATTCACAACCAGGTAGAAGCAACTCCCTGAAACCGCATATCTTCTTCTGCCGTATTGAACCAGGACATTAGATACAAGAGGTTACTTTTTATGAAACGTGAAGGGCTGATACTTATAATTTCCGCGCCATCCGGTGCCGGCAAAACGACACTCTGCCGCCGTCTTTTGGAACGTTTTCCAAATATCAAAGAATCGATCAGTTACACTACCCGCTACCCGCGACCGGGTGAGGTGGATGGTGTCGACTATTTTTTTGTTTCCCGGGAACAGTTCAAAGTCATGGTTGCCGAGGATGCGTTTGCCGAGTGGGCAGAAGTGCATGGCAACCTGTACGGCACAGCTTTGGCAACGGTGGAGGATGCCCGCAAAAACGGGATTGATCTTGTGCTTGATATTGATTGCCAGGGGGCTCGCAAGCTGAAAGAGCAGATAGAGCGTTGTATATATGTTTTCATTCTTCCACCAAGCATGGAGGAGTTGCGCAATCGCTTGAACGGACGTTCCTCTGATGCGCCGGAAGTCATTGAGCAGCGCATCAGGCGGGCATCTGATGAAATCCGTGAGGCTCGCTGGTATGATTACATCATTATCAATGATAATCTGGATCAGGCATTCGATGAATTGCGGTCGATTGTCCTTGCCAATGAGCTTAAAACCTTCCGTATGTTGGAGCAGGTCTCGAAATTGTTTGATATTTAAGCGTAAGTAGGATAGATATGTAACTATTATTCATGTTTTGCAAAAAGGAGATGGCAGTATGGCACGAGTAACCGTAGAAGATTGTCTTGAATGCGTAGAGAACAGATTTTTGCTTGTTCTTCTGGCATCAAAAAGAGTAAAGCAGCTTTACAAAGGAAATCAACCCCTTGTTAATCCTAAAAACAATCGTATGGTGGTTACAGCTCTCCGGGAAATAGCTGCCGGTCGCATAGGGTATGAAATCAGTAAGAAATATCAAAAAGCAAACTAACTTTTTTATCGGGTGGAATGGCAATCTATTGCCGTTCCACTTTTTTTATCCCTCCGTAGCTGGCATCCTTCCTTGTATGGTATTCTATATTTTCAACAATATGTTCCTGTGAGTGTTTTGTCATGATCAGAATCAACGATATTCTGGATAAAGTTCGTGGATACAACCCGACTGCTGATATGAATGTCCTGCGTAAAGCGTATGTCTATTGCGCCAAGGTACATCAGGGGCAAACACGGCTTTCCGGAGAACCGTATATCATTCATCCCATGGAGGTCGCAGGGTTGCTGGCTGATCTTAAGCTCGATCTGGCAAGTATTGTCACCGGTTTCCTCCATGACACTATTGAAGATACACTGACAACACAGGAAGAGCTTAAAGAGATGTTTGGTGAAGATGTTTCCAAACTTGTTGATGGTGTTACCAAAATCAGCAAAATCCACTTTAAGACCAAGGAAGAAAGCCAGGCGGAAAACTTCCGTAAAATGCTTCTTGCCATGTCCACTGACATACGGGTCATTCTGGTGAAACTTGCGGATCGCCTCCACAATATGAGGACACTGGAGTTCCAGCCGGAGCATAAACAGCGCAGCATTGCCCGCGAAACCATGGATATTTATGCTCCAATTGCCAATCGGCTCGGTATTTCGTGGGTAAAGGTTGAATTGGAAGACCTTTCGTTTCGCTATCTCCACCCGGAAATCTACTTTGACCTTGAACGCAAGGTTTCCCATGAAAAGAAAGAGCGGGAAGCGTTTATTACTGAAGCGAAGTCGATTATTGCAGAAAAAGTTGCTTCTCACGGTATTCGTGCGGAAGTTTCAGGGCGTAGCAAACATCTGCATTCCATTTATCGCAAGATGGAAAAGCGTAGTGTCGATTTTGAACAGATTTATGATCTGATTGCCATTCGTATTCTGGTTGATGATCTTCGGGAATGTTATGAAGTGCTAGGTATAATTCATTCCACATGGAAGCCGATTCCAGGGCGTTTCAAAGATTATATCGCCATGCCGAAGGGGAATATGTACCAGTCTTTGCATACGACTGTTATCGGCCCTTCCGGTGATCGTATGGAAGTTCAGATTCGTACCCATGAAATGCATAATGTGGCGGATGCGGGGATCGCAGCGCATTGGAAGTATAAAGAAGGAAAAGGGTATGATGAAAAGGATATAAAGCGCTTTGCCTGGCTTCGACAACTTCTTGAGTGGCAGAATGAACTGCAGGATTCCAAGGAGTTCATGGATTCGGTCAAGGTGGACCTCTTTCCGGAAGATGTTTATGTATTCACACCAAAAGGTGATGTGAAAGGGTATCCCAAGGGGTCAACTCCCATAGACTTTGCCTATAGTGTTCATACTGACGTGGGGCACCGTTGTGTCGGTGCAAAGGTCAACGGCAAGCTTGTTCCGCTCAAGTATGAACTTAAAAACGGCGACATCGTTGAAGTCATTACATCACCACACCACACCCCGAGTAAAGATTGGCTTAAGATTGTTAAAAGTTCCCGCGCAAGGAATAAAATTCGTAACTGGATCAAGACTGAAGAGCGGAAGCGAAGCATTGTGCTCGGTCGGGAAATATGTGAAAAAGATTTTCGCAAATACTCCCTTAATCTTCAAAAAATTCAAAAAGCTGGTGATTTTAAACGTTTTGCAGCTGAATTCGGGTTTGCTGGTGATGACGATCTGTTGGCGGCAATCGGCTACGGTAAAGTTTCGGCATCACAGATTGTTGCCAAGCTGCTGCCAAATGAAAAAATTCAGGAACGTCAGGAACATAAGGAATCAAAGCTTGCTGCGGTTATAAACAAGTTAAAAGGCGGCTCTTCCAGTGCTGTTGAAATCAGCGGCATAGATGATGTGCTGGTTCGTTTTGCCAAATGCTGCAACCCGGTTCCGGGTGATGACATAGTTGGATTCATAACCCGTGGTAAAGGGGTTACAATTCATACGGCAGATTGTCATCTCGCTCTTGAAAGTGATCCTGAACGGCGCATCGACGTTGCCTGGAATAAAATGAAAACTGCTGCTCTCCCGGTAAAAATCAGGGTGTTATGCCATGATGTCAAAGGTATCCTCGCCAACATTACCATGGCCATAACCAATTGCGAGGCGAATATTTCCAGCGCACAGATTCAGAGTACGGTTGACCAGCGTGGGGAAAACATCTTCGAGGTTAATGTTGTCGATTTAAGTCATCTGCAGAAAGTAATGAATTCAATAATGAAGGTAAAAGGGATTATCAAGGTAGAGCGTATTAAACAATGACTCACTCAATAATGTAAAAAAGCCTCCGGTTTAGAAAACTGGAGGCTTTTTTTGTTTATTGGGAAAAAACAGAAACGTTCACTACCCTGCCTTGAAGACATACCGGATAATGTCGTTGTAAAATGCAAGTACCATAAGCGAGAGGAGCAGGAACAGGCCGACTTGCTGGGCATATTCGCGAACTTTTTGGGATACGGGACGACCGATTACCAACTCACAGAAGAAGAAGAAAAGATGTCCCCCATCAAGAACAGGAACCGGCAACAGGTTTAATACGCCCAGATTGATTGATAATAGCGCCATGAAGGCCAGAAATGTTGAACCGCCAGCCTGTGCCGTTTCACCTGCCATCTTGGCAATCATGATCGGTCCGCCTACGCTGTCAAGCGGCACAACCCGCTGCACCATCTTAACAAGTGACATGAATGTGAGGTCAATCACTTTCCACGTTTGGGCGGAGCCTTTGATGAATGCTTTGAAAGGATTTGATGACTCGGTGATCACTTCGCCTGCCGATGCTATCCCAATGGCATACCCTTTGACACTCTCGCCAAAAAGGTTTTTAGAGGTTCTCGGTTCAGGTGTGATGTTGATATGGAGTTCCTGTGCGCTACGCTTGACAAGCAGATCAAGCGGTTTCCCTTTTCCCTTGCCGATGATCCCTGAAATTTCATCCCACTGATGTACCGGAGTTCCATTTATTGCGAGTACGATGTCATTTTTCTGCACACCGGCTTTGGCAGCAGGTTTGTCGGCAATGACTTCACCTATTTTGCCTGTCACATACGGTACACCGATCATATTGAGCAGCACGAAAATAAGCCAGGCAAAGATCAGGTTAAAAACAGGCCCTGCCATGACAATAGCTATTCTGACCAGTGGTGGTTTATGTGCAAAAGAGCGTTCTTTCTCTTCTGGTGTCAGTTCGAGCGGTTCTTCAACCAGCTCTCCTGCTCCATCATCTTCGTTTGATGCACTCTGTTGCGGTATGCCATCACGGTTGTCACCACCTTCAATGACTCCACCTTCTCCGAACATTTTTACATAACCGCCAAGCGGAAATGCCGACAGCAGATATTCTGTTTCGCCAATCTGTTTGCCAAACAGCTTTGGACCAAAGCCGAGGGAGAATTTCTCAACTTTGACGTTAAACAGTTTGGCAATGATGAAATGACCAAATTCGTGAACGAAAATCAGGATGCCGAGCAGTACAATAGCATATAAAACTGTCATTTCAGGCTGTTACTCCTTTGCAGATTGCTATGGCTGTCTCGCGTCCCCAGCTGTCGGCATGAAGCACTTCTTCAATTGATGTAAGATTGTGAGGCTTGTGTGAGTTCATGGTTCGTTCGATGACTTCTGAAATTTGCAAAAACTTGATTTTACCTGAAAGAAAACTGTCTACAGCAATCTCGTTGGCAGCATTCATGACCGCAGGCATACTTTCTCCGGCGTTTATTGCCTGATATGCGAGGGATAGGCAGCGGAACTTTTGGGTGTCAGGTTTAAAGAAGGTCAAACCAGCAAAAGTTGTCAGATCCAGTGGTTTGACCCCTGTGGCAATGCGCTTCGGATAGGAAAGGGCGTATGCGATGGGCGCTTTCATGTCAGGGGTTCCAAGCTGGGCAATAACGCATCCATCAACATATTCGACCATGGAGTGAATAATGCTCTGGGGATGAATGTTGACATCAATCTTTTCCACCGGTGTGTCAAAGAGCCAACGGGCTTCAATGACTTCAAGCCCCTTGTTCATCATGCTGGCAGAATCAATGGTTATCTTTCGTCCCATGCTCCAGTTCGGATGGTTAAGAGCGTCCTGTACTGTGACATTCTGCAACTGTTGCAGCTGTCTGTTCAAAAATGGACCGCCGGATGCGGTCAGTATTATTTTTTTGATGTCATCGCTACGATGTCCTTCGATAGACTGAAATATGGCGCTGTGTTCACTATCTACAGGATAAAGACTCACCTTGTATTTCTTGATCATATCCATGAAAAGATGCCCCGCAGTTACAAGGGTTTCCTTGTTAGCAAGCGCAATATTCTTTCCGGCACGAACTGCTGCCGCTGTTGGGGCGAGTCCGGCTGCGCCTACGATCGCGGCGACCACCATCTCTGTTTCTGAAGCTGTGGCAGCATATTCGATGGCATCGGAACCACCGCAGATTTCAACATCAACCCCCTGGCACAATTCTTTAAGAGCCGGGACATCGTCCTGTGATGCAACTGCTGCAATACGTGGAGAAAAGCGGCGTATCTGTCTGGCAAAAAGTTCCAGGTTCCTGCCGGCAGTCATTGATATGACCCTAAAAAGTTCAGGATAATCTGCAACTATTTCCAGGGTGCTTACTCCGATTGAGCCTGTTGAACCGAGAATTGTTATATTCTTCATGCTGTTATCCCTTGAAAAAGTAGATTGCGTAATAATAGGTTACCGGCGCTGCAAAAATAATGCTGTCAAGGCGATCAAGCACTCCACCGTGTCCGGGGATTATATTCCCTGAATCCTTGACTCCGAAACTTCGCTTCAGGAGTGATTCAAACAGATCTCCGGTTTGCCCCACAATTCCGATGAGAATAGCTGTTATCAAAGCATCTGCAATTGACAATTGTGGAAAAAATGTTGCTCTTGCGATTAAAGTTCCTGCAACACTTCCGCACAATCCGCCAAGCGCTCCCTCTATGCTCTTTTTAGGGCTTACACGCGGATAGAGGCGATGTTTGCCAACTGCGCTGCCGGTGTAATATGCCGCAGTGTCATTTGTCATGACGATTAGCATTATGACAAACAACCACTGTATGCCGAACGGTGTCTGACGCAACAGCACAAGATGCATCATCAGCAGTGGAATGTAGATAAATGCTAAAACAGCGCAGGCAATCTCTCTCGCAGCATTCTCAATACTTTTAAGACGAAAGAGAAAGAGAAGTGCAAACAGGATGAAAAGGGTTGTTATGACTGCAAGCGGGAGGCGTTTGTCCTGGAAAAGGGGGAAAAATACGAGTGAGGTTCCGGAGAATAGCGCCAGCCACGATTCCGGTTTCCTGCCAGGTAATGCCATCTGGTAAAACTCATATAATCCGATGGCTGTAAAAATGGCAAATAATAGCGCGCAAATCAATACGCTCCCTTTGAGTATGGTGAAAATTACAACCGGAAGCAGGATAGATGCACTAATTAGGCGTTTGATAGTCAGTTCCTTTTGCCGATTTGATCGCTTGTTTTGCCAAAACGGCGCTCGCGAGACTGATAGTCTGCCAATGCTTTGTGAAACTCGTTGATGGTGAAATCAGGCCAGTTTATATCAGTAAAATAAAGTTCCGTATATGCAAGTTGCCACAGTAGAAAATTACTGATACGCATTTCGCCGCTTGTCCGTATTAGAAAATCAGGATCGGGAATATCACCGGTATCAAGGTGATGTCCAAACATCTCTTCAGTAATGTCATCAACAGAAAGCTTCCCGGCGAGTATTTCCTGAAAAATACGTTTTGCGGTCAATGTCAATTCCTGGCGACCACCGTATGAAAGCGCCAGAGTCAGCACCATTCCGCTGTTGCCTGATGTGGTCGCTATCGCTTCATCAAGAGTCTGGTTAACGTCATCCGGGAGTTCAGAACGATTTCCGATAACATTGTAACGGATGTTCTTGCGCATCATACGCGCTGTTTCCTGGCGGATGTATTTTTTGAGGAGGGTCATAAGCCCCCTGACTTCCAGAGCGGGACGGAGCCAGTTTTCAGATGAAAAGGCAAATAACGTCAGATACTTGATTCCAAGAAGAGACGACTGCTCGACCACCATCTTGACAGTTTCTGCGCCACGCTGATGCCCAACCAGACGTTTGAGCATCCGTTGTTGTGCCCAACGACCATTTCCATCCATGATGATGGCAAGATGGGTCGGGATTTTTTCGAGCTGTACTCCTTGCATCAAACTTCCATGACCTCTTTTTCTTTATGGAGGACTGCTTCGTCAATTCTTGATTCAAAGCTCTTGGTTACGTCCTGGACATCTTTTTCTGATTTCTTCAGTTCATCTTCAGTAAGAAGTTTTTCCTTCTCCATTTTTTTAAGTTTGTCGATTGCATCGCGCCGTATGTTGCGTAGCGCAATTTTGTCTTCTTCCCCTTTTTTCTTCAAATCCTTGACAATCTCTTTACGTCGCTCTTCTGTCAATGGAGGGAGTGTAAGACGGATTACGCGACCATCGTTTGATGGAGTCAGACCGATATTGGCATTCATAATCGCTTTTTCTATGGGAGCAATCATTTTGGCTTCCCACGGGGCGATTGTTATTGTTCGTGATTCAGGAATGGCAAGGGTGGCAATCTGGCTTAATGTAGAAGGATTACCGTAATAATCAACCTTTACAGAATCAAGTATCCCTGTTGTGGCGCGACCGGTGCGGATTTTTTGAAATTCATTCTTCAAAACCGCGATGGTTTTTTCCATATTTGATTTCATATCGTCCAGGATGTTTTTTGACATACTATTCTCCTTGTACAATGGTGCCTATTGGTTCGCCGCTGATAACTTTCTTGATGTTGCCGGGAGTCGTAAGATCAAATACTATGATCGGTAATTTGTTGTCCATGCATAGGGAAATAGCAGTTGCATCCATAACCTGCAATCCCTTCTTAAGTACTTCCAGATAAGTCAAATCAGAAATCTTAATTGCATCCGGGTCTTTTTTGGGATCAGCAGAATAGACGCCGTCAACCTTTGTCCCCTTAAGGATAACCTGGGCATTTATCTCCATAGCTCGCAGACTTGCGGCTGTGTCGGTTGTGAAGTAAGGGTTGCCTGTGCCGGCGCCAAAAATAACGACCCGCCCTTTTTCAAGATGCCGCATCGCGCGGCGGCGTATATACGGTTCTGCAACCTCCTGCATGGCAATGGCAGACTGAACTCTGGTTGAAATCCCCTGTTTTTCCAATGCATCCTGCATCGCAAGTGAGTTCATCATGGTTGCCAGCATACCCATGTAGTCAGCGCTGGCGCGATCCATTCCTTTTGATGATGCCGCAAGCCCACGGAAAATATTGCCTCCGCCGATGACCAGCGCCAACTGTACACCGCTGGATACAACTTCGCTGATTTCCCTGGCAATGGTGGTTATGGTTTCAGGATCAATACCGTAACCTTGCGCGCCTGCAAGAGATTCACCGGAAAGTTTAAGAAGTACGCGGGTGTACGATGGTCTGGTCATGTTAGTGCCTCTTCCTTGTAATTCCAATCCCAAATAAAACATATTCTTTGTTGGCTTCTGTGATGACAGCTCAACGTAGTTTACACTACGTCTGCGCCGTCTTCTCGTTACCGCCTTGAATCTATCTTTGATTTGGAATTGGTATGATGTAGAGATGAAAAAAAAGCCGGCCATTGCTGGCCGGCTGTGCCGTAACTACAGACCGGCCGCCGCCGCCACTTCTGCGGCAAAGTCACTCTCTTTCTTTTCCAATCCTTCGCCGAGAACGTACCGTTCAAAGCGAGTGATTGTTACTGCGCCTCCGACACCTTTGCCGCATTCTTCGGCAACCTGTTTTATCGACTTGTCAGTGTCCTTTACGAACATCTGTTCAAGTAGGCAGATGTCGCCGTAAAATTTGTTGATCTGCCCAAGAATAATTTTTTCAATGATGGCATCAGGCTTGCCAGATTCTTTCGCTTTTGCCCGGTAAACATCTTTTTCTCTGTCAAGCAGGTCAGCCGGAACCTGGTCGCGGGTAACAAAAGCAGGAGCAGCGGCTGCTGAATGCATTGCAACATCTTTAACAAAAGCGTTTAGCAGCTCTTTGTTGGAATCGTTCAGAGCAGGAGAAGCTACCTGAACCATAACTCCGATTTTACCACCGGCGTGGATGTATGAGCCAATGCAACCGTCGCCAGTAACATCGTATTTGGCAAAACGACGAAGCTGAATGTTTTCTCCGATAATGGAAATTGATTCATTCAAAAATTCCAGAACAGTCTTTGATGGGTCTGCACTGAATTTCTGCTCCAGCATGGCAGGAACGCTGGCAGGTGATGTTGCCAGAATATGCGCGCCGATTGATGCGACAAAAGCCTGGAACTTGTCATTTTTAGCAACAAAGTCAGTTTCGCTGTTAACTTCCAGAAGCACGCCCTGTTTCATGTCATCAGAAATAAAAGATGCAACCATACCTTCTGTTGCAGCTCTGCCAGCCTTCTTTGCAGCGGCGGCAAGCCCTTTTGTACGAAGGAAATCGACAGCTTTATCGAAATCACCGTCAGTCTGTTCAAGCGCTTTTTTGCAATCAAGCATTCCGGCGCCGGTAGATTTTCTTAATTCATTGATCTGTGCAGCAGTAATAGCCATGCTATCCTCCAACCTTTTCAAAAGGTGTCATTTTTATAGTAGTAAAACAGGGGAGCCGATCGACCCCCCTTGAATTTTGATAATTATGTTTATTAAGCTGCTGCTTCAGCTGGAACTTCTTCACTCTGCTCTTCCACGTCTCCCTGTTTCATGGCAGTAGCGTTACGGGCTTCGTTACCTTCGAGAACCGCATCAGCCATTTTTGCAGCCAGAAGGCGAATGGCACGGATTGCATCGTCATTGCCGGGAATAACGTAACTGATCGGGTCAGGATCACAGTTTGTGTCAACAACAGCAACAACAGGAATACCGAGCTTGTTTGCTTCCTGAACAGCAATTTCTTCATTCTTCGGATCAATAACAAACATGACGCCGGGAAGCTTGGTCATGGTTTTGATACCGCCAAGATTCTTCTCAAGTTTTTCGCGCTCTTTCTCAAACTGTAGAGCTTCTTTCTTTGTGTAGGCATCAATTGTTCCGTCGTCAAACATTGCGTCAATTTTTTTAAGGCGGTCTATGCTCTGTTTTACAGTGGAAAAGTTGGTGAGCATACCACCGAGCCAACGCTGGTTGACATAGTACATGCCGCAACGCGCCGCTTCTTCAGCCACTGCATCCTGTGCCTGTTTCTTGGTACCGACAAAAAGTACGGTGCAGCCATCTTGAGCGGATTCTTTGACAAAGCTGTAAGCGGATTTGAAGTAGCGGACGGTTTTTTGAAGGTCGATGATGTAGATGCCGTTACGGGCTCCGAAAATGTAAGGTTTCATTTTCGGGTTCCAGCGTTTTGTCTGGTGTCCGAAGTGAACGCCAGCTTCCAACAGTTCTTTCATGCTGATACTTGACATACGTGTTTCTCCTTTGGTTTGTCCTCCGCCCCGTAAATCCCTGCAAGCCACAAGGGACACCGCCGGTACTACAGGGGGCGTGTGAGATAAAAAGCGTTACCTTATAACACAGCATTTTTATATATTGCAAGGATAAAGTGGTTTAAAACTGGGCGTTTCTACTTTTCGCCCCATCTCTTAAAACCGTTGTTGCAAAGGGTATTCTGACCCGTGTATGTTATCTTTCAAGCATATTCTGAAAATGTTTTGAAACGGGGATTTTAATATATGTCTGAAACCGGTTTTTTAGCAAACAGCTCTCCCGAATGGATTGAATCTCTTTACGAACGCTGGACTAAAGACCGATTGTCCGTTTCACCGCAATGGGAGCTGTTTTTCAGCGGATTTGCCCTTGCTGAAAATGTAGAATCGCCTCCCGGGAAAACTGATGAACTTTTTGCGCTCAAAGTATCCGGTGTTCAATCACTTATTTATAGATACCGTTCTATTGGGCATCTTCTGGCATGCACAGATCCCCTTTCCCCTTGTCATTTTGAACATCCGCTGTTGAAGCTATCTGAATTCGGGCTTGACGATTCAGACCTGCGGGAACTGTTCCCCACAAGGCGTTTTGGCACCGGAAAAGAATCTCTTGAGGATGTTATTGCATCTCTCAAGGAAACCTACTGCCGTGAAATGGGTGTTGAATTCATGCACATTCAGGAGCCGGATGAACGGCAATGGCTGATTGACAGGATGGAGTCGTGTCGTAATCATCCCCCAGTCTCGGTTGATGAACAACTGCGGATGTTGGAAAAACTGGAAGAAGCAAACCGTTTT
>Ga0172367_10003224_pt1 | contig 21481 bp, 23 predicted proteins | sample Lak10m_FD_114542 | JGI IMG/M metagenome (GOLD analysis project Ga0172367, IMG submission 114542) | Freshwater microbial communities from Kabuno Bay, South-Kivu, Congo - kab_022012_10m | ecosystem: Environmental > Aquatic > Freshwater > Lake | place: Democratic Republic of the Congo: South-Kivu... | reverse complement strand
CTCGACGACTTCGAAAAAAGAATTCAGCAACTTCACATTTACCCGCTGGTCACCTGGCGCGATTAGCTAAAATCCCTCCTTCAACTCCTTCCCCTACTTTATGTTAGCGGAAACTAAAGTGTAAAGAATATCGTATATAACGTCACAAAGAAGAGACATATGTCATTTTTTGATGTGATTAATAACACATCAAAAAGAACGGATATATTCTTACAATGTCTGTAAATATTGACCTCTAACGTCAACATTAGAATTGAAGACCAGATGCTCCGTATAAACCGACAAACCGACTACGCCGTTCGAGTGATCCTCTCCCTTTCCAAAAGAGAGGCGGGCAAACGCGTTTCTACTTCCGAGATCGGACACGAAATGCTTATCCCTCCGTCCCTGCTCCAGCGTATTGTGGCAGAACTGGCGAGCGGAAAGTTCATCAACACCCAGGCCGGCCGCGATGGAGGAATCTCCCTTGCGTATGATCCAAAAGACATCAGCCTGCTGCAGATCGTGGAGCATTTTGAAGGAGAACTTTATCTTTCAGATTGTGTTCTAAAAACCGAAGAGTGTCCTTTTGAGAAAAAGTGCCCAGTTCACTGCCAGTGGATTCGACTCAAGAACCTGCTGCGCGACGAAATGGCACGCATCTCCTTCCAACAGCTTGTAGAGGAAGGGAAGTCGATTGAAGCTGGCATAAAAAGAGACGCTTCCCCCGCCCTCACACCTGCTTCTGTTACGAACGGCATACTTATCACCGACGGCATCACTGCATGAACAAAATTTTTCTAAATGGGATATACGGCCTGCTTGCCGTCATTATGGTTTCAGCTTTTGCCTTCAAGGTCTTTCAACCGATCCAGGTATTGCCCCGCATGCAGCTCTCACCCGCCTTTGACCTCACTGACCAAAACAACGAGCGCCTTACCAGCGAAGATCTGCGCGGAAAATTCGTACTATATACATTTACCTACACTAATTGCCCTGCCCCCTGCCACAACATCAACGAAACCATGCAGGAAGTGCAATCCCGATTAAATGAAGTTCAGCTCGACGGCATCGAAGTTTCCTTCGTCACCATCTCCATTGACCCTGAACGTGACACTCCTGATGTGCTGACCTCCTATGCCAAAAGCATAGGCGCAGACACAAGCAAATGGAAGTTTGTAACCACCACCAATAAGGCCCTGCTAAAAACCATCATCGGTACGGGTTTTGAAACTTATTATGAAGATAAAGGGAACGGCAATATTAACTTCGACCCTGCCTTCGTGCTCGTAGATGGCTGGGGCATCGTCCGCGCAGAATACCGCTACGAGACAGAAGTTTCCAATGCCGACCGCATCCTGCGTCACCTCGGTGTGCTCACAGAGGAAGTCCGCAACAGTGTAGGAACAGGTAAACTGGCCTACGAAGCCGCGCACTTATTCCTGTGCTACGCGCCTTAAGAATTGAAAATGAAAATAAAAATCCTTCTTAGCGTTGTCGTTGTTGTTTTGGGATTGGCCGCAGGCGTGTACTTTTTTCGCCCGCACACTTTTCACGGGACGGTGATCCAATCTCCTGAACTTTCTTATGATTTCACACTCAAAAGCGCCAATGGCAATGTTTCATTGAGTGATTTTCGCGGTAAATTGGTGCTCATTTATTTTGGCTACACCTTTTGCCCGGACATTTGCCCCGCAACACTGGCAAATGTCGGACAGGCTCTCAGGGAGCTTGGCACCAAAGCAGATGATATTCAATTGATCATGATCTCGCTTGACCCGGAACGCGATACTCCTGAAAAACTTGCCGGATATGTGACCCATTTCCATCCGTCCTTTATTGGTGTAACAGGCACACCTGATGAATTGGCCAACATCGCCGCCCTGTACGGCATTTTTTACGAGAAGGTACCCGGCACCGACAATACAGGTTATTTGCTCAACCATACCGCCACATTATTGGTAATCGACCGTGAAGGTTATTTGAAATTGGTATTTCCATTCGGCGTGACCGTGCCCGAGATCGCCGATGATCTGAAGTACATGCTTAGGCAATAGGAGGTGGAACTGTAACAGCACAACGAATTTACATTTCCCCGCCTGCAATTTGCAGGGCCGCGCGAAGCGGCAAATCCATATCCATCATTTTTATAGAGGAGAATGAACATGGCGAAAAAAGATAAAGACGATGATGAGTTTCGCCCCACTGGCACAGTCGCTGTACTGGCGATCTTTGTCGTAACACTCATCGCAATCTGGGCAACGATCTATATGATCCTTGTCGGTAGAGGAGGCACCTTATGAGCACCGAAAAATTGCACATCGATTCCTACGAGCGCGGCTGGATGATCTTTAGCGCCGTAATGCTTGTGCTGTTCGCCGTTGCCGTCAGCGTGGCTGCTTTTGGGTTGGGAATTCAGGTTCCTGCTCCCTACCAGCGCGTTGACCCAAAAACTGTGGCAACAGACCCAAATAGCCCCTGGTCCAACCCCGGTTTACGCGAAGTATCCGCCGGAAAATATGATGCCTATATTTTGGCTCATGCGATCCCCAATTGGGAATATCTGCCCAAAGAGATCACCGTCCCGGCCGGCTCCAGCGTTTCCTTCTACGTAACTTCATCTGACGTTCAGCACGGTTTCAAGATCCAGGACACAAATGCAAACTTCCAGGTTGTTCCCGGCCAGGTTTCGACATTGACCATCAAGTTCGATAAGGCCGGCACCTACAATTTCATTTGTACTGAATACTGCGGCAGCGGACATGGCATCATGTACGGTGCGGTCATTGTTACGCCATAGGCTGCAAAGAGAGACACCATGAAACAATATCAATTATCCACTGGCGAAAAGAAATTCATTGGCTCACACCTTTTGGTGGCCATCCTTGCGCTTGCTGTTGGCAGTTTGTTTGGCCCCCTGCAAGCCTTTGAACACGCGGGCTGGGATATTTACCCCTATATCAAGCCGCTGATCAAATCCTACTATCAGGGTCTCACCGTCCACGGCGTTTTGAATGCCCTCGTTTGGACAACCTTCTTCATCATGGGCTTCCTGACCTTCAACGTGATCTTCGGTCTCAAGCGCCCTCTCAGGAATATGACCTTGAATAAGGTCGGCTTCTGGCTCATGGTCGTCGGTGTCGTCACTGCGGCGATTCCGATCCTCACCAACCAGGCGACCGTGCTCTTCACCTTCTATCCTCCACTCAAAGCGAACTGGGCCTTCTATGTGGGCCTGACCCTCGTTGTGGTTGGAAGCTGGGTGGAAGGCTGGGGTCTCTTCGCCACCTATCTCGGCTGGCGCAAGGAAAACCCCAACGAACGCACTCCATTCATTGCCTTCGCAAGTATTCTCACTGCCTTGCTCTGGCAAATTTGTACACTCGGCGTTGCTGTTGAAATCCTCACCATGCTGCTGCCGTGGTCGCTTGGCCTGATCGAAGGTGTTGACCCGCAATTGGCCCGCACCTACTTCTGGTTCACCGGCCACCCGTTGGTGTACTTCTGGCTGTTGACCGCTTACATTTCCTGGTACGCCATGCTTCCCAAACAGGCCGGCGACGGAAAAATGTTCAGCGACTCACTCGCCCGCCTTGCCTTCTGGATCTTCCTCGTCCTTTCGACACCCCTTGGTTTACATCACCAGTATGTTGACCCCGGCGTTTCCCCCACCTGGAAGTTCATCCACTCCATGCTCACCTTCGGCGTATTCTTCCCCTCCATGATGACCGCCTTCACCGTGGTTGCATCCCTCGAACATGCGGGACGCAAACAGGGCGGCAAAGGCTCCCTCGCCTGGATCGGCAAGTTACGCTGGAGCGATCCGTCCGTGGCTGCCCAGCTCCTCGCTGGCATCCTGTTCTTCTTCGGCGGGATCGGTGGTTTAGCGAACGCTTCCTATAACGTCAACCTCGTTCTGCATAATACTGCTTTCGTTCCCGGACACTTCCACCTCACCGTGGCAACCGGCGTAACCCTTAGCTTCATCGGTATCACCTACTGGCTCCTGCCGTACCTCACTGGCAAGAAGCTTTGGATGCCCAAACTCGCTGTAGCACAGGCGTGGATCTGGTTCGTCGGCATGATCATCTTCTCCAACTCCATGCACGTGCTGGGATTGCTCGGCGCTCCCCGCCGCGTACCGCTCGGTTTGGCGCCTTATGTTCTCGCAGAATGGAACAGCCGCCTCTTCCAGGTCGGTCTCGGCGGTGGCATCCTCTTCATCAGCGGCTTCCTCTATCTGTTGGTCATGCTCATGACTGCCTTGAACAAGGAAACCGTCAGCGAAGAAGTACAGGTTCCGATCGCAGAGCCGATGCAGGATCCCGCTCTCTCCCCAATCTGGCTTGACCGCTGGGCTCCCTGGATTTACGGTACCCTCGCACTGATCGTCATTGTGTACGGACCGCAACTCTTTGACCTGATCAAAAACATTTCACTCACCTCCCCCGGCTTCCGAGTCTGGTAATCTAACAAAGGTGGCAGCCATCGCAAGGTGGCTGTCACCTTCTTATTTTTTATTTCGCAGCCTTTAATATTTTTCTTTATTTTTATTCATGATGATTCAAGCGAAATTACCCGTAGCGACCCAACAATCAAATGAAATCATCCCTCGCAAAAAAACAACTATCCGATTCCCTGTCTGAACGCAACCCAAGTGTGGATTGGAACACACGCCTCAATTCCCCAAGCCGACGCCTGCTCAACTTCTTCGAAAGCATTTCCCTGCGCTTCGAAGCTCCCATCAACTGGCTGGTCAACGACCCGAGATTTAATCCCCTTTACCATACAGGGACGATCACCATTTTCCTCCTGGTCGTCATCCTTTTAACGGGTGTCTACCTGACGATGTTCTACCCGTTCGGGTTCACCTTTTCCTACCTAGCAGTCTCCAAGATCGAGGCTAATCTCATCGGGCGTGTCATCCGCGCCATGCATCGCTACGCGTCTGATGCGGCGGTTATCTTTGCACTCCTGCTTGGATGGCGCACCTTCTTTCAGGATCGCTTCCGCGGGCCGCGGTGGCTGGCATGGATCACTGGCGTTGGCATGGCTGTCGTCGTCTGGGCCATTGGCATTACCGGCTACTGGCTCATCTGGGATGACCGCACTCAGATCCTCAACCAAAGCCTTTTCAAAATTCTGGATAACTTCAAAGGCGGACAGGCTTTCATTGTAGATTTCATGGTCGGCGATGCCGCAGGCACAGGCTGGGTATTCATGATGATCGTCATCGTGCTGCACCTTGGCCTTTCCGCACTTACCGCCGGCGTCCTGTGGATGCATCTCAAACGCATGAGTCGCGCAAAATGGCTGCCGCCCAAGTATTGGATGGCCATTTCCGTTTTTGTACTCCTGCTTTCTGCAGCCCTCTTCCCTCTCGGTATGCTGCCACAACTCAACGCTACCCAGCTTCCCGAGCAGGCTCCCATTGATTTATTCTTTTTATTCTATCTACCCACATTCCTGCGTGGACCGCAGGCGCTCTTCTGGAGCGTGCTGCTCTTCATCGTAGGAATCGTCACCGCCCTGCCATGGATCATGCCGCGTGCAAAAAAGATCGTCCCCGTCAAAGTGGACCTGGCGAATTGCGATGGCTGCACACTTTGCGAACGCGATTGTCCCTACCTTGCCATCAAGATGATCCCCCGCACCGATGGCGGGCGTCCCAAGTTCCAGGCGGATATCGACCCAAATCTTTGCGTCTCATGCGGCGTATGCATTGGAAGCTGTCCCGATAATGCGTTGACCTTCGGTGATATTCCGCTCAACCCGCTTTGGAAAACAACCCTCAGTGAAGTTGCAGAAAAGAAAGATATCAAAGTCGTTTTCACCTGTGAACGCCACGCCATGCATGGCGCGGACAAACATTTCAGCGACCCGAACACTTACATCGTTCCGCTCACTTGTATCGCAATGGCGAATCCGAACCTTGCGGCGCAAGCACTTGAAGCAGGCGCAAGCGACGTCCAATTCATTGGCTGCCCGCCCGAAGACTGCGCCAACCGCGAAGGAAACACCTGGCAGAATGACCGTGTCTCTGGCGTGCGGCTGCCCAAGCTGAAACAGAACTTTATTCCACTCGTTCACACTGCCTGGGTTGCGCCCACTGATTTTGGCAAGGCGATCAAATCACAGGTTAAGTCCGAAGCGAACACGTTCACATTCACACCAAACAAATCACATCTGCGGTTTATCATCCCCCTGCTGGGTGTGATGGCCGTTGTCACTGCATTCCAAATCTGGTTTAGTGATAGGCCGACCCAATTCTTCAGCGCGGATGCCGCCACACTGTCCATTCAAATGACTCATCACAGCGGCTATCCGATGCACGACGTGCCGACTCCACCTTCCATTGAAACTGATCTTGTTCACCCAACCCGCCTCACGCTGACAGTGGACGGCGAACTCGTCCATGACGAAACCTACACCGCCACAGACAATCACATCAATCAGGGGTCGCGCATCTTCGAGCAGGTTCAACTGCCTACCGGCAGACATCACATCATCATCAAAATGTACGACAGACCTGATGAAAGCTTCGAACAGATCCTGTTCGACAAAACCGTGACCCTCTCGCCGCGCCAATCGTTGATGATCAATTTTAGAGACATGCACATCCCCGATCCCAAGGCGGGCGAAAGCATTTATTACGAAACAGCTTCCGGCGTGAATGCAGGCTGCCGCATTTGCCATTCACTTGAAAAGAACGAGAAGATCATCGGTCCATCCTTTTACGGCATTGCAGACCGCGCAGCCAGCCGCGTGCCCGGCATGACAGCCGAAGAATACCTGCACCAATCCATTGTGGACCCGAATGCTTTTGTGGTGCCCGGATTCCCCTCTGGACAAATGATCCAAAACTTTGGAACCATACTCACAGAAGACCAGATCAATGACCTGATCGCATTCCTGATGACATTGGAAGAAGAAAAATAGAAATTCGACGACGGGGATGATAGACCGCGGTCTATCATCCCCGTCGTCATTTCACAAGAGGAAACATGAAACGAATTCACATCTTATTTTTATTATTAGCCATTGGCCTTTCCGCTTGCGGACGAAGCACCCCAGCCCCCCTCAGTGCAGATGCTCCCTTGGATAACATCCCCAACATCATCGGTTCCTACGCCGTCAATGCCTTCGACCCAACCGGTGAACAATATGGCGGCACTCTTACCATTGCAGCAGGCGAACAGCCTAATGAATACAAATTTCAATGGATGATCTCAGGCGGTATTCAGGAAGGATATGGAACGCTTGAGGGGAACCATCTCACCTTCACATGGAAAAGCCTCGCAGGAACCGACCAGGACATCACCGGAACAGGTGAATACACGATAACGATAGACGGGCAGTTGTACGGCACCCGCACCATTGACGGTTTGGACACACCCGGTACTGAAACCATTTACCCAAATCCGAAATAACAATATCGAGAATCAGGCCATACTTATTATTGCAGGCCATACACCTCTAAACCAAGTTAATAAAATCTAATTTAATATGAGCTGAAAGCCAAATATTGAGAGACAGCCGTCGCTTTACCAGAAGATGGCGTCGTGAAATTCCACATCCCTTTTAGATGAATGGAGTTATTCACCTTGGCTCGCTTACGACCCGTCCCTGTATATTGGCATTCCCTTCTATACAAAGGGATCAATGCACGTTTCAGCTCATTCGTCAACAAGACAGATGACGACCTGTGTCGTTGCCTGTCTTGATTTTTTTAACTTCCAAAGGAGAGAATAAAAAAATGGCAAAAGTTGTTGTAATTGGAGCAGGCTTCGCAGGCCACACTGCGGCGCTGTATCTGGGAAGTCGTCTTGGAAAAAAGCACGACATCACAGTCATCAGCAACCGTGATGTATTCGGTTACGTTCCCTCATGGGTATGGGTTGGCGTAGGTCACATGAAGCCCGAAAAGACAGTTTTCAAACTCAAGCCCGTGTACGACAAGATGAACGTTAAGTTCGTTCATGCCGCGGCAAAAGAGATCCACCCCGACAAAGGTGACCAATATGTATTGGGCGAGGAAGTTGGAACGAGTAAGCAAGTCCGCTTGGATTACGATTATCTCGTTGTTGCCCCCGGTCCATTGCTTAATTTTGCCGGCACGCCCGGTCTCGGTCCCGAAAACGGATTTACGCACTCCATCTGCTCGCTTCCCCACGCCCTCAAAACACGGGACGCCTATCTTTCATTATGTGAACGCATGAAAAAAGGCGAGAACGTAAAGATCGTTATTGGCACGGGCCATCCTGGCGCAACCTGTCAGGGTGCAGCTTTTGAATATATCGTCAATGTACACAAAGATCTTGTCAAGAAAGGTCTGCGAGACAAAGCCGACATCCTCTGGCTTTCCAACGAACCTGCCATGGGAGATTTCGGTGTCAATGGTGTGCAGATCAAGCGCAACGGTCATGTGATGAAGAGCGAAGAATTCCTCACATCCGTCTTTAACGACCACGGCATCCGCTATCAGGTGCAAACGGGCGTCACTAAAATTGAAGAAGGCAAGATCCACTGGCAAAATTACGAAGGCGAGGAAGGCACAACCGACTTCGACTTCTCCATGCTCATCCCGCAATTCAAAGGCCAGCCATTCAAATTTGTGGACAAAAACGGTGAAGACATCACCTCCAAAGTGACCAACCCTGCCGGTTTTATTTTGGTGGATGGAAAATATGGTCTTCCCTACCCCGAGCTTGCTCAAACACCTGACGCATGGCCAGCCCGATATCAGAATCCCATGTACAAGAACATGTTCGCGGCAGGCATCGCATTTGCTCCTCCCGGACCCATCTCAAAACCATTCACCAACAAGAACAACCTGGCCATCGCCCCCGCCCCTCCGCGCACGGGAATGGTCAGCGGTGTGATCGGGCGTGTAGTTGCGCTCAACATTGCCGACCTCATCGAAAAAGGTGAAATGACCCACAGCGAACCGATGACCGAAATGGTTGCTGCCTGCATCGCCAGCATGGGAGACTCACTCTGGGATGGCAATGCTGTCACCATCGTCATGCGTCCCGTAGTGCCCGACCGTAAAAAATATCAAAACGAATTCGGTCGTGACTTGTTCACATCCCACCTGGAAATGGGCGTCAGCGGCGCATGGATGAAATTCATGCTCCATCACACCTTCATCTGGAAGTTCAAAGCCCGCCCCGGCTGGACCATTATCCCCGAATAGGAGAAACAACATGCAAAACTCACAGGAATTCTCAAAAGCCGAAAAATTCTGGATGAATTTCAAACTCTACCAACTTTGGCGTTTCATTGTATTGAATATCAAAATATTAATCGCGGTAGGTCACAGCAAACGGTCATAACTGGTCTTAAGTTAGCCACAGAGCAAGCAGGGCTTTCCAACGAATCCCAATAATCTCTGTGGCTAATCAACATCTTATTAAGGTCTGGAATGATATTTGAGCGCTTGCATCACTTTGGTGGAAGTGCTATAATCTGAGCAACTCCCCGGATATTTGACAACTCAACTTTGTAGAACGCCGACACTGACAAATTGTGTCTGGAAAATTGTAACGAGAAACTTGACCGAACTCCCATTTTCACGAACATCCTAAGGAAAATCGCCAGCCCGCCATAAGGGGGAGCTGGTTAGTTTTGCATTCACATCCCAAATCCCCAAGAGAATAGAAAAAAATGAAAATACTAGAACTAGAGAACGAACCGCTATCCAAACTGCGGGCAATGGCGAAGAATTTCAATATTCCAAATTTCAATCGCCTGAAAAAAGAAACCCTCGCCATGCTCATCCGCGAGGCGGAGGCGCAAAAGGAAGGCATTGAACTGCGCGGCGGTATTCTGGAAATTATGAGCGAAGGCATCGGCTTCCTGCGAGCCACCAATTATAGAATTAGCGATCAGGATGTGTATGTTTCGCAGGCACAATTAAGAAAATATGATCTCCGCGCAGGCGATTTAGTAATTGGACAGGTACGCCCTCCGCGTGAAAGTGAAAGGCATTTCGGGTTACTCAAAGTAGAATCGGTCAACGGCCTGGAACCAGAGATCGGCGCCCGCAGGGTGGTTTTTGAAAACCTCACCCCTATTTTTCCAGAAGTACGTTTTGACCTTGAAATCGACCACAGTACATTAGCCCCTCGTTTGATTAACTTAATTGCACCCATAGGCAGAGGCCAGCGCGGATTGATCGTTTCTCCTCCCAAGGCGGGCAAGACTACAATTCTCAAGCAAATTGCGAATTCAATTTCAACAAAATACCCCGATGTTCATCTAATTATTGCATTGATCGGTGAACGCCCCGAAGAAGTGACCGACATGGACCGCTCTGTAGATGCGGAAGTGGTTGCCTCAACCTTCGATGAGCCTGTCACCTCTCACGTCCGCACGGCGGAACTGGCCTTAGAGCGCGCTAAGCGTTTGGTGGAGATCGGCCGCCATGTGGTAATCTTAATGGACTCGATCACCCGCCTCGCCCGCGCCTATAACCTGGTGGTCAACCCCTCGGGCCGTACCCTCTCCGGCGGCATGGATCCCTCCGCGTTGTACCCTCCCAAGCGTTTCTTCGGCGCGGCGCGTAACGTGGAAGACGGCGGCTCACTCACCATCATCGCCACCTGCCTTGTGGATACGGGTTCCCGTCTCGATGACGTTGTATACGAAGAATTCAAAGGTACCGGCAACATGGAGTTGATCCTCTCCCGCAAGCTGCAGGAACGCCGCACCTTCCCCGCCGTGGACATCGAACGCTCGTCCACTCGCCGCGAAGACTTGCTGCTCGGACCCGACCTTCTCCAGCGCGTTTGGCTCATGCGCCGCATGTTCATTCAGATGATCTCCCCCCCGCCCCAGGGCGCAGGCATGGATAATTCCGTGGCAACCGAAGCCATTATTACCCGCATGGAAAAATCCAAAAATAATTTAGAGTTTCTTGAAAATCTCACAAAGGATGCCTAGCCTGCCGTCTTTTGGATTTTCCCAAAACGACATATAAAAAATGAAATCTTTTTTTGAAAAAATTCGCGCCTCCTTCTCTGCTTTAGGCCAAAGATTTAAACGCAAGCCCAAGGCTCAGGCGGATGTGCCAGCCATTAATGAACCACCGACCGCGCCGCGGGTGGCCCGCAGCGAAAAACCCAAAGCCGATCGTTTTACGATCGTCAGCTGGGCTGTGACGATTTTGCTCGTGGCGGTTTTGCTGGGTTCCACCCTGTACTACAAAAGCACGCTCCCGCCGGTCATTGTGACTGTGCCGCAGCCAACCAGCGCAGCAGGCACAACCAGCGTGGGCGCTCCTCAAGTCGGTGAACCAGTTGTCGGCGCGGACGGAAGCGTATTGCCCTCCATCGTCCGCAAACTGCAGCTCATCACTACTATCCCTGAACGTCCCAGATATAACTCGATCCTCTATCGCGTTTCACGCGGCGATGCCATGCTTGCGATCGCGGATGAGTACAAGTTGAAGTCCGAATCCATTTTGTATGTCAACACGCAGTTGGAAGATAACCCGCACAACTTGAAACCCGGTATGGAACTCACCATCCCGCCCGTGGACGGGCTGTACTACGAATGGAAAGACGGAGACACGTTCGATTCAGTTGCTCAAAAATTTGACGCGGTCGCGGATGATATTATCAATTTCCCCGGCAACGATATTGACCTGACCGATCCGAAGGTCAACCCCGGCACACTGGTGATGATCCCTGGCGGTTCGCGCGACCTGCGCGCATGGGAACAGGATCTGCAAACTGCGGGTCGTGGCGCAAACACCGGCACAGGCGGCGCGAATGCAACCAACAGTTGCGGCGGCGGCCCGGTTGCCAGCGGGTTCGGCTGGCCTGCCAATTCACACAACATCTCTGGTAATGGCTATGGTCCCGGACATCTTGGCATTGACATCGAAGCCGCTGAAGGCGACCCTGTTTATGCGGCAGGGAACGGTATTGTCACCATGGCACAGGGCGGTTGGAATTATGGCTATGGCAATGTGGTTCAGATCGATCACGGCAACGGATATGTAACGGTGTATGCCCACTTAAGCTCGATCAATGTCAGTGTGTGTACCCCTGTGGGTCAGGGCACGGTCATTGGCGCAGCTGGCAACACCGGCAATTCCTTTGGCGCACATCTTCACTTTGAAGTACGGGTCGGCGGCTCGAATATTAATCCGTACGATATTGTTCAATAGGAACTTTTCCGTCATTGCGAGGGTGCTGTTTTCGCCCGAAGCAATCTCCTTTTCTATCTCTGAGATTGCTTCGTCGGGACGAACACCCTCCTCGCAATGACGACATGCATCCCATGAACGAAACCTCCCTAAAAAAAACTCTCTCCAAAATAAACATCGGCGGCTTGCGCTGGTTTGATTCCATCGGTTCCACGAATGATGAAGCGTTGGCGTGGGCAACGGGAGGAGCAAAGGACTTATCCATTGTGATCGCGGATGAACAGACGCAAGGACGCGGCAGACTCAACCGTAGATGGTTCACCCCAAAAGGCAGCGCTCTTGCCTTTAGTTTGGTCCTGCGCCCCACTGCCTCCCAACGTCCGCATCTCTCGCAGACCGTGGGGTTGGCTGCGCTTTCAATCGCAGAATCCTGTCTCAAGCTTGGGCTTGGTCCACAGATCAAATGGCCCAACGATATTTTATTGAATGGAAAAAAGACAGCTGGAATTCTGGTTGAGTCAGTTTGGACGGGTGAAGATGTGGATTCTCTTGTCATCGGCATGGGGATCAATGTGTTCAAGGATTCTGTCCCGCCTGCGGATGTGCTGCAATTCCCTGCAACCAGCCTCGAAGAAATGTTTGGGAGCCAGCCGCCTGCACGCGAGGAGATCCTGCTCACCGTTCTGGATGCGTTCATCCGCTGGCGCGAACGCCTTGGCACCGATGAGTTGGTCCATGCCTGGGAGGAGAGTCTTGCTTTTCGCGGCAGGCAGGTTGAAGTTAAAGCAGGAGGCGAGATCTCCGTCACTGGGACGGTGGATGGACTCGAATCCGATGGAAGCCTGCGATTGAAAGACGCGCATGACAATTCCGTGATAGTCCGCTTTGGGGATGTAAGCCTGCGCCCGACGGCATGATATACTTTTTAAAAAGATGAGGTGACCCATGTTAGATAACCTTCGTGAAGAAGCATCAGCCAAACCATTCCTGGATGAAGAAGAAGCCAAATTCCAACCCGCAGCAGGCACGGAAGCAGCCGTCGGCCGCTCCTCCACCCGTTTTTTGGGAATGACAGCAGCTCAACGCTTTGTGATCGTTTTCATGCTGTTTTTAGCGGTCTGTATCGTTGGTTCACTATTTTTATATGTAATGGGAAAAGTCAGCTTGTAACCTTTTGTCTTATCGGGTGTTTTCGATAATTGGCGGACAAGTCATGAAACAAAAACACCCTGCTCCTTACACTCCAAGTTTTTTAGAACAAAGATACCTGCTCGCCCTTAATGATAAATTTGGATTGAAAAAGTCCATCATAATTGCATGCGCAATTGCCTTTGGGGTTGGGACGCTGGTTATCGTCCCAGTTAACTTAATCATGGGTGGAAAAATATTAACCGGGCTGGTCATTAACCTTAGTCTTTGCTGCACCCTATTGCCGTATCATCTCCACCAAATGATAAGCCTGATCAGCGAACTGGATTCTACGCGCCAAAAGATGCACGAAAAATCCGTCCATGATGAATTGACCCAGGCATATAACCGCCATTACCTGCAAGACCCCAGTTTATTATTGAAAAATGAAAATGCCGAGATACCGCCAAATACATCTGTCCTGTTGATCGATCTGGATGATTTAAAAGAGATAAATGATAAACATGGCCATAAGGCAGGCGATGAAGTATTAAGACTATTGGCTGACACCTGTCATTCGCTATTCCGTTCATCGGATATTTTTGTCCGCTACGGCGGCGATGAGTTTATCTGCCTTTTGCCTGAAACGAATTCGGAACAGGCACTGGAAATAGCGCAGCGTTTGCAAAATGAGTTCAAACTATTGACAGTTCCTGTTCGGGGCGGAAAGATCAAATTCACGGCCAGCATTGGGGTGGCCACCGCCAAAGCCAGGGAAAATATGGAAAAGCTGATCTCACAAGCAGACAAGGCTTTATACAAGGCAAAAAATCAAGGAAAAAATCGGGTAACCATAAATTAGAAAAAGTCCCCAAGCATTTCTGCTTGGGGACTTTTCATTTCTATACCAACTTTGGTTGTTCTTCAGATTTCTCGGCTTCGGCTATCTGTGCGCCCGCCTTTTTCAAGTCCTCGGCAGAGATGCGCGCCACCGAGGCAACGGCGTCTCCATCCTGCGGCTTGATGAGATGTACGCCTCTTGTTGCACGGCCAGATTGCTTGACATCCTTTACTTTTAAACGCAATGTTACGCCATTGGAAGTCATGATCGTCAGGTCATCGGCCTTTTGAACGACACGCGCCGCAGCGATCTTGCCAATATCTTTTAAGGCTTTCGGGTCAATTGTAAAGTTACCGCTCGTTGCACGTCCCTTGGCTGAGTAATCGGTTAACGGAGTTTGCTTGCCAAAACCTTTGGTGGTAATGATGAGCAACGCGCCATCCTTCTCGACCACATCCATGCTTGTGACTGCATCATCTTTCTTGAGCTTGATGCCTTGCACTCCAGCGGCCTGCCGCCCCATCGAACGAACTTTGGTCTCGCTGAAGCGCAGCGCCTGTCCATTTTCAGTGACGATAATGATCTCATCCTTACCCGCGGTCAGGCGCGCCCAACCCAACTGGTCACCCTCTTCCAAAGACATGGCGATCAAGCCGGAAGGACGTACCGAGGCGAATTCTTTCATGGACACGCGCTTGATCTTGCCGCGCCCTGTCATCAACATACAGAAACTATCCGCAGAGAACGCGCCGACAGCCATGGCCGCTGTCACTTTTTCGTTCGGGTCCAGCGACAGGATGTTGACCAGTGGAATGCCCTTGGTGGCGCGATCAGAATCAGGGATCTGGTACACCTTCTCGGAATACACCTTGCCTTTATCCGAGAAGAATAACATCGTATTCAAAGTCCGCGCAGGAATGAGCATGACCACTTCGTCTTCATCCTTGGTGGTGTGCCCCATCACACCGCGTCCACCACGGCTTTGGGAGCGGAAGGCGGATGCAGCCACGCGTTTGATATATCCGCGCTCGGTGAGACTGATCAACACAGACTCATCTGCCACGAGGTCTTCATCGTGAATGTCTTCCTTCGCATCGGCAGCGATGCGCGTGCGGCGGTCATCACCATATTTCTCGGTCAATTCGATCATGTCCGATTTAATGAGTTCGAGAATCTTTTTGGGATGGGCAAGCAAGTCTTCAAGGTATTCGATCGTCGCTTGAACCTGCTTGTGTTCTTCTTCGATCTTCCAGCGTTCCAAAGCAGCGAGGCGGCGCAGCTGCATATCCAAAATTGCCTGCGCCTGCAACTCGCTTAGTTTGAAGCGGGTCATCAAATTGGTCTTGGCTACATCTGCATCTTCCGCCTCGCGGATGGTTTTGATCACCGCTTCAATATTGTTGAGAGCGATGAGGTAACCATCCAAAATATGCTGGCGGGCGCGAGCCTTTGCCAGTTCAAAATTCGTGCGGCGGACAATGACAACCTGACGGTGCTCGATGAAGATCTGCAACATGCGTTTGAGCGGCAGGGTGCGCGGTTCTCCATCCACAAGCGAGAGCATTTGCACGCCAAACGTGGACTGTAATGCCGTATATTTGTAAAGCTGGTTCAAGACCTTTTTGGGTTGCGCGCCACGCTTCAACTCAATGATGATGCTCATACCGCGCTGGTCGGATTCATCGCGTAGATCCGAGATCTGATCGATCTTGTCGTCCCGCACCAATTCGGCAATGCGCTCGATCAACGTGGATTTATTGACCTGATACGGGATCTCAGTAATGTTGATGTAATAACGCCCAGCCTTGGTCTCTTCGATGTGGGCAATACCACGCATCACGATTCGACCTCGGCCTGTTCCGTACGCCGAGTGAATTCCCTCTGTTCCGACGATCATTCCGCCGGTGGGAAAATCAGGCCCGAGGACAAATTTCATCAGGTCATCAACGGTTACATCTTCTATCGTGTCGTAATGATCGATCAGATAATTGATCGCACCCGTCAACTCGCGCAGATTCTGCGGCGGGATGTTGGTCGCCATACCCACAGCGATACCCGATGCCCCATTGAGCAGCAGATTTGGCAACCGCGCAGGAAGAACGAGGGGTTCTTCGAGAGAGTCATCAAAGTTGGGGCCAAAGTCCACGGTATCTTTTTCAAGATCGGCCAGTAATTCCTCAGCCATTTTTTGCAGACGTGCCTCGGTATAACGCATGGCCGCAGGAGCGTCGCCATCCACCGAGCCGAAGTTTCCCTGACCATCCACCAGCAGGTAACGCAGGGAGAAATCCTGCGCCATACGCGCCATGGATTCATAGACTGCCGAGTCACCATGTGGATGATATTTACCTAGCACCTCACCCACGATACGGGCAGATTTCTTGTAAGCAGAGTTCGAGCGAATGCCCAGTTCGTGCATGGCATACAAAATGCGCCTGTGAACGGGCTTTAAGCCATCACGGGCGTCTGGGAGGGCGCGCGCCACGATCACGCTCATGGCGTAATCAAGATAGGCGGAGCGCATCTGGGCGTCAATATCAACGGACTCGATATTTCCTGCGATCAAATTTTCTTCAGCCATAAAGGTTCCTTAAATGTGGAAAAACTCGTCAAATTGGCATAAAAAGACACGAAGATGGGTGGAAACTTCGTGTCTGCATTAGATGAAAGAAGCTCTTATTTATAGTGCAATTATACCACCCTAGTCCATTTTCTGTGTTGCAAAAGAACAGCAGTTACAGGATTATTCGAATATCAGGAAAATCTTAACCCAAATGCCGCGAAAAAACGAACACTTGCGCCGCACCTATGTGGTGTAACGCAAATTTTTTATTGAGTTTCGCAAAGATTCGCCCAATTCGCGTTTTTCGCATTACGCCTAGCCGAAAAATGTTTAAAGAAAAGAGACCTGCATGAGCAGGTCCCATTTTATGGTGCCGAAGGAGGGACTTGAACCCTCATGAACGTAAGTTCACTACGCCCTGAACGTAGCGCGTCTGCCAATTCCGCCACTTCGGCATGTCATTTGTTGGCGGGTTGTATTTTATCTCAAATAATCGGAATGTCAATAAGGCTGGTCGGGAACAAAACCATTCGCTGCACCGTTATCTTCCCATCCCTTGCAAAAATGTATTGTCGATCCATTACAGTACTGTTAGGGGATGTATCTTTTTACTCGGAAATTCGTTATATTGTGTATCTAAAGAAAGGAGTTGCATCATGTTTGTACTCGCAGTAGTGGTCACCTTACTATTACTCGCCCTGGCTGGTTCAGATTTGTTCGTATCCCAATACAGCCAGGATGAACTCAGCAACATGGGAGTTCAAGAAAAATGATGGATGACCACCCCATCCCCTAGCCCGACGCACATTGAAAAACGCGTCGGGCTTTTTTTATTTAATCGAAGAAGACACAGAGAAAATTTCCCTACCGAACGGTAGGTTTTGATGTATTGGGATATAATATAACCATCTTATTGAGGATTTTAGATATGGACTTCTTCCCCACCATAGAGGAATAAAGATAAATTTTATGGCACTCCAACCCCTCTTTACTCAAATCGAAAAAACGATCCAATTGGCAGATGGGAATGTCATTCTTGAGTCTCATATTGGGTTCCCGTTCGGCGAATCCAATCTCTATTTGATCAGCCCAGGTGGAAACGTGGTCTGGAAGGCGGAAAAGCCCGAAACACGATCCCTGTATACACGTATCAAGTTGAATGAAGATTTCACACTTTCCACATTTACAAGCGACGGTGTGTTCTGCGAATTGGACTTAAAAACAGGCAAGATCATCAGCAAATCAGCCTTTAAATAATGCCTCCAATTCAACAACCACCCCTTGGATTTGTACTCGCCTTCCTTTTATTCAGCCTGATCTTCCTTTCGAACACCTTCAGGCTGTGGTTCAACACGGAAAAATATTATCAGGACCTTTATAACAGTCTCACCCGCTCCCCCATGCCTTTCAAGGAGTTCTTCCTCATGCGATTGAAAAATCGCAAACGCTGGGAAGTGGAGCAAAAGATATTCAGCGTAATCGGGATCGCGGCAGTTGTGGGAATGGATGTATTTGTAGTGATGGCATATTTAGGGTAGTCCCCCGTCATTGCGAGCGCGATGTTCGTCCGCCCGAAGCAATCTCCAACATGGAACATGAGATTGCTTCGCCGCAGAGAACAAGAGCGCGGCTCGCAATGACGAAATAGTGTGAATAATTATGAAACGAGAACTTCATCCTTGTATTTACATCATGACCAACAAATACAACAAAGTTCTCTACACAGGCGTAACCAGTAATTTATTGAGAAGAGTAACAGAGCATAAAGAAAAGACTGTTGAAGGTTTTACCAGTCAATACAATGTAACAAAGCTGGTTTATTACGAAGAGTACTTCACAATGGAAGAAGCTATCGCCCGTGAGAAACAGATCAAAGGCGGTTCGAGGCAAAAGAAATTGGATTTGATCAAAAGTAAGAATCCAGAGTGGAAAGATCTGTACGATGAGTTTTTTGTCTAATTAATTTTCCCCCGTCATTGCGAGGGCGGTGGTTTTCCGCCCGAAGCAATCTCATGAGCAAGCCTGGAGATTGCTTCGTCGGGACCCCGAAAAACATCGGGGCAGGCGAGCACCCTCCTCGCAATGACGGGAAACTTACACAAGGAGTACAACTTGAAAATCATCGCATGTATCAAGCAAGTACCCGACTCGGAGGCGAAAGTTAAAGCCGAGGGTGGGCAGGTTTCGTGGGGGGACGCGCCGCTGGTCATCAACCCGTTCGACGAGTATGCAGTCGAAGGCGCGCTTCAGCAGAAGGAAGCCTCTGGCGGAACAGTCACCGCGTTGTGCGTGGGGCCCGAGTCTGCGAAGGAAGCGCTCAAACATGCGCTTGCCATGGGCGCGGATGAAGCAGTCCTCGTCTCAGATGCAGCGTTGAATGATCTCGATACGGTCGGCGCGGCGAAGGTGCTCGCGGCTGCCATCCAAAAGATCGGCGGCGCGGATATGGTCGTCTTCGGTCGGCAGACATTGGACAATGGTGCGGGGCTCACCCCTGCGCAAACAGCCAGAGTCCTCGGGTGGCCCATGCTTGGGTTGGCAGGCCAGATCAAAGTCGAGGGAGGAAGCGTGACGGTTGAACGAGTCCTCGAAGAAGGCAGACAATCCATGAAGGCGAATCTGCCTGCGGTGTTGAGTGTCGTGCAAAGCATTGGCGAGCCGCGCTACCCGTCATTCATGGGCATCCGCAAAGCGTCGAAAGCCACCATCCCCGTTTGGTCGTTGAGCGACCTCGGCGCAAGCGCCCCCGCCCCCATCGTGACCCGCACCGAGTTGATGAACCCGCCCGCGCAGGAAACCGCCACCGAAATGATCACTGGCGAAACCCCTGCCGAGATCGCCGAAAAACTTGCTGACAAAATCATCGCGGAGAAAGTGCTATGAAAACTTTTGTGTACATCGATCACTTCAAAGGTGAAGTGCAGCCCGCATCGTGGGAAGCGCTTGGCCTCGCAAAAAGTTTTGGCACCGCCGTCGCGTTGGTCTTTGGCACTGGTGTAGATGAAGTAGCAAAAGCCGCTGTGGAATATGGCGCTGATGAAGTCCTCGTTGCGGATGATGCCTCGCTGACAGATTACCGCGCTGAGGTGTACGCCTCCACCCTCTCCGCGCTCGCCTCTTCTCTTAACCCGAACCTGATTCTGTTTCCGACAACTGCTCGTACCCGTGAAATGGCCGCCATGTCGGCTGTGGATTTGAACACAGGTGTGCTGACTGATGTCTCCGCGCTCGAAGCGAATGGCGAATCATTCGTGGCTACACGCCCCATTTACGAAGGCAAGGTATTGGAAAAGACCGTCTGCTCTGGCAAGCCCGTTATGGCAACCATCCGCGGACGTGCTTTCCCGAAACCAAACCGCGAAGAAGGCAAGAGCGGCACGATCACAAAAGTTGCTGCGGCTGGTGAAGCAAAATCCACCGTGGAAGGGTACTCCGCTTCTGAAAGCGCAGTGAACCTCGGCGACGCAGGCGTCATCGTCTCTGGCGGGCGCGGCGTTTCGAACAACCCATCCCTCACCCCGCCCGCAGGCATGGACGAGAAACAAGCCGAAGTCTGGCGCGCTCAGCAAGGCTTTGCGCTGGTCACTGACCTCGCTCAATTGCTCGGCGGAGCGGTCGGCGCATCCCGCGCGGCTGTGGACGGTGGGTACATCACCTACGCTCATCAAGTCGGGCAAACGGGCAAAGTCGTTGCGCCTGACCTATACATTGCCGCTGGCATCTCCGGCGCAATTCAACATCTCGTTGGGATGCGCAATGCCAAAGTCATTGTGGCGATCAATAAGGATGCAGACGCGCCCATCTTCAAGCAAGCCCGCTACGGCGTGGTCGGAGATCTGTTCCAGATATTGCCTGCGTTGACTGAGGCGATGAAGAAGAAGTTGGAAAAGTGAAGAGCGAGTGAGAAGTAATAAGTAACTAGCAAAAAGTTATAAGAAACCCCTTCAAGGTCTAGGAACCCTGGAGGGGTTTTTAAGTCCACATCTGTGCGAATAATGAACCAACCTTTATAATCAATTAATCTCGCTCAAAGTTCCAGTTTTCCTTCAGTAAATTAGGAGAATGAATTTGGGTGTTTATGACCAATGGAGGAAACTTAGCCATGAAATCCCATTTCACATTTAGTCTTTTCACTACCGGATTAATCAAAAAGTTTATATATTCACTACTTTGCATACTGGCGCTAACTTTTCTAGTTACCCCAGCACTTGCCGCCACAGCCACTACCACTGTAGACAGCAACGGAGATGTAGGTGAAGAAACCTCGTTAGTACTTAACAGTAAAGGATTCCCCGTTATTAGTTACCTTGATGGCACCAAAGGTGACTTGAAAGTGGCAATCTGTGGCAATGTTACCTGCTCAGCAGGCAACATTATCACTACAGTAGACAGCATTGGTGATGTAGGAACTTATACTTCGCTGGCATTGAATGCTAGTGGCTTCCCAGTTATCAGTTATTATGATTTCACTAACAATGATTTGAAAGTGGCTGTCTGCGGTAATACCACCTGCTCGGCTGGCAATACAATCACCACTGTAGATAGCACAGGAGATGTTGGATTGTATACCTCGCTAACGCTAAACAATAATGACTTCCCCATTATCAGCTATTATGATTTCACTAACAATGATTTAAAAGTGGTAATCTGCGGTAATGTCACTTGCTCAACAAGCAACGCAATCACAACAATACGGAATGTGTCAATGATTTGAGACAACTGGACATCAGAATTTAGTCACTCAAACGGTCTCGACTTTTTGTAGACGAGGTTCGGGTAAAATAAACTCTGCCCCAAACGAAACGGGAACGGCGCT
>Ga0172367_10003223_pt1 | contig 21488 bp, 36 predicted proteins | sample Lak10m_FD_114542 | JGI IMG/M metagenome (GOLD analysis project Ga0172367, IMG submission 114542) | Freshwater microbial communities from Kabuno Bay, South-Kivu, Congo - kab_022012_10m | ecosystem: Environmental > Aquatic > Freshwater > Lake | place: Democratic Republic of the Congo: South-Kivu... | reverse complement strand
GTAAGACCATTAGAACACACCAATCTGTGAAGACCTGCACTAACACCAAGTGTTGTCATTCCGTTGTGAGAGTTACGGATGATTGCTTCAACCAAAGTATCTCCAACTTTTGGTAGTTGTCCGTTTCTTAAACGGATCTCGTGAACATTATGATAACCACGCCCTGATTGTTTTGCTGATGCGATTTCCCAACCCTCTCTTTGAAAGTTGTCCAAAATGTCCATAGTTGGAACAAATACGTACTTATCGGACAATTTAGGAGATGCTGATGTTGCAAATACTGAAGGTGCCACTGATTTTACTTCGTCTAATGTGATCATATGTTTATGTTTTAAATTTCTTATACAAAGATATATGATAGTTTTTAATCTACCAAACAAAATCTAATATATTTATTATTATGAATGCAAATGAATTTATTTCACAACACTTATTTGATGGAAAAATTGAATTAGAAATAATTGAAGACAACTATTCCTATTTAGGAAAAAAATCATCAATTTGTATAATAATGATTGATCACGATAAGTTAAATCCAAATTCACCTAAATTTGATGAAGATTATCTTAAAAAAATAATAGATATTGATAATGGTGTTTATAATACAGCATTATCTGAAATTGTCCCTATGGTTGGTTTTTCTCACGATCCTGATTTTGGGTTTGGTATGGCAATAAAGTATAAACACAAAAATGTTGAATCTTATAATGAAATAACAGAAAAAATTATTTCATTAGGTTATGATTGTGATTTTGAAGTTGCTCCATACGCACCTTGGGTATATTTTTACATTGATTGTGATTCAAATAGTGATATTGAATTTATAATTGAAACACTAGAAAAATGGGGTTATGATTGTGATCACTATGTTTTCAGTGATGATTATTAATTTAGTAATAAGTTATTTACCAATGATAATATTTTTTCTTCACCCATAACACCAACCTTCGTTTCTTTAACTTCTCCTCCGTCAAACACTTTAATTGTTGGTATACTTCTTATACCTAAAGAACTAACAAAATCTCTATTATTATCTATATCCATAGTATACATTTGAACATCGGTTTCATTACTTTGTGCGACTTTTTCAAACACTGGTTTCATCATTTTACAGGGTCCGCACCAATTGCTCCAAAACTCAACAATTATTTTATCTCCGTTGTTAATCTTTTTTTGTAATTCTAATTCTGTAATTTCCATAATTTTTAAATATTTGCCCATCTTTTACCACTTTTTAATTCGTAGTAAAAATTTTGTCTAACTTCTGGGTAAAGTTCTTTAAATTGTTTATAGGTTAATCCTTTTTTTATTTTATTTTTTATTTCACTAACTAACTCAAAACCATATTTAGATTTTTTTTGTAAGGTTTTTTGTTGTTTTTTAACTCTTTTTTCCTTTTCATCTTCAGACATATTGTCCCAACTACTTTTAACTGACATTTTTCGTCTTTCTTTTTCTTCTTCAGCTCTATCACCATATAATTCCTCATATGTTTTACCTTTGTGAGATCTACCATCTTTCAAATTTTTAGAAATCTTTTCTCTTATTTCTTTTGAATGCTTGTAACCTAAACATCCTTCTCCTCCGTATGTTGAGTTTAATCCTTCATTATATGTGTCAAGATCATCAATGTAAAATTTTTCTCTTTCATATATGTCTGATACGTTACACTCCTCTAATAATTCTATTTGGAAATTTTCAACCCCATACTTTCTTACGGAATTACAAAATTTGGTATTGATGTCTGTTTTTAAACATCTCCAAGTATGTTCTTCAAATCTTTTTTTTAATGATGTTATTGTACAACCAATATATGGTTTATCATTAATAATGTTTTTGATTATATATATGTAACCTTTTTCTGTCATTATGGTGTTTATATATAAATATCACCATAACGCACAAAATTTCCATATCAATTGGTTTTTGTTAAACTTTTTAATAAATCGTGTGTTTTATACATATCTTTATAATATGAACTTCTAAATCCCTTATTTAAATCACGATCATAATAACCATTATTGTAAGAAGAATTAACCATATTTTCTTCTTCTTTTTCTTTACTTTTAATATATGTTTGTACTTCAATTAAAAGATCTATTGACTCCTGACTTTTTAACTCTTTCTTTTTTTCTTCAATCCAAATGTTTAGATTTTGTCTAAATGTTTTCATTTTTTCTTTTTAATATATTTCCCAAATATGTGTTGTCCAATTTTAGTAATATATTTCCATTTAGTCAAACCAGTATCTTTACTCCAAGGAAAAGTTAATGTGTCTTTATAATAATGTGTTGACCCATTTGTTATGTCGTCAACTGATGGTAAATTTTTAACAATTTTAATTGCCGTTGGTATTGAGTCTTTTTGAACTTTTAAAACGTGTTTTGCAACATCATTAAATGGTTTTTTCTCTACAGTATATGGGTTCCATAATGAAAATTGATATGGTGCAAGTGCTTGTTTTGCAACATCCCCCTTTGATTTGAATTCAGGATTTTTTGTTCTATTTTTAAGTACATTAGCAACTGCCAACATTCCTTTTTGTCCTTCACCTCCTGCTTCACCAAGTAAAGTAATTACTAAAACTTTTTCATTAAACGTTAGTTTATTAAACTCAGACATAAAACTTTCCTTACTTTCTTCAGAACCCATTATTTTGTTTAAGGTCTTTTTTCCGATAGGTACCGTTCCTGTTGATGTAATTCCAAAAAGTTTTTTAACAGCACTTTCAGTCTCATCTCCAAAATACCCAGGAGTTATTGTAGTTCTTAATAAACCCTTTTTTTGTAATCCTTTTTGTATTTTTACAATAGCAGAATTAGAATTTGCATTACAATATCCTTTTGATAATTTAATTCCTTTTTCCAAGTCTTTTGTTGTATATAATGGACTTTCTTTTACTCCTTTAGGACAAGGGTTAGTTTGTTCAGAAATATTATTTAAAAGATCTTTATATTGACTGTTGGTAACTATTAGTTTCATAGGTTTTACATTTTCTTTAACCTGTTCTCTATCTTTTTTTGTTTCATATTCTTTATCAAATCCTATCAAATCAAAATGAACTTCTCTACATACATTTCTTTCTTTAAATTCTGAAGGTAGATCTCTTACTTCTGTTCTCACTAAACTTTCAGTTCCTTTACCAGGTTCATAAACATACCCTGTCATTTTATCAAGACCTGGTCTTAATCTGAACCTTAATGAAAGTCTTCTTTCATCACAACCACGTTGTCCTTTGTTTGACCAATAAACATCAATTTGATCTTTTGGAACAAATAAATTGTTATCGTAAATAATTCCTGACATTCCATCAATAACTTTTCTTCTATAAACTTCTCCGTATTTAAGGATCCATTCAAACAACATATCAACAAAATAATTGTATAGTATTATATAATCTCTTTTTTTTGTTTTAATAAGTTTTGTTTGTTTAAATATTGAAAAGAATTCAGATAGATAACTATCAACCTCAGGATCCATTTTTTTAATCTCTATGTAGTCTCCCGGCATTATAACAGGCTTTCCTTCATATGACATAGGTTCATCTAAATCGTAAACGGCATCTGCTTTGATAACATTACTATCCCCATTCATAAAATCATAAAGGCAGTTAGTTACTTTTGTGAATATCTCGTTGAACTTTTCATACTTTTGTTCAGGTTCTGATTTTTTTATAACTTCTAAAAGTTTTATTAAAGTCATATCAATATCATCACTACATCCATAATCCAACTCCAAAAATGTTCTTTTTTGACTTAATTCATTTTTAGTTAAACTATCTTCATATTGCGTATATTCCTTACTTCTTATTGACGTTAAAAAATCATCTAAATTAATAGGAACATAATCTTTTCCCTTATATTTTTGTAACTTTAGTTTTGTTTCGTCAGTTGAATATTCTGGGTCCAAAATATATTCTGCAATAATATATAATGTTTGTGCGGCATCTTCTGTTTGTAAAGCATTTTTAACAAGTCTCGGAAATACACCTCTGTTAAGACCATTTGTTCCTACAACAAAAAAGTTATGAATAATTCTAACCGCATCTAATACTTTTTCTTTAGCTGGTGTCTCTTCATAATAAGTTTTAAGATTACAAAATGGAGAAGACTTTAATTTTCTTTTTATCGCTTGATTACAAAGTTTATATATAAAGTTAGTTTCAGATTCTTTTTGTTCATTCAGAAAATTTTTAAATTGTATTTGGTGACTTTCTTCAATTGTATCATCATCTTGTTCTTCAAAAAAGAAATGATAATACTCATTCTTAAGATCATTCATTCCCATACTTTGGAGTGTCTCGTGAAATATGTCCGACAAATCAATAAACTTGGATCTTGAAAGTTTTATATCATTTCCGTCACTATCCACTAAATCTAAAACCACTTCGTTATTTAACAACTTACTTGTTCCATACTTAACTGTTTCTACCCCTATAATTTTAATATCTACATCATCTCTTTTCAAAAACTTTTTAACATCCTTCATAGATAAATCAACGCAGACATTTACCACCCTTTTTACTTCATCTGATGGTTCAATAATTGTTTTTTTCCTTCTTTTTGCTTCATCAATATTTTCTTTTTTCTTTCCTTTTTCAGGAATATCTTGTTGTTTTGGAATAAAATCAATTCCAACTTTTTTACCAAAAATTACAAGAAATGGAGTCACTGGAATTGGTATTGGTATTATTGAAACAACCATCAAAATAATGTTTTTTACAACATCACCCGATTGTCCTTTGATGAACTCTCTATCTTTTTGGTTTAAATCAAATTCTCTTGTTTTAGCATAGGACCTAACAGCGTGTGTTAATATTCTAACAAGTGCTCTAGTTTCTTCAACTTCTGATTTTGCACGATCTTTAATAAATCTTAATTTAGATAATACTTTTTGTATTACACCCTCTTCACTTTTATCTTCTTTAAGTAATAGATCTTTCTTTTTAAACTCCATATTAATAAATACAAATAAAACAAAAAAAGTCAGGATATAATCCTGACCTTCAGTTTATTTTTTATTTGGTTCACAGACCATAGATAAGTGCTTTATCACCTAAAAGGTTTTTTGCCATATCAACTGCCTGATCTTTAGTTTTATAACCTTTCTCCACAAGTTTTTTTGCGTGGTAGATATTATATACCGTAGATGCAACATCTGGTTTTGTAAATTTAAACTTTGATTCTTTTTTTGGTTTATAGCTGTCTTTTGCATAGACATCATAAAATCCAACTTTGCAAATGTAACGTCCTTTGTTTCCTGATTTTGTTGCCATAATTTTTTTAATTGTTTAAATGAATAATATGATACAAATATAAATAACTTTTTTTAATTATCAAACTTTTGTAATATTATTTAGTGGTCTTTTATTAAATTTAAAATCATATAAAGGTCTTAAATGTTTTTCATCTCTAATTCCTAACATTTCAAAAAATGACAATAACTCCATTGCAATTTCATGCCACATTCCACTATCAGTATCATAAACTCCATTTTCACCATCAACATCAATATATAAAATTAATACAGGTAGTGAGTATCCAGTATCTTTTAATTCATAACCATAAAGTTTAAAATCAAGTTGTTTCATTTCACCAAAAGTTTTTGAAACTTGTGACATAATTGAAAGTGCCGATTTTATTTTATCAAGATCATAACCTGATCTTTTTAATTTTAGTTCTTCAGGATCATTAGACTCTTTTAATCTTTTTTTTCTTCCCTGACAATGTGCTTTTTGGGAAAATCCTTTTGGGTTATTACAATCAATACTTCTTTTATATTTTTCAGACCATTTTTCATTTACTTCTTTTTGATTTGCAATTTTTCTAATACTTACAATTTTAACCCCTTCACCTTTATTTTTAAGTGTAACCTCATTTTCATTTGGATAAAGTAAATTGTTATATATTGTTTGGTCAATATCTACCAATTCTTTTGGTGCAAGAACTGTAATCATAAATGAAGTACCACCAACTCCATCAGCAAATGAATGACTTGACATAAGATCTTTTTTATTTTTAGCATAATGATCACCAGGTCTTTTTGTGTCAATATCTTTTCTATCGTCTGCCCTTATTATTCTAAATAATTTTATTTCAGATGGTAAGTTTTTAACTGATTGAATAATATGTTCAATTTCTTCTTTTGCTTCTTCATCAGAATAACCCATATGTTTTTTTCCAGTATCAATTAAACTTTTCATTTCTTTTTTTGAAAGTTTAAATGGGTCTTTTGCTTCAGTTAAAACATTTTTATATTCACCCCAAAATGTTTCTTCTATGTTTGAAACCTTTGGTGGAAGTGGTGGATCAAGTAAGAACTTTTGATTTACCCAATTTCTTAACTCGTTTTCAACAAAGAATTCAGGAACAGGTTCTGAGTCGTCTTTTGATGCCGCAACATCTTCAATATATCTTGTAAATTTTAACTTATGTTTTCTATCCAACATATGAAGTAATCCATCTGAAATAAAAAATATCTTTGATATTGGATCTTCAAGTGGTAAATCCCCTTCAGCAACATCCATTATTCTCATTATGGTTTTACCCCACCAACTTTTATATCCCGTTGTGTCTTCTAAACCCGGTCTTACAATTTTATTAAACGCCCTTATTGAACTACCAATAAACCCTGCAATTGCAATTTGTGGAAAAAACCAAGGAAATAATCTAACCATTACTTTAAAAAACCCTTCACCAATATCAAAAGATAAATTCTTTTTTTGTGCAGCTTCAACAATACTTCTTAGTTGTCCAAATGTAATAGGTCCTTGTTTTTTACAAAACTTTTCCTTTTCACATATATCTGTTATTACTTTTGACGATGGTGATACATACCCTGTTGATGGATCTGTATGTGTTGGAAAATCTTCTTTTTTATAATTCTTCCAAAACTTTTCAAGTTCATCATAGTTATACTCATCTTTACTTGACTCATAACCACACATATGACATAAATAAGGATGGGCATCATCTTTATCTATTTCCCAACTATGATCACATTTTTCACAACTAACTTCTTTAGGTGCAGACTCCCTTAATAGTTGTAATTGTTTATTTGTGACTATTACTTTCATATGTAATCTCTTAAATAGTCGTTTATGTTTTGTTTTATTCTTGACCAATCAGGATAATCAGGAACTCTAAAATCAAGCCAGGAAAGTTCACCATCCGCCATCATATATTTTAACACACTAATATATACTCCGTGATATGTTAATTTTTCATCATTCCACTGGGAAACTTTGTATGTTTCTAAAAACTTTTGAATATAATATGGAAAGTCTTCTATTTTAAGATATTCGTAATATATTTTTGTTCCATCATTTCTTGTTTTTTCTTCATGTACAAAAGAATTTGAATCAAAGAATTCACTAAGTTCATGCCACACATCATCATTTATTTCATCACTGTATGCACTATTAAACGAATTATTATGAAGAGCATATAACTCTGATTTTAAATCCGCCAAACTATTTTTTAACATTTCTTTCATTGCAGATTCATCACGGATAAGTTCCATTACATTTTCATTTGTAATTTTAAAAAACCCTTCAGTTCCTTGCTTTTCTGAAAACTGTTGAAATAATGGATCATCGTAATCGTCATCAAGAGTAAATTCTTCATTTCCAATTACTTTTACAATATACGATGCAAGATGATTTAAACTACTTTCATTTAAATCTTCAATAACATCACTATATACATCATCAGTTGTGTCCCAATAAGGGTCCCAAACGTCTTCACTTAATACATGCTCTGCGGCATTTTTAGAATCTTCACTTCTAAATAACTCTACAAGTTCAGTTCTACTTCTAAGATGTAAGTAATAACCATCATTCATTGGATAAACATCGGTTATTATATTATCACAAATATATTTAAGACATTCTTCTTTATGTTTTTCTAATCTTTTTAATAAAATTAAGTTTTCATAATCTGATTCAACATAATCTAAATCAAGTTGCCCAACCAAATTATATTTATCTAAATATTCATAGAAGGTTTCAAAATCGTCGTTGAAGTATGCCCCCACCTCATCCCAATTTCCATTATTAAATTCATCAAGTAAATGTTTTGCTGCGTCAGTACTCATTATTAAAATTTGATTGGCGGTTCTTCAAATTGAACCCTATCTTTATCCAAAATGGTATATTTTTCTTTATTGTTTTTAAAAATATAAATATCATCTTTTTCATCAGTTGCAAAAATAAAATAATCAACAGGCTTAGTATCAAGACTTTTAATGTTGTAACTTTTTATAAGATATCCTCCTTTTGGTAATTCTTTATAACTATCAAGTGGTTTAACTTGAAACTTTGCTTCTTTATTTGTTTTTTTATTAATCATCACAAAATCAACACCTTCTCTATCTGTTTTAGATCCAGGAACTGATCTTCCTTTTAATTTCCAATTTGGTAATTTTTCAAGAAGTGTTGTTAAATAATCATAAGCCTTTCTTTCGGTTAATTCTCCGTTATAAAGTGATGTTACATTTAATTCAATTAATTCATCTAATATGGGTCCTTGTTTAAAGATCTTGTTTCTATTTTTTGACATCCAAGTTATAAAATCTTCCATAACTTCTGTGTTATTCATAATGTTTCCAGTTTCTTTTTCATAAAGACCAACAATATATTTTCTAACTTGTGGGTTGGTGTCAAAGTAATTAAGTATAGACCAATCACCTCCTTGTGGATCGTAATCTGTTAAACCTTTTTTATTTAATAAATCATATACGGTATGAACACCAACAACTCCACCACCTAAAACACCAGGACCTCTACTTTTATCATTATCCCAATTTGATTTGTATATATCTTTTAAAATAAAATATACTTTTTCTTTAAACTTTTTTGTAAATTCAGTAGAAGATAAATTAATAGGAGTTCCTTTACCTGAAAATAAAGAAAGCTGGTCGTCATTTTCAATGATCATCAATTCTTTAATTCTATCTATATTTTCTTGTAAGTTTTTCATTTTAATTGTATTTCCGTAATAAATTCAGTATCATATCCTTCTGAAAAATTAATGTGATTTATTGATATGGTTTTTTCTTTAAAGTTTATATAAACATTTCCATCGGCTCCCATATCATTTTCCCAACCACCATAATCTATTTCAAGTATTTCATATATTAATGATTGTAAATCATCTGGAATATCTTCGTTTATTTGTCCATCATCTCCGTATCCATCATATGTTACTTCAACTTCTTCACCAACTTCATTAACACATTCTTTTATAAAATCTTCATCTTGAAGTCTTTTAAAATATTCAAATTTTCGCCATCCATATTGTGGTCTAAAATTAATTAGTTGATCAAATGTAAAATCTGATTGAAAATCATTTCCAATTTTTTTATTTACATCAATTTCTATATATATTTGTTTTGTCTCCGTATAATATGTAAATGTCACTTCTCCTGACTCAGTACAATCATCACAATATAAAGGATCCATTATATCATCTTCATACTCACTAATGTAATTTTCAATAATATTTTCAATTATTTTAACCCCTTCAACATTATCATCTACATCACTACGATTTGGTGAATATGGTCCTTGGAGGTCGTAATCAAATTCACCTCCGTATATATAATTAGACCAGTATATTTCTTTACCTCCTGTTACTGCTTGGATGTAAAAATTAAACCTGTCAAGTTCTTGTATTTGTTCTTTTGTTAATTTTAATTCCATTATACTAATTTTATTTCTTTCATTATATATCTAATTCAAATAGTTGTATTGTGTTAGACATTCTACTAAATTCAGTGTGTCTTAAAATTATAGTATTATCTTCAAAATTTATTTCAACTTCGCCTCTTCCACCATCATCAAGTTCATAACCTGCCTCATATATTCTTATCATAGTGTATGCAAGTTCGCTTATTGGATTTGGTAGGTCAATTTTAGTATTACTAGTTTCTTTATCTTGGTAAAAACAATCCTCATCAACATACCCGCTGTCACCTCCACCTTCGTATCCAACTATAAATATTGCCTGATTTTTTCTTGCTTCATCAAGTTCGTCTTTATATAAATCAGATCTTTTAAACCGTGACATTACTTCATCAAGAGGATCTTCATATTCTCTATCATAACTAACATATGTGTCATATGATATTTCAATTTCAAATTTTTGACTTTTTGGGTATAATGTAAAATATATCCACCCGTGACCAGTTGGCTCATTATCTGAATACCTATTTTGTTCATAAATTTCATCTTCAATTAAACTTGTTGTGATATATCTTGGAAGAATATTTTGAAAAAAGTATTCAATAACAGGTGTCATTTCTACCCCATCATTTCCATAAAACTTATATTTATTGTCCCAATAGATTTCATCATCAATTGCAAAATCACACTCATATGTCCAAGTATCTCTATCGGAATATGCTTGAAGTAAAAGAAAATATCTTTGAAATTCTTTTTTTAATTTGTCGTCAAATAGTTTTTCAATTTTTGATTGTAATGAACTCATAGTTATAAATACTTCTAATCTTCAAACTCTAACTTTTGTGTTCTTGTCGCCCAAGTTGGTCTTTCTTTTCTTTCAATAATTTGTATCCATTCTTTTGCCGATGGAATGTAACCATCACAGTCTTCCCGGATATGGGACTCCAAACAGTATCGGGTATAAACTATCTTTCCGTCTGAATTTGTAAAGTGAGTTCCAAATTTTTCCTCACCTTCAAATATACCTTCTGAGTGATGCCTAAATGCCCGATGAAAGGAATGTCCCATCCACGATTTGGTGGAATCCATCCATTCGTGTAAATGAATATAATCTTCCCACTTTCCTCCGAATTTTTTCTGATTTGATTTTGCATGAAGCACCGGATGCGCCATAATTTTAATTTTTTAAAAGTTTATTTGATTTTTTCATATTTTCTGAAGCCCATAATGGTTGCAAATTAGTATAATGACAAAGTTTATATATTTCTTCCTCTGTTTTAGCGGAAGATAATGGTATAATGTGATCAATATGCCATTCACTTCTATTATCCCAACTCATACCATTTTTAAATTGTGTTTCTATATATTTTTTTAAATCTTCAGGAATACAACCGATTATTTCAAATGTTTTATTTGTTTTTGCAATGTTTTTAGTTTTTAAAAATGAATTAATACGATTTCTACAATTTATAATTAACTTATGTAATAGATCATTTTTATATCTACTTTTTTTGTAATAATTTATATGTTCTTTATTATTTTTTCTCCAATTTTTTTGATATTCATTACGACGTTCTTTGTTTTTTTCAATCCATAATTTTTTACGTTCTTTATGATATTCTAAATTATTTTCGTAATATTTTTTTAATTGTTTTTTTACTTTATCTTTATTATTTTCCCTCCACTCTCGTGATTTTTTTCTATTTTTTTCAGGATCGTTGTCGTAATATTTTTTTCTATATTCTTTTACTTTTTCTTCATTATTACTTCTCCATTCTTGCTGTATTTTATTTCTTATTTCTCTGTTATTTTGCGAGTAATCACGACTTTCCTCATTAATACATAATTTACATTTAGCCCTATAACCAGATAAAGTTTTAGAGCATTTATGAAACTCACAAATTTCTTTTTCAATACCACACTTACTACACACCTTTGTTTGCATAGTGTTCTGATAATAACTTATTTATCAGTGCGGACTTGTTTGTTAGATCTTTGTCCATCACTTCTAAAAGTTTAGTATCAACAGTGATTGATATTTTTTTCTTAGTAATTTTACCTTTTGTCTTCATATTATATAAATATCTACGAAGTCAGTAAAATACCACTTTATGTATAAAAAAATTATTTGATAAAATCAATCTTCGTATTCCTCAAATGGATATATATTAAGATAAAATGATATTGGAAAATTGGATGCCAATTCTTCTAACACAAGTTCTTCTAAATGTTGTATATACCAAATACCGTCATTAAAATCATCTTCAGCCCAAGAATACATCATATCATCACCGTCCCTTTGAAAATCAGTAATTATTAGATCAAGTTGTGCAATTGATCTATCTCCTTCACCTAAAACTTTTTTAACTCTGAAAGTATAAGTAAAAGAATACTCTTCAATATTGTTATAATCTTCATCATTCCAAGAATATACCTCATCTTCAAAAGTCGTATTAAACTCCTGATTTTCGTAAAGGTGTTTGAGTGTTCTTTTTAATTTTTCGTTTTCTTCCATAACATTCAATTCTGAAATATATTTATAAATATAAATAAACTAAATTAAATTATACAAAAATGAGTTTGAAAAAATTACAAGAAAAGATTGGTGCAACACCTGATGGGTCATTTGGACCGAACACATTAAAAAAAGCTATGGAGTTCTTTAAAATGACACCTGAAAGGGCTGCTCATTTTTTTGGACAAACAGGTCATGAGACAGGAGGATTTACTTTATTTACAGAAAATTTAAATTATTCGGCAAAAGGATTACAAACAACGTTTGGCAAATACTTTCCTGGAAATTTAGAAGAAAGTTATGCAAGGCAGCCAATTAAAATTGCTTCAAGAGTTTATGCCGACCGTATGGGTAATGGTAATGAAGCCTCAAAAGATGGTTGGAACTATAGAGGTAGAGGAGCATTACAATTAACAGGTAAGGATAACTATAAGGCGTTTTCTGATTATTTGAAAAAACCTGAAATTATGACAAATCCTGATTTGGTTGCAAGTGATTTTGCTTTTGAATCTGCAATATTTTTCTTTGAGAGAAATAAACTTTGGAGTATTTGTGATAAAGGTGTTAATGATGACACAATAACAGCTTTAACAAGAAGAATTAATGGCGGTTTTAATGGTCTTGATGATCGTGAGTCACTTACACGAAGATACTACGGTTGGTTGAAAAAATAAAAGGGGGGTTTAACCTCCTTTTTTTATTTTCCTAATTTGGTCTATAAATTCTTTTATTGTTTTCATTACAATTCCTATTTTTTCTCTACCGTCAACATAACTTTCAAATTCTTTTTCAATAACCGCATACATTCTTTTTTTGATTCTTTTCTTGTTGGAAAACAAATACCTATTTTTTTCACCGATATGAATTGTTGTTTGATTTAACTTATCATCATCAGATAAAGTAAAATGTCTTTTCATATATAAAAAAACTTCACCTGAAATATCTTTTATTGTTTTCATCTAAATGAGTGTTGGAAACTCTTCAATTATTTCTGATATATTCAAACAAACTGGTATATTTTCTTTTACCAATAATTTAAAGAAACTTTTTGTTTTTTCATTCCCAATGGCATCTTTAAACATTGACTGAATTTTTTCCTTATTTTCTTTATGGTAATACTCAACTCCAGTTACATCATTTATCTTATCCCAAAATAAAACAACAGTATTTCTATCAATTGATCCTATATTTATTATTTCTCCGTTTGAAAAGGAGTTTTTAGCCGGGCCATCAAACTCATCACATAAAATAATTGCAAGTTTATGTGGATCATAAATGACCACATAATAGTTTTTAAAATATTCTCTTATGACTTCATCTATTTGCATTTTTTAAATGCTGATGCGATAAAAATAAATAAAATTCCACCTAATGTAAATAAATGGACTAATTCTTCAAATGTAGGTTTCAAAACTGTTATTTTTTAAATTTTAATAATGTTTCAACTTCTTGATTTTTTAATTCAACAATTGGTGACCAACTACCAGTGTAAGTAATTCCTCTTGTTGGGTGGTTATCAATCCAAACATATTCGTCATATCCGTGAATTCTTGGTTTGTCCATAATTAAATCGTGATATTTGAACCCATGTTTATCTAACCAATCAATTGTTATTTTGTGATCTTTATGTTCCCTTGCTGTAAAAAAAACAATTTTGTTTCCTTCATCATAAAGTTTATTTATTTCTTCTTTTGACCCTTCAAATGGTTTTGCCGTTGGGTATAAATGACTTTCTTCATTTCTTATATCGTCACAAATGGTTCCGTCGATGTCGATTAGATAAACTCTTTTTTTCATAAACTTAAATTATTTCTATAATTCATGTCTAAAATAAATGCCATCAGATTTTTAACTAAAGAATCTGCATCCACTTTTTTATATAATTCAGGATATCTTTCTTCAAGAATTTTATTTTCTTCATATTCTCTACAACTATCAAGAATATCTGAAAGCATTGATTTTAACATATGTTCTTTATCATAAGTATCTTCAACTTTTCTTTCAAGTATTTGTCCTTCAAGATCTTGGCAGTAATCTATTAATTCTTCAACAGGATGAAGATCCATTAGGTGTTCGTTTCCTTTGAATATTTGACCGATACTTTTCATAATGGCAAATATAATAATAATTTTTAAAATAAAAAACCCCACTCTATTAAGAAATGGGGTTTAAATTATTTTCTTTTTCCTCTTATAGATCTTGCGTTATAATTTTCAACCCAACCGGACAATACTTCATATATGTCTTGATCTTCCATTCCTCCTCTTGTATATCTACCTAAAAGATTGTTAAGTTCTCCTTCAAGTTCTTCTTTTGTTGGTTTTGGTGTTGGTTCAGGATTATCCCTCATTTGCTGCAAATCATAATCATCATATGGACTGCCAGCTTCATTTATAACTCTTTTAACAATTCTTGTTAAATCTCTTTCGTTTAATTTAGTTATTCTTTTCATAATATTTTTATTTATAAATATATTAAATGAATAAAAAATTAAGATTCTGTTTTTATAAAATTGTTGTATTCAAGTAAAGTTGTGATAACCCATAATGTTCCGGCAATATAAAATGATTTCATAAAACAAAGAACCATTATAATGATACATAGAGTTAATAACCCTCCTATAAATTCTTTAGTATATAATCCAAAAAGTCTTTGAGTTATTATAAGTAAGATATAAAGTACTGCAAGATATGATACAAACATAATTTTTAATTTAAAAATTTTAATATTTTTTCTTTAATTCCTGATTGTTTTATTCCTTGATTTGGTTTTGGTGTTAATACAAAGTTTGTTAATCCCCCATTTGAATTACCTGATATTTCTCCAAATTTTTCTGACATATCAAGATCATCAACAGCTACCCAATGTGTAACTTCAGGATGATTATTTAACCAATGTTTAATCTCCATTTCTCTTTCATATTCAAGTTTTGCATAGTTTCTTAATCTTTGCCATTCTTTAGGATAAAGATCTTTAAACATTCCAGTAACACCAATTGGTCTTTTTATAATACCTTTACTGGTGTAGTAATCACCAAGTTCTTCAAGAGTTGCGTTATACCTCCAATCAGATGATACAACAATTTCAGCACCTGTTTCTTCAAGGATTGAATTTAAGACTTTAACTGCCTTGGTGTCAAAATTATCAAATCTACAATCAAGTGGTCTATCTTCAAATTTAGTATTGGGATTTTTGATGTGGAATTTCTTCCATTTGGTTAATCTATTACCCCAATTGTTAGATAAGCATATTACTCCGTCATTATCTAAAAACAATATTTTCATAATTTCTTATTTAATATTTCCAAACAACTTTCTTTCCATTCAAAGTGATCAACATTTAGTGGTCTACAGGGATCTTTACTTTCCATTATAAGAATCAATTCGTGTTCATCATCATCCAAGTGAAATAAAAATTCTTTATCTTTTAAAAACACGATCTTATCTATATGTTCGGTGAATACAATTTTTTCTCTCTGTATTCCACATTCTTCTGCAACATCATAAAGTTGCTGGTTTTGTTTTTCAATCCACCACCACGCTTTTTTCTTTGCTTCTTCTGTTGAGCATCTTGATGTTACAATCCAAACATCAATACCTTTTGAAACAAGATCTTTTGCAAATTCTTGAACATCTCTACGGGACAGAGTTCCGTCAAAGTCTATTGATACTTTCATAGATACAAAGATAATAAAAATAATTTGAAAAACTACCTTTTGGTATTATACCATTCAAAATAATCTTTACGATCTTTTCTAATTTGGATTCCGAATAATCCAATATATGCCAATGTTACAAATACTATAATCATACAACAATATATAGTAAAACTTGTCTGAAAGAGTATTATGTAAAGTTTAAGAAATCTTTAAATGTTTTTTTCTTTTTTTAAAATATAAAGTAATTTCATCTAATAAATAAATAAATATTAACCCCCCAAATACTTGAGGGGTTAAATAGAATAATTTAACCAATTGAGGTGGGTTTATTCAACCTGAATCAATCCTTCGTTAGATTCTCAACGGACAGCATTACATTAGGAGGGCTGACATTCCTTAATTAAAGATGTGTTTCTAATATATTAAGGCAATAATTTTCAAAAAATGGATATTCATCAAGAACTTCTTTATTAATAATTACAGACCCACTAAATGTCGGATCGGATATAACTTTATGTGTGTCAGACAATTCGTCTTTTATCATTTTGTTATAAACCCTAACCCTTTTTGTGTTAAACAAATCATCTTCATCACCAGTTTTAACATCGGGAGCCCCAAAATACCCAAAAGATGCGAATGGTTTATCTTTTAAAATTTCTTTCATCTGTGACATCATTAAAGATAAAACCTGTAGTGCGATATTTTCTTTTGTTAAATATGTATATTCATCATAATGTTCTTGCCCTGCAGCCGCTAAACGTGATTGTCTGACAAAAAAATCTTTATTTAACTTTGGAAAAAATGATATTATAAAATAATCATAATCATATTCCTCAATATAAACATTGTATTTATATTTCGGACTTTTGAAGGTGAAGATATGTTTTCTGTTATATAATTTACCTGATTTTGGTCTATCGCTTTGCACAAATCTCCATCCAAATTTCTTTTTTAATTCGTCGGCTCTTTCTTGTGAAAATTTTATTTCGTTTAAAAATGTCTTTATTAAGTCACGCATTATTTATTTTTTCTTTTTTTAAAGACCTCCTCATATTCAGGTGTACCAACTTCAACCAAATTCCAATTACCATAGAAATCTGGGTTTTTCACAGGGCAAGTTCCTGACTCTTTGAGATCCTTATTAAATTTATCGGACATCTCTTTTGTATAATTTACTACGAATGGAAGTTTTGATTTCATATATTGTTTATTATTATACTACAAATATAATATAAATATTTAAATTAACAAAAAAACCCCACCTTAATTAAGAATGGGGTTTTATATGATTTGATTCAAGTTGTTAAAATGGATATAAAAAAAAGAGTTTTAAGTGTTAAGGGTAATGACTTTTGAAAAGTTGAATGTTTGAATTTTGATCCTCAATATCTTAATCATTCATCGTGCTAGTAAGCTTTCTAGAAACAATAACCATATATTTTAACCCTATCCTCAAATCATATTAGATTTCTGTATTTGAATTAAATACATCTAATCTGTCTTGAATTTCTTCAATCATTTTTTCTAATGAATTAATTGTTTCATTTCTATCAACCAGTGATATTTCTGATGTCAAAATGAGTTCGCTTTCCATTCTATAACGGTCTCTATTTGATTTTCCTTCCGTACAATCCATTTTTTTAAGGGATTGAACCATTGATTTTAACTCCGCCATAAAGAATATATCCTCCAATACCGGAACATTTGCTGTGTGGATTTTTGCCTTTAATTGTGAAAGTTCCTGACGATCTTTCATAATTTGATTTCTTAATTCCGCCGAACTATAAGGTCTTTCATTTCCAACTTCTACTGAGTTGTAAGTTTGCATCAAGGTGGTGTTTTCGCCAATTCTTTTTACAAGTTTGTTTTTTTCCTTTAATGCTTGTTTTATATTCATAACTCTATTATTTAATCCTCTGTTAATATTCTCACAATTCTTTTTGCTGTGTCTCTATCTTCAACTATATAACATCCTTTAACATCATACAAATAACTTCTACTCCACCATCTCCAACAAAAGAACTTTTTCTTTTTTTCAATTACGTGTCTATTATCGTTATCTGTTACGATCCTGAATGATCCAATTCTTTTTCTTTTAGGTCTAACCATCCTTTGGTTATCCCTATTCATCTTCCCTTCTATTATAATTCTGTTCTCTAATATCATCTTCGGTTACCTTAAGAGAAGAAAATATAATAGACAATTCCAAAAATGTCAATAGTATTCTACCAAAAAAATTATTTATTGCCCACCATTCTAAAATATTTAAGTTAAAATGAAGAAAGGATAGAATAAAATACCATAAAATATTTGCACTTATAAAACTGCTTAACACTTTTCCAGACCCTTCCATCTTATCTTAACATTATTGGGTGTATAATATAATAAATCTCATTATCAACATCTCTTATCACTCTGTCATTTTTGAGTTCTAAATCAGGTATTCCAAGCTCTTGGTGTGCATATCCCATTTGAGCTTTTAATTCTTTTTTAGCGTCTTCTTCGTGTCTAAAAAAGCCAGTATATGATCCACACTTGGATGTTTTGTCAAAAACACCAAAAATTACTTGTCTTTCCATATTAATATTTATCAGATAAATATTTGATCATTTCTTCATCTTCTTTTGTCATCCTATAATAAGAGTTCCAAAGTTTTGTTAAATTATCCCTTAATTCTTTTTCTCCTTGTGACTCTTCTTCACCTCTTACCAATAACCTTATTTCTCTGTTTGGGTGGTTTGTTAAAATTCCATCCTCATATAACCATTCAGCAACATTTTGCTTATCACGTCTATCCATTTCATCATAGACATCGTCTAAATCCACATAAACCCTTACACTACTCATAATCTTATCTTTTTGTAAATATACTAAAAAAAGATGACTCCATCAATGGGAGTCACCAACATTATGTTTTTCCCCATAGATTAAGTAGGTGGGATTTATACATTTTGAGACTTTATTACGAACACCAGTAACAGATTTTACAACTATACCTTCGTGTGGAACTTTGGTTCCTTCTATGAAATTATCAAACACAAAACTATCTTGTATTTCTTTATTCCAAACACCGCTATATAATACTTCAACCTGTGGTAAATCCATAACTTCAAAGTGCGCTTTTTCTCTCATATATGGTTGGTATTCACCATCAACTTGGACATCAAATCCTGCAAATTTTATATCAGTTAAACCATAGTCATAGTTTTTCTGTATACCAGCGCCGTATATTTCACCGTATATAACGACACCTTCAGTCAAGTCAAATGGTTCGTAAGTATCTTTTACGTGATCCCACAATTTTTGACGTATGTTGTATTTTTCACTTATTTCAGACCATACGTCTGTTGGATAAAAATGTGTTTGTTTTTTTTTAAAAATTTTGTTTAATAATTTTTTCATACTTTTTTATTCAAAGATAAATAATTTTATTCATATTTCCAAATAAATCCGCCAGCGGTTTTAACTCTATTTCTACAACAAGCATTAATATTCTGTTGATCAATATTGAGAGCTCTTGATGCTTCAGCCCCAGAAATCCATCTTTTTATAAAATTTCCGTCTCTATCAAATTGACATATTGGTTTTGTATTTTTTCTATTCATTTCTGAAAGGTCTGGTCTCTTTATACCTTTATTACCATTAGGTTTTCCTTTATTCCAAGGATTTTTCCCTTTGGCATGTAAATTAGGTATTCCTTTATTCCAAGGGATACGACCTTTTAATGGACTTGGTTTTCCTTTTAGTGAGTTAGAATTAGCTTTATTTTTTTCTTCTTTTAATCTTTCGTAAGTTTTTGAGCTGACCTTATAATCTCTATTTTGACTACCACTTTTGCCAAATAACATAAACCACATTGCGTGTTTTAGTTCATGATTTTTTGGGTATATTTCTAAAAGTAATAAATGAGCAATAAAATGTTCTCTGGGTGTTAATAAAACGATATTAGGGTGTGTTCTCCATTGGTGACATTCCCCTTCACCACTTAAACATTTTGGTATTATATGATGTGCTTCATATGACACACCTTGTTTTTTCTTTCTATTTTCGTTTTTTGCTCGAAAAACTAATTGGTTGTATATTTTTTTATAATCCATAAAAAAGAAATCCCTAAAGAAATTAAAAAGGTACGAGCTTTTTAACTCAATAGGGTTTCTAATAAATTTATTTAAGTTCTCGTACAACCTATAATATAATAAATATCATAATGATTGTATATTTTTTAAAACATCGTGGCTTCCTATATGAAATTCATATTCGCACCATTTCCATTTATCACCACCGATACCAAAATTAGAGTTTAAAAATATTTTTATTTTTTCAATAAAAGTTATTTTTTGTTTCTTTAAAATTGCGTAACGAGCATTGGTTCCGTGTAACTTACGAGTTATAACAACCACATCTTCTTCTGTAAACATATCAGGTACATTCTTCTGGTTAGGGAACTTGTGGTAAACGTGGAAGTTAGGATTTTCGTTTCTTTTTACCTTACGTCCACCAACACTTAACTGTACAGTTTTAACTGGTGGTTCATACTTACGTATCTTTAATACATCCATTACATCGGTTCCTTCTTGGTGGAATCTATCACTAACATAATACATTGGTATTATCAAGCAGTCAGAATAAAAACCACGAAGTTTTATAGTCCTTACTCTTTGACCTTTACGAAGGTAACTAGTAACACCCAATTGATCGGACACTACTTCTGGTATAACAGCGTCTGTTATTGCAACTATTACAAGATCCCCAACTTGGTATTCTCCTTTTTTAACTATCGCACTCCAACCATAAACAAAAGCCAATTCTATGTTATCAGCACCTGGTATTTCATTTATAGTATTTATTTTTCCAACGTATGCAACACTATTTTGATTTTCCATTTGTATATTTTCTTATTAATTTAAATATTTCTTTGATGTCTGTAAAGTCTGAAACGGGTGAGTCATTTCTTCCCGGTAAAAACATTACAGTAAACCCATGATTTGCTTGAAACGTTTCAGTCACTCTTTTTCCACAGATTTCATCAATATAAACCCAAGGAAAGTTTCCCGATAGTTTTACATCTATTCCTATTTTTTTAAGCCTTTCAATAAAAACACCTAGTTTATCTGTACTTATTTGTGTATTACTTTTTGTTTCCATTGTATATATTCCAAATTTTGATTCTACTTTCATTTTACAAAGATAAAAATTAGTTTTTATTTTCAATAACCCATCTAACCACTTCTTCCCTTGTTAAACCCATTAACTTACCATTTTTATTATTGAAATCTTCACAAAACTTTTCCCCTAAATATGATGGGATTTCGTGATGTTTCAAAAAATAATCTCCGTGTTCTATTTCAAAAAAATAAACTCTAACATAATCTTTTTGCGGTGGTGGTAACATTTCAATATCTCTTCCTGTTCTTAAAAAATGTTTTAACCTTAAAAGATGTAATTTACCTTTCAAGATATTAAACAATACCCATTTTTTAATTTCTTTAATCATTTTTACTTCCATAACATTCAAGTTTATTATCCGTTACATTCCACAAATCTTTTTTTCCTTCCGTCATATGACAGTTGTGTTTCTTTCCGGTTCTTTTACCGAACTCCACAATCATATCATTATGACGATTACGAATAAG
>Ga0172367_10003222_pt1 | contig 21507 bp, 16 predicted proteins | sample Lak10m_FD_114542 | JGI IMG/M metagenome (GOLD analysis project Ga0172367, IMG submission 114542) | Freshwater microbial communities from Kabuno Bay, South-Kivu, Congo - kab_022012_10m | ecosystem: Environmental > Aquatic > Freshwater > Lake | place: Democratic Republic of the Congo: South-Kivu... | reverse complement strand
TAAAGTTAGTAAGTGTGGATGGCATTATTGACGCGGGGAACTGGTAAACCAGTATGGCAAAACTTTAAAACAATCCTTAGAGAAAAGAGGGAATCTCCAAGGGCTGAAAATAGTTTTAGACTTAGCCTGGGGTGCTGCGGTTAGTTTAGCACCCCAGGTATTTATAGAAATGGGAGCAGAGGTAATTTGCTTACATAATCAAGCTGATGGCCATCGCATCAACGTCAATTGCGGTTCCACTCACCTAGCAACTTTGCAAGCCACAGTTAAAGAACATGATGCAGACTTAGGCTTTGCCTTTGATGGCGATGCTGACCGTGTTTTAGCTGTAGATCACACTGGTAGGAAAGTAGATGGTGACTACATTCTTTACCTGTGGGGAAGACATCTACAACAACAGCAACAACTCCCAGATCACCTCATTGTTTCTACTGTCATGGCCAATTTAGGCTTTGAAAAAGCTTGGCAAAAACAAGGTGGAAAGTTAATTCGTACCGCCGTAGGTGATCAATATGTACAGGCAGAAATGATCAGAACAGGGGGAATGTTAGGCGGTGAACAATCTGGTCATATTCTTTGCCGCCATTACGCCATTACTGGTGATGGACTGTTAACAGCTTTACACATAGCAGCTTTAGTCAAAGAAGCTGGTGTTCCCCTCAGCGAATTGATAGATCAAAGTTTTCAGACCTATCCCCAACTATTGCGAAATGTCCGAGTTCTGGACCGCGATCGCCGCTTGAATTGGCAAGATTGTCAACCTTTACAACAAGCCATCGCTTTAGCTGAAGCCGCAATGGGTGATGCAGGCAGAATTTTAGTCCGGGCTTCTGGTACAGAACCAGTGATCAGAGTCATGGTAGAAGCTGCTAATACTGAATTGGCTAACCATTGGACAGATGAATTAGTATTCCAAGTCCAGCAACACCTGATAGAGTAACCTTTTAATTAAAATACTTTCTTGATCACTGCTTCTGCATTTGAATGCAGAAGCAGTAAAATTTTAGGCTCAGAAATTTGCTCCTACTTATACAATGACAGTTGATGCACATGACTGTATAAATTAAAAATTATCGTACTTAATTAACCAACACCTTGATTGTAATCAATGCTATATAAACAAAGGTTATAAATATCGAAAATAAAGTCAATATATTTACATTAAAAGAAGCAATTTTTATAAAATCTGACGGACTGGCAATATTCTTAGATATAATTTCAAAAATTTGCCAAAAAATCCACAATAAAATCTTGGCTATATTTACTATAAATAATATATAGACCATGCCAAATTCAGAAATATTCTAGCTGACAAGTCCCAACCTCCCAAACCATTACCATTTGGGTTGCAATTTATATCCTAAAAACAGTAGAAAATCCTCATGATGATTCTACCAAATTAGGACTCAGTATTTTCATGGAAAATTATTAAATCAATTAAAGATGACTTTGGCTTATACAATTTGTCAACTATATAAACTCGGGCGTTGCTATGCCGAAATTAAAGTCAAAATCTCAGAAATCGAAAAAATCAAAAAAGCAGGATACGAAGGAAACTTCTACCCTTAGCCTCAAAGAAAATTTAGCACAAAAACGTAAAACAACTCAAGGGCGTAAAAAATTTACCACCCTACTTACCGCCGCTGGCTTTACCAGTGTTTTGTTTGGTATTCTACTTTTTTTAGTGGGTGGAATTAAAGTAGCAGCTCCTGGCATTTTGGCAATTCTCATCATTTCCTTTTCCTACAAATACCCCCGTTCTGCCTTATATGCTTTTCTGATTTATATGCCATTTGGGGGTACTATTACTTATTACATCAGCAACAGTCCCATTCTCCAACTCGCTAAAGATTCTTTCTATGTTCCCGCTTTGATTGCATGTTGGCAAACTTGCCGTAAGCAAAGGCTACCCTTCATACTACCCAAAGATATTAAAACCCCGCTATTTATTTTGTTGGGTTTTTGCCTTCTAACCCTGATATTTATCAATGGTGGACAACAGCTCAATCCTCCCACCGTGGCACTCATGGAAAAACAATCCAACGAAATGCCCCTCGCTATGGGTCTCTTAGGACTAAAAGTACTTTTAGGCTATATACCCTTAATTACTTGTGCTTACTATTTAATCCGCAATAAAAAAGACTTTCTATTTCTATCCCGCCTACAGGTTGCCATCATACTTATCTGCTGCACCCTGGGAATTATTCAATACATATTACTACTAACCGGAGTATGTGAAGGTACAAGAAACGCCTCAGGGATAGATTTATTTAAAGCAACACTAGACGCTCGGTGTTATTTTGGTGGTTCTCTACTCTATAGCCCTAACCAAGGAGTAATTCGCCTACCAGGAACCTTTGTAGCCCCTTGGCAATGGGCATGGTTTTTAATTTCTAGCACATTTTTTGCCTTTGCCACAGGTTTCACTGACCCGGCAATTATTTGGCGGCTACTCAGTTTAGGTTCCTTGGCAACAGTTTTTATCAATGCAGTCATCTCTGGACAGAGAATTGCGTTAGGGTTAGTACCCCTGTGCTTCGTAATTTTGCTAATAGTTACCGGTCAAATTCGTAATTTTAAACGCTTTATTCCTATGGGACTAGGACTAGTCTTAATTCTGGGAATTGCTATGGTAGCTAACCCGGAAATTGTGGAAGAACGGACAAATAGTTTTATAGGTCGCGTCGAAGCTGCGCCACCTCAAGAGTTTGTCCTTCAGCAGTTTGAAGAAAATTTAAGAAATGTAGCTAGCCCCATTGGTAGTGGTTTAGGTAGAGCCACTAACTCCGCTAGAGCATTGGGTAGAACCAAGCTCGTAGAAACATACTACCCCAAAGTCATATGGGAAATAGGCATTGTCGGGGTACTAGGATTTCTAGCTTTAGTAACAACCTTGACAATAAGTGCTTTTAAAGCATATCGTGCCATAAAAGACCCTAGTTTACGCATTTATGCTGCTAGTTTATGGCTTTTTATACTTCTTATTAGTTATAACACATACTATTATCCTTTAGATGTTGATCCAGTGGCTGTATACTACTGGTTTTGTGCAGGAGTACTGTTTAAATTGCCAGTATTGGATCAAGAAAAACACGTTTCTGAGCCAGTTGCAACCACAAAGAAGAAATCTGCGACTATCAAAGGACAAAACTTTAATTGGTTTTACTCCCATCGCCGACACAATAAAACCCGAAATAAAAATTTCAGCAGACAATTTCATAATCAAACAGCAAGTTGATTTAAATCCCAAAACAGATGAATAATTTGCCTTTGATTTCAGTAATCATCCCCACCTATAGAAGAGAAGAAATGCTGCGGGATAGTATTGTCGATATTTTAAATCAGGACTATCCCTACTTTGAGGTTTTGGTAGTAGACCAATCTCCAACCCACCAACCAGAAATACAAGCTTACCTAGAAGAAATTTCAGCAGCAGGTAAAATTCAATGGTTTCGCCTCCACTGGGCAAGCTTACCAGGGGCCCGTAACTATGGAGTACGACGAGCCCAAGGTAAAATTATTTTATTTATTGATGATGATGTCAAAATCACCTCGCAATTTTTGGCAGCCCATGCTAAAAACTATATGCAAAATCCAGAGGTAGGGGCTGTAGCTGGGCGAGTATTCGACAGAGGTAAATTAAGTGATTCCAATGGGGAGTTGCAAATTGAATATTTACCTCCCCAAGCAATGAACCCCGCAATTGCTTGGTATCACCTTGATTTAGTACACACTATCAAACCCCAGCAAGTACTAACAGCTAGGGGTTGCAATATGTCTTTCCGCCGGGAAATTTTCACTCAACACAAATTGAACTTTGACGAGAGGTTTCGCGGTAGCGCAGTGCGAGAAGAATCAGACTTTTGTTTGCGACTCCGTAAAACAGGATACAAAATCTGGTATGACCCAGACGCTTATTTAATACATTTAGGCCAAGAAACCGGGGGTTGTCATGATATTAGTATGCGATCGCCGAAGTATCAACTCACCTTCTACCACAATCATTTCCTAATGGGGCTAAAAAACCTCAATGCCATTCAATCTATACGTCTATTTGCTGCTTTATTTAACTGTCACGTGCTAGGAAACCCGCCCTGTAACAAAAGTCGTTCCCCCATCAAAATTGCAACTCGCGCTGTTTTCTACACTTTGGGTTTTCTCAAAGCCTTGGGTACTGTCATTCAATCAATATGGAATAATGGTCAAACTTATAGTCGCCTAGATCAACAATTTTAGTGACTCGCCATTAGGTAGAACAATTTGATTTTACATCTGACTATTAATAAATACCCAGAAAATATGAAAATTTTAGTTGCCAGTCACTCCTATATTGTAGACCTTAACTGTGAAAAATTACGCGCTCTAGCACATTTAAAACCAGGCATTGAAGTAACAGTTGTCGTCCCCAAAACCTGGAAACCTGGTGGTGTACAAAACAAAATTATTACCACTCAATATCGTAATGAAGGCAACTTTAAAATTGTCCCCATCTCCAATTTTAGTCAAAATCATCAAGGTCTTCTTACCTTTGGCATTGACTTAATTTCTTTATTAAGAGAATTTCGACCCCAAATTATACAGGTGGAACAAGGATCTAAAGCATTAGCATATACTCAAATGATTGTGCTCAATCAGCTATTAAAACTCAAGGCAAAAAATATATTTTTTACATGGTGGAATTTGCCCTACGAACTCAAATTTCCTGTTACTTTTTTAGAAAAATACAATCTTAACCATAGTGACGGCATCATTACTGGTAATCAAGACGGTGCAAAAGTTATTAGACAACGAGGATATCAAGGACCAATTCAAGTAATGCCACAACTAGGTATTAATCAAAGCCTATTTACTCCCCAAACACAACCAGAATTGGCAAGTCAGTTAGGCATTACATCTGAGGATTTTGTAGTGGGATTTGTCGGGCGGTTTGTTCCAGAGAAAGGTTTATTAACACTTTTGCAAGCTTTATTAGCCATACCAAATAAACCTTGGAAATTATTACTACTGGGCCGGGGATATCTCCAAGCAGAATTAATTAAAATTAGCACAGAAAATAATCTTAAAGACCGAGTAATTATTACAGAAAGTGTTCCTCATAATCAAGTAGCCAATTATATCAACTTAATGAACACCTTAATTTTACCTTCAGAAACCACCTATAAATTTAAAACCTTAACTACTGTTGGCTGGAAAGAACAATTTGGTCATGTATTGATTGAGGCTATGGCTTGCAAAGTTCCCGTCATTGGTTCCGATTCCGGAGAAATTCCCCACGTAATTGGTGATGCTGGTTTAGTATTTCCTGAAGGTAATATTGCAGCTTTAGCTAATTGCTTAGTTCAATTAATAGAAAAACCAGATATGGCTAAAAGCATTGGTCAAAAAGGTCATCAAAAAGCAATGCATAAATATACAAATCAGGCTTTAGCACAGCAGCAATTCGCCTTTTATCAAGAACTAGTTAATAGTTAATCAAATAAATATTTAATTTGGGTGCTGTCTAAACAAGAACATAAAATCATGAAAATTTTACAAATTATCCCGTCAATCTCTTTGATTTATGGCGGACCCAGCCAAATGGTCATCAACCTGGCTTCTACCTTAGCAAAAGAGCAACTAGAAATAACCATTCTGACAACTGATAGTAATGGTGATACTGGACAACAACCTCTCCATGTTCCTTTAAATCATCCAGTGCAACAAGATGGTTATCAAATTATTTATTTTCGTTGCAGCCCATTTCGTCGCTATAAATTTTCCCTTAATTTACTCAAATGGCTCAAAATTCACGCTTGTGAGTTTGACCTAGCACATATTCATGCTTTATTTTCTCCTGTAAGTACTGCTGCAGCGAGAGTATGTCGTCAGCAAAAACTACCTTACATTTTGCGTCCTTTGGGCACCCTTGACCCGGCCGATTTACGCAAAAAAAAGCAATTAAAACAGCTTTATGTTCAACTGATGGAACGTCGTAACATAGCTGGTGCAGCAGCAATTCATTTTACTAGCAATCAAGAAGCCAAAATATCAGAACGCTTTGGCGTAGCAACGCGAGATTTGGTGATTCCTTTAGGTGTGATTCCCCCTAAACCAATTCCAGATGCAGGGAATATAGTACGCAATCAATTCAAAATACCGCCAGATTTTCCTTTAGTCCTGTTTATGTCCCGAATTGACCAAAAAAAAGGTTTAAATTTGTTGCTTCCAGCCCTAGAAAAGCTTTTAGCTTCTCAGTTTAACTTTCACTTTGTTTTAGCTGGAACAAACTCTCAAGACCCAGATTATGAGCAAAAGATTAAATCTCACATTGCCAATTCACCACTGCGATCGCACACTACCATTACGGGCTTTGTTAGTGGTGAGTTAAAAGCTAGTTTACTACAAGCTGCTGATTTATTTGTTTTACCCTCTTACTATGAAAACTTTGGCATTGCCGTAGCCGAAGCAATGGTAGCAGGTATACCTGTAGTTATTTCAGACCATGTGCATATTTGGCAACAAGTGCATGACAGCAAATCAGGCTGGATAGGTAAAACAGAAGTGGAAACTTTTGTCGAGTTAATCAAAGAAGCTTTGCAAAATCCTCAACAACGTCAGCAACGGGGCTTAAATGCCCAACAATATGCTTTACAACATTTCAGTTGGAGCGCCATCGCTCGTCAAACGATCCAAGCCTACCAACAAATTATCACAAAATAAGCAATTTTTTGTCATTTTTCTGGATTGAATAGACAAAGGTTACACAAGAGTTTCTCCTAGAGAGAATAATTAATTCACATAATTCACAGATGAGAAGACAATAAGATTATTAACTTTTGATGAAGTTGTTTTTTTCTATGCGCCAAAAATTAAAAATTTATTACAAACTGCTAAACACCGATGGGGAAACCGTGTTTTATGTCATGATGGCAATGTAAAATACATAAGCCTTTCTAAACTACAGGGAACCTCTTATGGCTCTTCATCTTGGTGATATAGTACCCAACTTTACACAAGCTTCTACACACGGCGATATCAACTTTTACGAATGGGCGGGTGACAGCTGGGTAGTGCTGTTTTCTCACCCTGCTGACTTTACGCCTGTTTGCACCACAGAATTAGGCACAGTGGCCAAACTAAAGCCAGAATTTGACAAGCGCAATGTCAAAGCAATCGCACTTAGCGTTGATGATGTTGAATCTCATACAGGATGGGTAGGAGATATCGAAGAAACTCAAAACACCACCCTCAACTACCCCATTCTTGCTGATGCAGACAAGAAGGTTTCTGAGCTTTATGATATGATTCACCCCAACGCAGCTGCAAACATCACAGTGCGCTCCGTATTCGTTATCGACCCCAGCAAAAAACTGCGTCTTACCTTAACCTATCCTCCCAGCACAGGACGGAACTTTGAGGAACTATTGCGAGTAATTGACTCACTGCAATTAACTGATAACTACAGCGTAGCAACCCCAGTTGACTGGAAAGATGGAGACGACTGCTTGATTGTTCCATCATTGAAAGATCCCGAAGTTCTCAAAGAGAAATTCCCCAAAGGTTACACAGAAATCAAACCTTACTTGCGAGTGACCCCTCAGCCTAACAGGTAACTTTGATTGATACCAATATTTAGTACATTACTGGCATATTCCTGGTAGACTGGCAAGGTTAAAATAGTGCAACAGACAAAACTCTTGTGGCATGGGCATTCTGTCCATAAAAAGCATCTTCCCTATTCCACAGGAAAATTATAATGTAACATTTTAGTCTTGCCAGTCCAGTACTGTGGTTGACCCACCTTTTCGTATAACCTATCGTTGACTACCACAGCAGAAGTACATTAGGTTAAGGAAAAAACCTAACCATAAAAATATATATATTTCATTACAACTATTGATGCAGGCATAATATTAGCCAAAGGGTAACCCACTATTGAAGTTCTTATATTTACTTGAAAACCTTTCACCGCAAACAATCGAGCCATTTAGGTAGAAGAACCAGAATGATATCACCGTCAGGTGACCATAATTTCACAATAAAATCCCCGAAAGGCACGGAAGCCACTTCGCTTCAGGTAGTGGAGGAAGTCCCGGGGAGGGGATTTATTCCCTCCCCATAACTAATGGTTTCAAGATTAAAGCACACTGTATTGATATTGGTGGAATCCCCAGGGGCTGTTTAAGTCAGCCTCAGAAAGTTCCTTTATGGACTCTTCGGAAATCCTCGGTTTAGAAAACCGAGGAAGCTTAATTATATGAGAATCCATGTGGTGTATTAGCATTTTGGTGGCAGAATCCGTCAATATTACCACCCCTATAGTCCAAAATTTTCATAGACCAGAACTCAGGAAAATCAAAATGGATATCAAAAATGGATTTGTCGGTAGCATTGGTAACACACCACTAATTCGCTTAAACAGCTTTAGTCAAGAAACAGGTTGCGAAATCCTTGGTAAAGCAGAATTTCTAAATCCTGGTGGTTCCGTCAAAGACCGCGCTGCACTTTATATTATTGAAGATGCAGAAAAAAAAGGTCTACTCAAACCCGGTGGTACCGTAGTTGAAGGAACAGCTGGGAACACAGGCATTGGTTTAGCACATATTTGCAACGCCAAAGGCTATAAATGCCTAATTATCATTCCCAATACCCAATCCCAAGAAAAAATTGACGCCCTAACAACCCTAGGTGCAGAAGTACGTCCCGTTCCGGCTGTCCCCTATAAAGACCCCAATAACTACGTCAAACTATCTGGCAGAATAGCCGCTGAGTTAGATAATGCTATTTGGGCAAATCAATTTGATAATTTAGCCAACCGCCTTGCCCACTACGAAACCACGGGTCCGGAAATTTGGACACAAACAAACGGTAAAATTGATGCTTGGACAGCTGCAACTGGTACTGGTGGCACTTTTGCAGGTGTATCTTTATATCTCAAATCACAAAATCCGGCTGTTAAATGCGTAATTGCCGACCCTATGGGTAGTGGATTGTATAGCTATGTCAAAACCAGTGAAATCAAAATAGAAGGCAATTCTATCACCGAAGGCATTGGTAATAGCCGCATCACTGCCAACATGGAAGGCGCACCAATTGACGACGCTATCCAAATAGATGACACAGAAGCTTTGCGGATAGTTTATCAACTTTTGCGGAAAGATGGGCTATTAATGGGTGGTTCTACAGGTATTAATGTTGCTGCTGCTGTGGCTCTAGCAAAGCAAATGGGGCCAGGACATACCATTGTTACCATTTTATGTGATAACGGTTCCCGCTATCAGTCACGCATCTTTAACCGCCAATGGTTAGCCTCCAAAGGATTAGTTATTAGTGATTAGTCACTAATCATGGGGTATGGGTACTATCCCATCTCCCTGATCCACTTAATTCCCAATTGCCTTATACAAATGTCAAAAATAACTCAACTATCCAACTCTCCCAACCCAAACCCAAACTCTGCTACAAGGTGTGTGCGGGTTTGCCAAAGTCGCACCTGTAAAAAGCAAGGTGCAGCGAAAGTATTAGCGGCCTTTACAGCTTTGCCAGTTCCTGATGTGATAGTAACCGCTAGCGGCTGTTTAGGACAATGTGGTAACGGGCCAATGGTACTAATTCTACCCGATATGGTTTGGTATAGCGGCGTTATACCCAATGAAGTACTTCTATTGGTAGAACAACATTTGTTGGGTGGCCAAAAGGTGAAACGAATGCTCTATCATCGGTTTCATCCCCAGGGATAAACAAATAAAAATGTAAAATACCACTCAATTGCTGACCGAAGCGAGGGATCTATGAATATTCACCAGCTACGTCAATCTGTAAAAACTAAGTGGCTGAGGTACTACAAACAAAATCGTTCTTGGCTAGTCAAAATCAGGGTTTGGGGTACTTACAATGGTCTGCGCCGTCCTTCATCTGGGTTTATTTTGGCTACTTTGTCAGTTTTAGAGCCACAGTTTGATCAGCTTATCTCTTTTGTCCTGGATCTAAATGACAATCCCGATGAAATAGTCTCAGCTTTAGGTCTTAACTTTAATCCTGATCAAGAGTTAACTTTAACACAGTCTGAATATTCTACAACCACAACCGACGTTGAAAGCCAATCTTTGCACGAACAGTCTACACAAAGCAAAACTCCACCCTTAGTTGCAGTTGCTTCTCAGATTTCTGACGCTAAAACACTACACTGTGAAAAACTTTATACTGAACTACCACACTCAAATAAAACTCTGTCATCATCTCCAAAAAAATCTGGGAGCATTGACAAGCATAACCTAATACCCTTGCTTCCAGTAACCACTCACATTCCCCCATGTTCTTATCCTAAAACATTCACTTTTCATGCATCAGAGTCACATCAACCCCTGTTTCCACATACAAGAAATTCTAAGAATATTCCCAGACAAAAAGTTCCTTCTTCGGTTGCACTAGCTACTCAGGTTGCCTCTCGGCCTTCTACAAAAATGTCACACTCCCCCAAACCACCCTCCGCTTTACCACCTCAGCACGAACCATCGCCCCTGGCAAATACTATTAACATGAGGAAAGCGAAAAATATCCCAGCCCCAAAACCCAGGGATTGGCGGTTTTATCATCTACCCATCAAGTTTTGGTCACTTTTGCTGCAAACAAATTGTTTAACTGGTATTTTATTTTTATGCCAGTGCCTTAAATCACCATTTCCAGGCAATGACAACATTGGTAAAATTTCCCCACAAGGAAAGGACTCTTACCGTCAACTGCAACCCTTAACCACTAAAAATGGCTCCAGTTTAGCTTCTTGGGTAGATGAGTTTTGTCAGGGTAGGGAATACGACCCAGAAACCAATTCCCTTTAACTTTCAAAGATAACAACCCCTAGTGTATCACAGTTAAGGTAAATGCTTCTTTGGCTCTACATCTGATCAATCAGTGAAGCAATAGGTAGCGCCACTACGACACAGCCTCCTTTTTTCAAACAACTTTTCCATTTCCTCACCCTATGAAAAGAACCAGAAAGTCTTTGCTGCTAGCCTTGGGATGGGTATTGCTTTCATTAGCCACGACGCTTTTAGTTATCTTGATGCAATTAATAACAACTGTCACCGCACAACAAACTCCTGGGTCTATTATTGTTGAGAGTACCAGTACACCCCCACAAGGCTCCGCTGATGAAGGTGAATCGCAACACTCACAGTCCTCAAGACTCAGTCCAGAGGAAATTGCTCGTCAGCAAACACTCATCAAAGCAGATCAGCTTTTTCTCACCGGAAAAATCTCTGAAGCAGAAAAACTATATCGAGAGGTCAAAGAACCCTTTACTGCAAAACTCACAAACCAAGAACCCAAAGCAGCCATACTAGACCCAGAGCAACTTTCTCCAGCAGGTAAAGTATATTGGCGAGAATCTACGGCAGGAATTGCTCATAATCTGCAAACTAGAACTTTAGTACCTCTGCAATTATTGGTTGAACAGTATCCAGAATTTATCCCCAGTCATATTCGATTTGCAGAAATTTTAAAACAATACAATCGTGGCAAAGAAGCATTAGATATACTAGAACGTGCAGTTGCCCTTTATCCCAATGAATCAACATTAATTCAAGCGAAAGTAACCGCACTAGCTGAAGCTCAAAAATGGATGGAAGCATCTTTAATAGCACGTCAATTTGCGCTTCTCAATCCCAATCATCCCCAAGCATCTGAATTCCAAAATTTAGCTGACAAAAATCTTAACCAATTCAAATCTCATATTAGATCAGAGATTCGAGGTAATGCCATCGCTAATATAATCACCGGTGCATTAGGTTATGCCGTTACTGGCAATCTTTTCGGACCCTTTTCTGCCATTGACTCTACTATTATGCTCCTCAAAGGTGAAAAAATTATCGGGGAGTCTGTAGCAGCACAAGCAAAAAAACAGTTGGATTTAATTAAAGATGAAACTGTTACAGCCTATGTTAATGAAATTGGGCAAAAATTGGTTAAAGTCGCAGGAAGAAATGATTTTGAATACGAATTTTTTGTAATTCCTAAAGAAGACTTGAACGCCTTTGCACTGCCTGGGGGTAAAATTTTCATTAATGCTGGGGCCATCGCTAAAACGAATTCAGAAGCAGAATTAGCTGGCTTACTAGGTCATGAATTGTCTCATACTGTCTTATCTCATGGCTTTCAACTAGCTACCCAAGGAAATCTCATTGCTAATGTTACCCAGTACTTACCTTTTGGCGGTACTATCGGTCAACTGTTTGCACTGACTTACAGCCGGGATATGGAACGTCAAGCAGATAATTTGGGGACCCGTTTGATTGTTGCTGGGGGCTATGCTGCTGATGGCTTACGTAATTTGATGGTGACATTAGAAAAAGAGCAGAAAAATTTTATTCCCCTTTGGTTATCATCCCACCCAGGCGGTAGTGAGCGAGTTAGTTATTTAGAAAATTTAATTTCCCGTGCTAAGTATAACCGCTACGCCTATGAAGGAGTTGAACGACATATCGCAGTACAAGCCCGCTTGAAGCAGATACTTAAGGAAAAGAAAGAACAAGAACAAAAAAAATATCCTTCTCAATGAATCAAAAATATAAAATTATCCGTCACTTAAGTTATAAGCACCCTACGATAAGTACACTGGGTAATAATTTATGTTTTTACGACCTTTAAAGTTTGTATTTTTGAGCAGTTTTGGCTTATCTTTTATCCTGGGTAATTCTGTGGTACTTGCTCAACTTGTTGTCCCCACTATACCTTCAGACAGTACATCAACTCCCACAGGCACAACTACAAGTACACCAACTGTAACGAGTGGTAATCGGTTTAGCTGTCAATTTTACAATGGACAGCACACGGTTATGTATCAGCCACAAAATATCCCAGGGCAATTCTTTCCCTGGGCCGCGCCGGCGGCTTTGGGTGGTGGTTGGAGTCCACAAAAACGCTGTCAAGCAATTGCCAGCCGCTTGGAATCATATCGCCCGGATGGTTTAGATGAATTGCAAATTGCTGTAGAAAATAATGAGAATATTATTTGTGTGACCACACAGACTAACTCATTTTGTCGCATTGTGTTAACAATACCTCGGGGGAAAGATCCCTATGTGGTACGTAATAGTGTTTTCCAAAACTTAATTAGTGCGGATAATGGAGAAAAAACTATTGCTGTTAATACTTATCGCCATCGCAATACCACAGGAGTAAGTGAGTTATATAATTTAGGTCGCACCCTTTTTGGTGGTGGTAAAAATCGAGTTGCTGCCTCTAAAGGGGCTATTAATTTAAAACCTTACCTCGCCCCTCAAGATGGTGGTACTTTGGGAAATACCAATACAAATACTAATCAGTCAGCACCTCAAACCCCTACACGCCTCAATCCTGGCAATTTCCGTTGATATTAGCACATTGCAGACTTAGACCATATTCATAACCTAGGCATCTGACACAAGGAATGTAGAGATGTTCTAGGGAATGTCTCTGCAACTTGCTTAAATAGGTTAAAACGGCAAGGGCAATACTTTAATTTGTATGATGAACAATAAAATAATCAGGATATAGATCCCTAGTATGGTAATTACTTTTTTTAAATTCAGCTACTTAAAGCCTGAATTAACGCCTTACCTTTGAGAAACGCCTCCTCAAATTCAGCTTCAGGATCAGATAAAGCTACAATACCTCCCCCAATACCAATAGAAGTACCATTGGGAGTCAAAACCGCAGTCCGAATTACTATATTCAAGTCTGCTGCTCCATTGAGTGCTAAAAAGCCTATAGTACCTGAATAAACTCCACGCGCTTCTTGCTCTAGTTCGTCAATGATTTTCATGGTTCTAATTTTCGGCGCACCAGTCATAGAACCACCAGGAAATGCTTTTTTGATGCAGTCAGTAGCTTGCATATCTGAGCGCAAATGACCCCGAATCGTACTGACAAGCTGATGCACTGTAGCATAAGTTTCCACTGCCATCAATTTTGTAACTTCGATACTGCCTACCTCACAGACTAAACCTAAATCGTTGCGTAACAAATCCACAATCATTAAGTTTTCTGCTCTGTCTTTTTCGCTGTTACGCAATTGCTCACAAAGTATTTTATCTTCTGCAGCAGTCTGTCCACGTTCGCAAGTACCTTTGATTGGCTTAGTTTCTACCCAGCCCGTGGGGTCAATTCGCAAAAATCTTTCTGGGGATGAACAAGCAATGGCAAATTCAGCAAAACAAAGAAATGCTGAATATGGGGCTGGATTAATTCGCCGTAAGGTGCGGTAATACTCCAGTGGGTCAGGAGTGATATCTGTATAAACTTTATTGGTTAAACAAATTTGGTAACTCTCTCCTTGTTTGATTTGATTGAGGCACTTGTGAATATTATCCATATAAGTCTGGCGACAATGGCTGAGGCGAAAAACTAAGGGTTCCTTCCTACCTATGGACAGAATCGGTGGTACAGGTTTTAGTGTGCGTAGTTGTTTTTCTGTTGACTCAAACCAAGCATCTGCCTGTGTGCTTTGATACTTTTGAATCAAACATACTAAATATATAGTTTGTTCTTGGTGGTCAAATACAATAATTTGGTCAGCCAAGACAAACATAGCATCAGGAAGCAAAGCAGGATGCACTAGTTCAGATCCACATTCTGCTTTAATCTCATAACCGAAGTAGCCGATAAATCCACAATTAAAGTCAAAAGGTAGTTGTTCAGAGTTACACTGTCGGTAATTAATTTCTCGTTTTAGATAGTCAAAAATACTACCTCTACACTGAGTAACTTTGCCTGACTGAGTGATGGTTATTTGTTGAGTTTGGGTGCGGTACTCCACCAATAAACTATTTAAACCACCACTTCCTCCCATAAAAGAAAACCGAGAAAGACCAGGACTCACTAAGCTGCTATCAAGCCAAAAGGCGTTGGTATCTTTGCCAAATAAATGCACAAACACTTGTTCTGCATCAAGATACATATCTAGTTTTTTACTGCAAACTTGGTATTGGGAATGAGAACATGGGGTGCTAGAAGAGAATAGTCTAGAATCTTCGGGAAGAAAAAAATCCTGTTTCTCGGTTTTGAGTGTTGATTTTTCCTCGGTAAATTGTTCTGTGATGTCTCGAAAATTTTCTAAAAGTTTCCACCCGTATTCAGTAGAAATTGATTCGGGATGAAATTGTACTCCCCAAAATGGTAAATCTCGATGACGCAGCGCCATGATTAGCCCTTGTTCAGTCCAAGCTACTTTTTCTAGACAACTGGGTAAATTTTCTGCAACTATTAAGGAGTGGTAGCGGACAACAGAAAAACCTTGAGGAATACCCTGAAATAGCTGAGAGCGATTGTGATATATTTTGCTTAATCGTCCGTGCATAATTTCCGGCGCATAAATCACAGTTCCGCCATAGACATGGGCTAGTCCCTGATGACCAAGACAAACGCCAAGTAGGGGTACATTTATATTTTGAATTACTTCTCGGCAAATACCAAAGTCTTTAACTTTTTCCGGGCGACCCGGTCCGGGAGAAATCACCACGTTGTCGAATATGAGTTCACTTAATTCGTCCCAATCAATTTGATCATTGCGAATCACAAAGGGAAGCTCTCCGTTGATTTGCGCGAGCATTTGATAAAGGTTAAATGTATAGGAATCGTAGTTATCAATGATCAGGGTTCGCACTTCACGCTTCCTCTGTTTGTCTCTGAGCAAAATTTAGTGAAAAATAAATTTTCTGTCTCATAGCCACACATCCCCGACTGTTTTGAAAAGTCCGGGATATGCTGATTGCTTTTTCGAGTTTTGCATACATTACTAGAAAATCATCGGCGTAGCGGATAATCCTTAAGGATGCTACTGGGTTATTCCCTTTACTGGTTATTTCCCCATATTTTATACGGGATTTATTATCTCATTTTCCATTCCATGTAATGCAATATTGGCTAACAGTGGGGAAATTACCCCACCCTGTAGCCTTCCTGCATCACTTTCTTGCAAAACTCCCTTGGCGATAACCCGACCTTTTAGCCATGTCTTGATTAATCTTCGTTTTGTAGATTCTCTTTTGTAGCTTGTAGACAACCTTTTGGATTTTCTTCTAGATGTCTCCCCATTCATACCTATGCAAACCATGGCGCATAACTTGTTATCTCCACGGCGGTGAGAATTTAAATCACACAGTAAACAAGTTAGCCAAATTCAAGTTAGATAAACTTGAAATTATGGCTGATTCCCACCTGCGGACATTGGCTTTCAATTTCGTAGGAATCGAGCAAGCCTATTTTTGCGGTTATGGAATCAATGGCTCGCACGAAAGGAATGTCGTCTGGGTCTGGTTCCTGCTCTGGTAGTGGGGAATAAGTACTCCCCTCAAAGCTTTGGGGCAAAGGTGTAGGTGTGTAGTTTGTCTGCTCAGGAGCAACATCAACACCAGTGGTAACAGGAGCCGTTACTGGAGGAAATTCAACTTCCTGCTGTGAAGATGAAAATACTGGTGATGATGGTTTTGGTGGTGTGGAGGTCACTGATGGAGTTATTGTGATTGGTGATGGGCTGGAACTACTTCCTAGTGATTGAATTTGTTGTACTGTTAGTTCGGCACGTTTTTCTTTAAATCCCTCTTGACGCTCAACAGTGTGCATTCCTAAGCGACCTGCCAAAATAACACGATCGCCTTGGTGATAGTTTTGCTGAATTTCTGTGGCCACATTTCCCAAACCGACCACTTTTAAAGTCACCAACTGCTCTTCTGTGCGCTGAGGATTAGGAAACTGTACCAGCATTTCTGTAATTGCTAAGTTATCGGCTGTATAACGTAATTGCGGTTCTTGAATGATTTCCGCCATTAAAACGCAGCTATTCATGAAGTCCTCCTCATGGCAAAGGTTAATGAGAAACAAATAGATTTTTGATTACGGAAATATACATAATTAAGTTATGAGCTTAAAGTTTTAGCTTGAGTCTTTTTTAGCATAAAAGCCAAGCGATCGCTTTGAATAGTATTCAAGATACTATCCGCCACCTTCGCCTGACTAAAACGAGCATTGGATTCTGCATGATTAGTACAATTATACCACTTCAGTCCGAAAAAAATGCTGCCAATTAAGTTTGGACGTGAACTGGAACAATCCCCATACCAATCAACCGGGCTGGTAAGTCCCGTAAAATAGGCAACCGTAACCAAACAGGGGGTTGAAAGCTCTGCCGGGATTCGAGAATTTCGGCTAGAATTCGTTTTTGGATAAAACTCTGGAATGCTTGAATAATGCGTGTGGGTAACTCTCTTTGACTCTGCACTTTTGCTAAATCAGCTAATTCCACACATTTGTTTTTGAGTGGTCGAGTGAGTATGTTAGCTGCTACTACGGCATCCTGAATAGCGTAATTAATGCCTACTCCCCCCACAGGAGACATAACATGAGCCGCATCACCAATCAGTAAAAGTCCGGGGCAATACCAACGTTTAACGCGGCTGGATTCCACTGAGAGCAAGAATATCTGTGACCAATCTTGTAAAGATTCTATGCCATCGCTTAAAGTAGGCACAATTTCCACCACAGATTTTTTGAATTCCTCCACGCCAGCAGCACGAATTTGCTGATAACCACCTTTAGGAATCACATAAGCAAGTTGCCACTGATCACCCCGATCTAGCATAACCAAGATCCGACCTTGAGCAAGGTTTCCTATACCTCCCCCTGGGTCTCCCGGCTGACGGGGTAAACGGAACCAAATAACATCCATTGGCGGCGAGGTTTGAATTAACTCAAAACCAGCTTGTTGTCTTAAGCGTGAGTAGCGACCATCCGCACCAATTGTCAGTGTAGCCCGGACTTCATGCCAACCACCCCCTCCCCGATAGCGGACACCTTGAATGATGCCATTCTCCTCAATTAATTCTTGCACATTCGCACCCATGATTAAGTGAAAATTCGGATATTTTTCGGCTTCTTGGGTGATGAACTCCAGAAATCTCACCTGGGGCATCATCGTAATATAGGGGTAGCGAGTTTTCAGGTGACTAAAATCCGCTAATGTGAAAGCATTTTCAGGAGTGCGAATTCTCAAACAGTCAATTTTGCTATGGGGTAATTGCAGCAAGGGATTACTTAATTGCAATTCTTCCATAATTTCCATCACCGAGGGATGAATTGTGTCTCCCCGAAAGTCGCGGTCAAAATCTTTATGGGCTTCTAACAGGATGACACAAATCCCTTGACGTGCCAAAAGTAAAGCTAAAACAGCGCCTGCTGGTCCACCACCGACAATACAACAATCTGTGTTTTTTAAGTCTAAAATTCCATGGGCAGAATTTTCAGTTACGTCAGTAGTCATGAGAACACCTGCCGATACTACTATAAATCCAGAGTAGTTTGCTTTTTTTAGTCCAAGCTATTTTTTTTACTTTTTGTAGTCACAGGTAACATATATCATGGACGCTGAATTTTCCGCCTTGGGGAGTCAGCTATCTGATTAATTACCCTTACCGTAAATAGTCGTGGCGCAAGTTGTTTTAGAAAACATTTATAAAAGTTTTCCCCAGCGTAAAGGGGAAAATGTACCGTCTCCTAAGTTAAACAGTGACACAACCCCAGCACCAGCAGAAAATATTCATGTCTTACGGCGAATTAACCTGACCATCGCCGATGGTGAATTTATGGTCTTGGTAGGCCCTTCGGGTTGCGGCAAAAGCACTTTACTGCGCTTAATCGCTGGGTTAGAAGTGATGACAGCAGGCAATATTTCCATAGGCCAGCGCTTAATTAATCACCTACCTCCCAAAGAACGAGATATTGCCATGGTGTTTCAAAATTACGCACTTTACCCCCACATGACTGTATATGACAACATCGCCTTTGGACTGCGCCGACGGAAATTAGGGAATAGCGAAAATCAAGAATCCTCACTCCCTAATTGGGCAAAACATCTTCTTGTCGGGATGACAAGAAAGCTACCTCAAGGAATACGTTACATTTCTGAAAAAGAAAGAGAAGTGGACCAACAGGTGCGATATGTTGCCCAATTGTTACAAATGGAAAACTTACTCAATCGCTTACCCAAACAGTTATCAGGAGGGCAAAGGCAACGCGTAGCACTAGGAAGAGCCATCGCCCGTAATCCCCAAGTCTTTTTAATGGATGAACCTCTTTCTAACTTGGATGCGAAACTGCGGGCGGAAACACGCAGCCAAATTGTCAAATTACAACGTCAACTGGGAACCACGACAATTTACGTCACCCACGACCAAACCGAAGCTATGACCATGGGCGATCGCATTGCGATTATGAATCAAGGTCAAATCCAGCAAGTCGCATCTCCATTAGAACTTTACAATCATCCAGCTAACCGCTTTGTCGCTGAATTTATTGGTTCACCACCGATGAATTTTATACCTGTGACATTTCACGCGCCGTTGTTAATTACCCATGATCATTTCCGCCTCACCCTACCAGAAACTTGGGAAAAACCTCTACGAAAATACGACAAGCAAACTATTATTCTAGGTATTCGGCCAGAACATTTGAGTTTAAGCGCACCTGCTACCAAAAATTTACCTGTGAAAGTAAACTTGGTAGAAAATTTGGGTAATGATTCTTTTCTAGCAGTGAGCTGGCGTCATCTAGACACATCACAATCCAAACTTAATCACACAGATAATATACAGGTGCGAATCCCACCAGACAAATTAGTGCATATTCGCGAGGAATTATGGTTATCATTAAATCCCGAAAAACTGCATTTTTTTGATCCTCAAACTGATTTGGCGATATTTCCCATCAAGGAGCCAGGAAATAAATTAACAGTCTCATAGCTCCAGTCGGTTAAAGAACTAGTCCCCTAGGGCTAAAGTTTATCGACAGTTTGTTAGCCCTAATTAATTTTTGGCACTATTTTCAGCCGACAACGCCAGTACACCAGCAAAATTTAAACTTCGGCTGGTTGCTGTTCTTGTTGTCTTTCCACAAAAGTTTGAACACGGGTGCGGTAATTTCTTAAAGTTTCATCTACCCAATCACGATCATTACTGTTCGCATACAAATGTACTAAAGGCTCACTAGCATCTGGTAAAACTAATAGCCAACTATCATCGTAAGGTTGACAAATCTTCACCCCATCAATTAACTCTAGATTTTGGGCTGGGTGTGTTTCCACTAAATAACGCATGAGCGCCCCCTTTGCAGTCCAAGGACAACGGACTGTATAACTTTTGTGAACTACACGGGGTAATTCTGAACGCGCTGTGGCGAGGGAGCGCTCTTGAATAGTCAGCATTTCAATTAACTTGGCAATGCAAAACATAGAATCAAATCCCGGATGCAGATGGGGGAAAATAAAACCAGTATCTCCACTACCACCTAAGACGACATTGGGATTTTTTTGACAAGCTTCCATTAAAGCTGTAGGATTTGCCTTAGTACGAATCACCCTCCCATCGTGACGACGGGCCACCTGTTCCACAGCACTGGAAGCATGAACAGGCACAACCACTGTGCCCCTGGGGTTAGATGTTAATATCATGTCTACCATCAGTGCCGTTAAAATTTCCCCCCGAATGGGAAAACCTGATTCATCAACTAAAATTAACTGTTCCCCATTTGCGGACACTTGCACACCAAAGTTAGCTTTTAACGCCTCAACTACATGACCGAGCTGAGTCAACAGCGTTTCGCGATCAGTAACTGACATAGCTGACTTATTAACGCTAGCATTCAACACCACTGCATCTGCCCCAAATTTATCTAACATCAGTGGTAAAACTGCCCCAGACACAGCATAAACATAGTCAATTACCACCTTTGCTCGACTATTGCGGAGCGTATCAACATTTAGCAGCTTTTCAAATGCTGTACAATAGCGTTCAATTACTTGACTAGGATAAGACACATCACCAACTTCATGAATTTGCGATCGCCGCATATCTTCTTTAAAATAAGCACCTTCAACTTTCTTCTCTTGTGCTTTAGTGATATTTATGCCCTTATTATCCATAAATTCAATCAAGATATAGTCAGGGCGATCCGGGTGTACCCGGACATGAATCCCACCCGTTACCGACATTGTGGGTATCACTGTCCGCGCTATGGGGATAGCCGTAGCATCAAGGTTTTGAATATCAACACCCACAGACATCAAACCAGCAATTAACGAGCGGGTAACCATGCGAGAAATATTGCGCTGGTCACGAGAAACAGTGACCTTACAACGTGGTTTGAGTGTGGAACCGTAAGCAGCCCCCAACTTCACCGCAAACTCTGGGGTGATATCAATATTCGCCAATCCTTGCACACCACGTTGTCCAAATAAATTTCTTTGGGCAGTGTTACCCCAAATCAAGTTAATATTCAAAACAGCCCCTGATTCAATCTTTTTACTCGGCCAAACCCGGACGTTAGGGCTAACTTGTGCTTCCTCCCCGATAGTAGAAAGAGAACCCACCACAGCCGCCTCTAACACATGAGCGCGACGGTCTACACGAGTACCACGAGAAATCACGCAGCCACTCAGATGTGCTTCCTCTCCAATAATTGACCCATTCCATAAAATTGGCCGCTTGAGATTAGCATCAGCGC
>Ga0172367_10003221_pt1 | contig 21519 bp, 12 predicted proteins | sample Lak10m_FD_114542 | JGI IMG/M metagenome (GOLD analysis project Ga0172367, IMG submission 114542) | Freshwater microbial communities from Kabuno Bay, South-Kivu, Congo - kab_022012_10m | ecosystem: Environmental > Aquatic > Freshwater > Lake | place: Democratic Republic of the Congo: South-Kivu... | reverse complement strand
TACAGCTATTTCCTGAAGGCACTCCGTCAATCCACCAGGTGCATCCTGTTCCGACTGAAGCACTGGTGTTCGTGAAATTAACTGCGAAGGGTGTACATCCGGTTGCTGCATCGGCTGTGAAACTTACCACAGGAAGCGGATTCACGGTAAAGTTTTGTGTGTCGGTATCGCCACAGTTTCCTGCAATGGTGTAGGTGATGGTGAAGGTACCTACGCCTGCTACCGAAGGATCGAAAACGCCGGTAGCTGTATTGGTAATACCTGTTCCAGACCATGTTCCACCGGGAGTTGCTGCAGTTAAGAACAGTGGTGAATCGTCAAGACAGAAAGCAGGTAAAGCTGCAATGGTAGCGTTAGCGAAGCCTGTTACATCAATATCTATGCTTTCTGAAAGTGCGCATCCCGTTGGCAAGTATGACACGGTAGCTGTTCCCACACCAGCTGACGATGGAGTGAACATTCCACTTGGTGAAACCCCCGGACCACTCCATGTTCCGCCTGCAGGAGTAGCCACCAATTGAACAGCCGCATCTGCAACGCAGAACGGACCCGCAGGTGTTACTGTAGGAATTGCAGGTCCCGCAAACGGACCGTAAGAATAATCATAAGGACAGCCATACGCATCGGTCACCGTAAATGAAACCACATCGCCGTCTAACAATCCGCCTACCACAATACTTCCGCCGTTACTTATTGTAGATGTTACAAAAAAGGCTGTCGCCGGTGATAAGTTCGAAGCTGAAAAGTTTGTCCCGAACAACTCCGGTGCACCTCCTGAGAATGGAACTGAAAGCGTCTGAGCTTGACAGTTGGCGGTCTCTGCGCCAGCAATCACTTCAGGCAAATAGGTATAGGGCATGGTTGGCCCCAAATCATAACAAACACCGTCGTAATTGGTCACCGTGTAATACCCCGTGGTAACGTCGTACATGGTAATTGGAACCAGGTATATGGTGTTATTGGTGAAGGTTCCTGCGGGAAATGAATTGATTAACGCCATGTCATTGATATCGGATACCGCATCTGAAGACACCACCGAAACCAAGCACGGATCATTCTCAATACTATCACCCGGTGCGGTGCTAGGAGGACAAGACATCACCAAATACCAAAGACCCGGATTGTAACCGATCACAGCATCGTTCACATTCGGAGGAAGAACTGCATCTCCGTTTGAAGTAATCGAAAAACTATCATTGAAGCACAAGACAGTTGGAGTATTGGTATTACCCGTTGTAACCGGAGTGTATGTTCCCGCTTGTGCACCACATCCGCAGGGTGCGGGCGAAGTATAAGGAATGGTGTTCGTGCAAGATGGATTGGCCGTGAAGTACACTGTCACATCGCACGCCAAGCCATCGGCCCACAATCCAGTTAAGTTGTAATTGATACTCGAAGCAAACGGCGCGTTAAACACGACTTGATTGCCATAACATGATTCTACGATGAGTTGCCCTGTTGAAGGAGCGTTAGACGTTTGTACCACGCCAGAAACCGGATAGCCATTGGTGTTCGGATCGCAGACACCAATGTTGGCTTCGAAGTAATCGATATTACACGGAGCACATTGTGGTGAAGTGTAGTTAATGGTAGAAGTACAAAAAGGGTTGTCGGAAAACGTTACATCAATGGTACATGGTCCACCCGTAACCGGAATACCTGATACTGTGTAATTGATTGTACTTGCAAAAGGAGCATTGAATACGGCAGGAGTGCCACCACATGAACTTGAAACAGTCATGGTTCCGGTTGTTGGAGCCCCACTAACGGTGACGGTTCCAGTAATGGGATACGACTGCGTTGCAGGATCACACAGACCTATGTTGGCTGTGAAGTTATCGACATTACATAGAATATCGCAGTTTGTTGCTCCACCTCCACCAGTTTGTGTAGCAATGATATCGGTTGGTGCGTCGGCGAAGTTAGTTATCAGAAGCATATACCACTCACCTACAATCGCCCCCGTCAGATCAATGTACTCGGTAGCATCGGTTAAGTAAGAACAATCTTCAATCCCAGCAGTTTGATTGAAAATGGAAGTACACATTTGCGATTGACTCGCGAACGGTCCCCAAAGAATAAAATCGACATCAATCAAATTTGAATTGGTCAAGGTGATATTGATATCACCCGACTGGGAGATGTTCAGATAGAACCAAGCAGGATTGGGCGTGGTGAAAAGACAGTCATAATCAGGACCAAAAGGTGCATCGCCATTACCTACTCCAGCCGGATAAGTCACGCCATAGTCTGTACAAAACGGGGCAGCACTGCTGCAATCGACTTGCGCATGAATGAAAGTGGTTGAAAGCATTCCTAATCCAACCAAAAAAGCAATAAAGTGCTTCATGGTTCAGTAGTGGAATGAGGGGTTAATCGTTGAATCTCGTTCAGCCAATGCAAACGAGCTTTTTCTATTTTCTGCCAGGTCCCCTCTTCAATAGCCAATTGATAGGTTTGTTCGTCACTGGTAAGTTCACTAAGACGAATAAGCACACGAATTAATTGTGATTTGGCATAGGCCAATTCGTTCGACGATTGAAGAGAATCGTTGGCTAGGTCACCTAAAGTGCCTGGAAGTCCACCTGTAATGATGATGACGTCGCTTTCCACAGCATGCTTTGCTTCGGCGTAATTCGACTTGCTTTTCAGTTGAACCGATGTATTGGCTCTTAACTGGGCAAATGAATGCGTGGCAAAAAGAAGAAAGAATACAAAAAATAAACTTCTAAACATGCAGATTTGGTTAGGCTATAAAATTACGGATTCCCTGAGTAAGTAAGACTATCAAAAGCCTAAAAAGGATGCATGATTGAAAGAAAAACGCAATAAAAAAGGGAGAATAACCTCCCTTTTTTGAAAATTTTTAGAATTAGGCTTAATCTACCTTTTCAACTTTAATCAATTCAACTTCAAAAATGAGAGTTGAAAATGCAGGTATCTTTCCTTGCGCACGAGCGCCGTAGGCAAGGTTTTGCGGAATGTAGAAGGTGTATTTAGCGCCTTCTTTCATGTACTGTAATCCTTCTGTCCAACCAGGAATAACTTGATTCAATCCGAATGTCGCAGGTTGTTTGCGATCCACAGAGCTATCGAATACGGTTCCATCGGTTAACGTTCCGTGGTAATGAACAGTTACTTTGTCGTTTTTATCCGGATTAGCGCCTGTTCCTTCTTGCACCACTTTGTATTGTAAGCCTGAAGCTGTTTGCACAACACCGGGTTGTGAAGCATTCTTCTTCAACCACTCTTCCCCTACTTTTTTAGAAGCTTCGTTTTTGGCTTGCTGATTCTTACGCACTTCGGCATTAACAAGACCTACCGCCTTCTCTTTGTCTAGCGTTGTCTTATTCTCACTGGCGTCTTTCATAGCACGAACAATCAAATCATAGTTCAACTGTGTGAATCCAGCACTTTGAGCGTTTTCATAAATAGAAAGTCCGAACGCATACGATAGACTGTCGGTGTGCGACATTACCGCGTGTTCTTTCTTTTCCTCTTCGTGTCCGCCTTTTTCTTTCTTTTTCTTTTGCGCCATAGCTGGAAGGCTTCCCAGTACAATTAGCGCGAATAACATTACTTTTTTCATTTCGTTGCAGGTTTAACTTCTAACAATTCCATTTCAAAAACCAAGGTGCTGTATGGAGGAATAGCGCCTTGCACGCCTTCTGGTCCATAAGCCAAATCAGATGGGATGTACACGATGAACTTCGATCCAACACGCATCAATTGCAAAGCAATCCCCCAACCTGGAATCACTTGTCCAGCTGTAATTTCAATCGGTTCATTTCTGTCGTATGAGCTATCGAAGGTCGTTCCATCAATCAATGAGCCTTTGTAGTGTACAACAACGGTGTCTTGCAATCCCGGTTGTAAACCAAATCCTTCTTGAACCACTTTGTATTGCAATCCTTCGGGTGTAGTTACTATTCCTGGTTTACCTTGATTTTCCATCAAGAATTTATTCTCTGTTGCACGTAAATTATCTGTTTTCACTTGTTCTCTTTTTGTCAGTTGTGCTTGTAAATAGGGATCCACTTCTTCGGCTTTCATTTGTCCGATGTTGTTGTAAGAATCTAAAATAGCTTGTCCAATGATTTCACTATTCACGCCTTCAATCCCTGAATTTCCAATGTTTGTAGCGATGCTAATTCCTAATGCATAGGAGATACTATCGTTGGCATTGGTCAGTACCACTTCCGATTTAGTCGGTTTCTTCTTCTTTTTCTTTTTAGTTGGAGCAGCTAAGGCTACGGTCGATGCTAAAAGCGCAGCGCTTAACACGAAATACTTCACTTTCATTTTTTCAATATTTGCACGCAAGATACAATAACAAAAGAAAGTACGAGAAATAAAAAAGGGATGAATTGCTTCATCCCTTTCTCTGAATCAATGAATTGATTTTATTTTTTAATCACCTTAACAACAGTTACGTCGAAGATTAAGGTTGAATAAGCAGGAATACCTGGTTGCTCATAATCGCCATAAGCCAATTCAGATGGAACGTATAATTTAATCTTTCCACCTTCTTTCACTAAGGTCAATCCTTCTGCCCAACCTGGAATCACTTCATTCAATTTGAATGTAACCGATTTTCCTTTTGATGAGTCGAAGGTAGTTCCGTCGGTTAATGTACCGTCGTAAATCACTTCCACTTCGTCAGCCGCAGTTGCAGTTGCACCTGTACCCTCTTGAACAATGGTGTATTGCAATCCAGAAGTAGTTGTAAGAACCCCTGCTTTCGCTTTGTTCTCTTCTAAGAACTTCTGCTCTTTTTTCATCAATGGTTCCACTTTCGCTAATTCACGTTGACGGAAATACTCATCTAAGAATTTCTTCGCATCACGCATTTCCATTTGTGGTTTGTCACCAAAGTTGGCAATAATACCATTCATGAAAACAGCAGTATTCAAGGTAGAATCGATTTCCATTTGCTTGAAGTTTTCAGCGAACACTACTCCTAATGCATACGACATAGAGTCGTTAGAAGTGGTTAAAGTAACGTTTGAAGCTACTCCGTGTGCACCGTTGTCATTCAAAATTGGAGCTAGGGTTAAACCTACTAAACATGATAATTTGATTAAGATGTTCATAGATGGACCAGAAGTATCTTTGAATGGATCTCCAACTGTGTCACCTACTACAGCTGCCTTGTGTGGCTCTGATTTTTTGTAGTACATCTCACCGTTGATTTCAATTCCTTTCTCGAATGATTTCTTCGCGTTGTCCCATGCACCACCGGCGTTGTTTTGGAAGATAGCCCAAAGAACACCCGATACAGTTACACCAGCCATGTAAGCACCTAAGGCTTCAGCACCCATGATTAATCCAACTAAGATTGGAGTAACAATGGTGATAACGCCTGGCAACATCATTTCACGAAGAGCTGCTTTGGTTGAAATTTCAACACACTTTTCGTATTCTGGCTTCGCAGTTCCTTCCATAATACCTGGAATTTCTTTGAACTGGCGACGAACTTCGTTCACCATATCCATAGCTGCTTTACCTACTGAGTTCATTGCTAATGCAGAGAACACAACCGGAATCATACCTCCTAAGAACAAGGCTGCCAATACTTTCGCATCGAAAATATTGATACCCTTAATTCCAGTGAATGTAACATAAGCTGCAAACAAAGCCAATGCTGTTAATGCTGCAGAAGCAATGGCGAATCCTTTACCAATCGCTGCTGTAGTATTTCCAACTGAATCCAATACGTCAGTTTTCTCACGAACGTCAGCTGGAAGTTCAGACATTTCAGCAACACCACCTGCGTTGTCGGCAATAGGACCAAATGCGTCGATAGCCAACTGCATAGCAGTGTTAGCCATCATAGCAGAAGCTGCAATACCTACTCCGTAGAATCCGGCCAATGCATAAGCACCCCAGATAGCACCTGCAAACAAAATCACAGGAATAGCTGTAGATAACATACCAGTACCCAAACCAGCAATGATGTTGGTTGCAGCACCAGTAGCCGATTTTTGAACGATTCCTACTACCGGTTTCTTACCTAAACCTGTATAGAATTCAGTGATGTAAGAAATAGCAATACCTACGAACATACCTACCATTACAGCAAAGAACACATTCATGTTTGTTGTAGTTGCTTTCGCGAACTCACCTGCATGGAATACAGTGATTGTAATGTCTTTTGGAAGTAAGGTTGTGATTAATCCGAATGCTGCTCCTAATGAAAGGATGATTGAAATCCAGTTACCTAAATTCAATGCACGTTGTACCGTATCTGTACTTGCTTCTGCATTTTCTTTTACGCTAACAAAGTAGCTAGCGATGATAGAAGCAATCAAACCTGCAGCTGCAATACCCAATGGTAATAAGATTGGACCTAATCCAAATCCAGCGAAGTTATCTCCACCGTTGTCTTTCATTAAGTAGTTACCCAATACCATAGAAGCCAATACAGTTGCTACATATGAACCGAACAAGTCAGCTCCCATACCCGCAACGTCTCCTACGTTATCACCAACGTTATCTGCAATCGTAGCAGGGTTACGTGGATCATCCTCAGGAATACCTGCTTCTACTTTACCTACTAAGTCAGCTCCTACGTCAGCAGCTTTGGTATAAATACCACCGCCTACACGAGCAAACAAGGCAATCGACTCAGCACCCAAAGAGAATCCTGCAAGAACTTCCAACACACGTGTCATTAATTCAGCAGTTGATTCTTTTCCTTCTGGAGCCCAGTGACCTCCCATAAATATGGTATAGAACACAATGAATAAGAAGCTAAGTCCTAAGATGGCTAAACCTGCCACACCCAAGCCCATTACAGTTCCGCCTGTAAACGATACTTTCAAGGCTTTAGCCAATGAAGTACGCGCTGCTTCAGTGGTACGAACGTTTGCTTTGGTAGCAATGCGCATTCCGAAGAAACCAGCCAAGGCACTGAAGAAACATCCAACTACGAATGCAACTACAATCAACCAATGCGAGGTTTCAACGATTTGAGAAAGAATTCCCAAACCAATACCTGCAATAACCACAAAAATGGCAAGAATGCGATATTCTGCTTTTAAAAATGCCATAGCACCTTGTGCTACATAGCCTGCAATTTCGCGCATACGGTCATTTCCGTCTGCTTGCTTGGTCACCCAAGCCGATTTGATGGCCATTACCATCAAGCCAATCAATCCCACGACAGGAATTGAATACAGCAACATCATACTTTCGTTCATAGTGTATTTATTTCGATTAAGAAGTCGCGAAAATAAGTATGAATAAGTTCTTAGACAAAAAGAAGTACTTTTGTTCCCTCAATGAAAGGTCATAATTCACTTGCAAAAGGAGCTCAATCAGCGGTGCGCGTAAGCATTGTGGTGAATTTGCTTCTTTCTGTAGTTAAATTTTCAGCTGGACTTTTAGGCCATAGTTTTGCCCTTATTGCCGATGCAATGGAATCTTGGGTCGATTTTACCTCGTCGGCCATGGTCTGGTTTGGTCTTCGAACCGCTAGTCGTCCGCCCGATAAAGATCATCCCTACGGACATGGCAAAGCCGAACCCCTCTCTGCCCTCTTTGTCGCTTTTGTAATGCTGGCTGTGGCCGTGTTCATCGCTTTCGAAGCCATTGACCACATCATCACACCTCATGAATTGCCACAATCCTGGACGCTCATCGTAATCACCGGTGTGCTTGCTACCAAAGAATTGCTTTACCGCTTCATGCTTCGCAAAGCCCGACATTTTAAAAGTACCTCTCTCGAAGTCGAAGCTAAACATCAGCGCACCGATGCGGTAACCTCTTTAGCCGCATTCGTAGGGATTACCATCGCTGCCTTCGCTGGACCAAAATGGGCAGCAGCCGATGACTGGGCTGCACTTTTTGCTGCTGCTTTAATCTTTCACCAAGGATTAAAAGCCGGAAAGACAGCACTTTCAGAATTAATGGATAAGGCCTTGCCTGATGAAGTAGTAAATGAAGTGAAATCAACCGCAGAAGCTATCACAGGAGTAGTTAGCGTGAATGCTTGCTTCGTGAGGAAAATGGGATTCGAATGGTTCGTAGATATTCACCTAGGTGTTGATGGAACACAAAGCGTCATCGAAGGACACGCCATTGCTCACGAGGTAGTTGATAAGATAAAAGAGAAATTTCCGCAGGTGTACGACGTGCTTACACACATCGAACCTTACGAACAATAAGCAGCCAATTCTTCTTGCTTTAACGATACTTGCTCGCCCGTACTCATGTTGCGAACATTCCAAATACCCTGAGCTAATTCATCTTCCCCAATAACAATAACAAACGGGATGTGATTATCGTCGGCATATTTAAACTGCTTTTTCAATTTAGCTGCTTCCGGATACATTTCTGTCGAAACACCTGCATCGCGCAACTGCTGCGTAATGGCGAAGGCCGCTTCTTCCGTCTTTCCTCCAAAATGAACGGCTAAAACACGGGTTCCGGTAGTGGCAGAGGATGGAAACAAGTTCAATTCCGACATGACTTCGTAAATGCGATCAGCACCGAAAGAAATTCCGACACCGCTTACTCCTTTGTATCCAAATATTCCAGTTAAATCATCGTAACGACCGCCACCACAAATACTTCCCATCTGAACACCGTGTGCTTTCACTTCGAAAATAGCTCCGGTATAGTAGTTTAATCCACGCGCTAACGAAACATCGAACTTCAATTCAGCCTTCTTCAATCCCGCAGCCAAGGCATTATTCCAAACGAATTGAATTTCTTCCAGTCCTTTCATTCCTAATTCTGATGAAACCAGAACGGTAGATAAAAATGCCATCTTCTCTTCGAAGGTGGTTAAGGTATTTAATTGTTGAAACACCTGGAACGTAGCTTGTGGAATTCCCATTTTATTCAATTCTATCGCTACGGCTTCCTCGCCAATTTTATCCCATTTATCTAAAACAATGGTCAGTCCCATGAACTTTTCTTTCACCCCAGTTGCTTCAGCAATTCCCGCTAAAATTTTACGGTTATTGATAAGGATGGAAAATCCAGGCAGTCCCAAATTCGATAATACTTCGTCAAATAATTTCACCAATTCCACTTCCACCCATAAACTCTCTGTCCCCACCACATCGGCATCGCATTGGTAGAATTCACGAAAGCGTCCTTTCTGTGGACGGTCGGCGCGCCATACCGGTTGAATTTGGTAACGACGAAACGGCAAAGCAATGTCGTTTCTATTCATGGCTACAAAGCGCGCAAACGGAACCGTCAAATCGTAGCGCAAAGAACGATCACATATTTCAAACGAAAGTTTTTTCGAATCTCCTAATTTCTCAGTTGGGACATCCTTCAAAAAATCGCCGTTGTTCAAGATTTTAAAAATGAGCTGATCTCCTTCTTCCCCGTATTTACCGGTAAGTGTAGAAAGATTCTCCATTGAAGGAGTTTCTAAAGGTTGAAATCCATAACGCTCAAATGAAGATCGAATAACGCCAAACAAATAATTGCGTTTGCGCATAACGTCCGGACCAAAATCGCGGGTCCCTTTAGGAATTCCAATACTTGTGCTCATAATTCAGTTGCAAAGAAACGAAGCGAAATGCCTAATACAATAAATTTATTCGGAAAGAGTTCGACAGATGCATGTTGAACTACCTATCTTTGTTTTAATGATTTTTAGAAGTTTATTTCTTACGCTGCTTATTGCGCTTGGAATTTCCTTTACTTCACACGCCCAATCTCTTCCTCCCAAGGTAGTTCAGGTTAGCGGTGTGGTGCTGATTAGTGATTCGCTTTACCCTGCCGGATTCGTTGCCATCTATCGTGCAAAGGATCGACGTGGTACCTACACCTCTCGCGACGGTTACTTCACCCTTCCCGTTATGGCAGGTGACACTTTACACTTTACTTGCACCGGTTTAAAGGATTCGTATTTCGTTATTCCTGCAAATACCGTCGAAAATTCGCTTTCTATGGTGCAGGTCATGGAAATAGAAACTTATATGCTGCCAACCGCTTATGTCTTGCCTTATCCCTCACGTGCACGTTTGCGCGCAGAGATTATGGCACTTGATTTACCAGGTGATGGCTATGCCTCTTTCAAACGCGAAACAGGAAGCATCAATGATTACGACGGGATGGTCAATTTCTCTGAACGTTCTTACCGCAGCGCTTCGTTGCAACAACAAACCCGCTACAGTGGTTCTATTTACGGTGGCGGAAATATTCTTAGTCCAGATGCCTGGAGTAAATTCATGAAAACCCTCAAAAGCGGCGACCTCGATCAGCAGCAATAAGGATTATGGTAAAACAGGGGTTTGCTTTAGTGGGATTATTTTTTTTATTGGCTATCGCGAACGCGCAGACGGCTACAATAAAAGGAACAGTCACCAATCCGAAAGGTGAGCTTATCCCCGGTCTCGTTATCACCGTTACCGAATTTCCTTCTCTTGGATGTGCCACCGATGCGCGGGGACGATTCGAATTAGCTGTAAAAGCCAACACCACCATTACACTAGAATTTCACGGCCTAGGCGACCAGGTACAAAAGCAATCGTTCCGATTGGTTAGTGGTGAAATAAAAGACATTGACGTGGTGTTCGATAACAGCCACATGCTTCAAGAATTTATCATTTACGATAAAGGTGACCGCGCTGGAGGATTACAGCCTTTAACAACAAAACTTCCTACCAAAATTCCGGTAATGAACCAAGGTATTGAAGCCTACTTGATTCAATCCGCTGTAAATATCCCTTCCGAATTGAGCTCGAGCTACAGTGTTCGCGGAGGTAGCTTCGATGAGAACTTGGTCTATGTCAACGACATTCAAGTCTATCGTCCGTTTTTAGTTCGTGCCGGTCAACAAGAAGGTTTAAGTTTCCCTAACCCTGATATGGTCAGCAATATCAAATTCTCAGCAGGAGGATTCGCGGCGAAATACGGCGATAAGATGTCATCGGTATTGGATATTCAATACGCTCGTCCGGATTCTTTCAGTGGAAATTTTCAAGCCGGATTTTTAGGAACGCAATTGCAATTAGGTGGAAGAAGTAAGAAAGGAACATTCACACACAATACCGGATTCCGTTACAAGAACTACTCGTATGTATTAAATTCCTTAGACGTATCGGGCGATTACAAACCTCGCTTTAACGATTTACAAACCTATCTCACCTATCGTCCAACTGGTGAATACAGCGTTTGGGAATTCAGCTTTTTAGGAAACTATTCTAGCAACCGATATAATTTTATTCCTAGCACAAGACAGACCGACGTAGGAACTATCAATGAAGCGTTGCGATTGACTGTGTATTTCGACGGACAAGAAATCTCGAAATACGACACCTATTTTGGAGCTTTTAGCACCCGCTATACCCCAAGCGAATCCTCGCAAATACGTTTGACCTTTAGCGCCTTTAATACCAGTGAAAGTGAATCCTTCGATATTTTAGGGGCATACCGATTAGATGAATTAGATCGCGATTTGGGTTCAGATAAATTTGGAAGTGTACTCACTAACCGAGGGATTGGTGCTTTTCTAAATCACGCCAGAAATACCTTGAACGCGCAAGTATATCAGGCAACGTTGAAAGGTTCGCGTGAATTCGATCGTACACATCACTTATTAGAATACGGTACCGATTTCAGCATTGAACATATCCATGATCAACTCAATGAATGGAACGTGGTAGATAGTGCTGGTTTCGCAACTACGCATCCACTCGATTCAATAGGCTATACCAATCCTAACGTTCAACCCAATCAGCTCATTCCGATTAAACAACGCATCAAGGCAAATAATTTTGTAGATAGCAACCGCTTAAACGCCTATGTACAAGACACCTGGAAGAAGCGCTTAGACAACGGCGCAACGGTTATTGCTACTGCAGGTGTACGTGGAAACTACTGGACCTTCAACGACCAACATGTAATTAGTCCGCGTGTGAATGTGGCGTACAATCCAACCTGGATAGCCAAGCGTGTCAATGAAAATGGCAAGATTGATTCGCTGCGTAAAGATGTAATTATCCGTGCTTCTTGGGGATATTATTATCAACCGCCCTTCTACCGCGAAATGCGCGGCTTCACCGGACAAGTGAATCCAAATATCAGAGCTCAAAAAAGTATCCACTATGTAGCAGGGGTCGATTATGTATTCTCTATTGCTGAGCGTCCTTTCAAGTTTGTTGGAGAAGTCTATTACAAGAAGATGGACAATATCATTCCTTACGAATTGCAAAACGTTCGTCAGCGTTATTTCGCAGAAAACAGCGCGAAGGGCTACGCATATGGAAGTGATTTAATGTTGAATGGTCAATTCATTAAAGGTGTGCAATCGTGGTTGCGTGTGTCTTACATGAAAACCATGGAAGATTTAAAGAACGATTACTACTATATTTTCTTGAATAGCGACGGCGATACGATATACAACGGATATACCTTGAACAATATCCCTGTCGATACCATCACGGTTCACCCTGGATATATTCCTCGTCCAACCGATCAGCGTGTAAGCGTTTCCATGTTATTCATGGATCAAATGAAAAACCATCCCGAGTATAAATTGATTATGAATTTCTATTTCGCGACGGGTATGCCTTATGGTCCACCAGACCAAAAGCGTTACAACGATATTTATCGCACACGTTCGTATATGCGTGCTGACTTGGGTATGTCACGTGACTTGTTTACGAATAAAAACAAACGACGAAATAAATTCTTCGATTCAGGAAGTATCTCGCTTGAGATATTTAATTTACTTGGGGTAAACAACATCATCAATCATGAATGGATTGAAGATATCAGTGGAAGACAATACGGCATTCCTACCTACCTCACAGGACGACGCATAAATCTTCGCTTAGCGTTGGATTTTTAAAAACTTCCTTTATTCCTATAATTCATATATCCTTACCTTAGAGATATGAAAGCAATGAAGCGAATTCTCATAGTACTCGTCGTTTTTGTCGTGCTCGTTTATGGTGGTATAACTTGGTGGTTGCGTTCTTCCCTTCCTACCTATGAAGGAAACATCCACCTCTCCGGAATGCACGCCCCTGCAAATGCCTATTTCGATAACTACGGCATTCCTCACATTGAAGCACAAAACGCCGAAGATGCCTATCGCGCATTCGGATACATTCACGCTCAAGAGCGTTTATTCCAAATGGAACTGCTACGAAGAGCAGGCTCTGGAAGATTAGCCGAGATCATTGGTCCAGATATGGTCAAAGTCGATAAAGTATTTCGAACCCTCGACATTCCCGCCTACGCCAAACGCTCAGTAGATGTCCTCATGGCCAGTGGCAACGCCGAAATGATGAACGAACTCAACGCCTATTTAGACGGGGTTAACCAATTCGTTCATTCGGGTCCTACCCCTCCCGAATTTGCTTTATTAGGTATTGAAAAGCAAGACTTCACCTTGTACGACATGTATTGCATCACAGGGGCAATGAGTTTCTCGTTCGCGCAAGCCAATAAAACCGAACCCATCCTTTCTCTCATTGAAGCCCAATGGGGCCCCGATTATTTAAAAGATATCGAGGCTCTTCCTAATCTGCATTACGAACTAAACCCTTCCTGCTACCCTACTGTTTCGCCTCAAAGAGATTATGCTGAAGAATTATTGGGATTCTTTAACGATGCGGAAAAAGCTCTTCCTTTTGCCCCTTTCATGGGATCAAATTCATGGGCTGTGGCCGGTAGCAAAACCGCTTCTGGAAAACCTATCTTTTGCAATGACACTCACATTGGTTATGCCTTACCTCAAACCTGGTTTGAAGCGCATATCAAATGTCCCGAGTTTGAACTTAGCGGACACTTCCTCGGCGGTATTCCTTATGCTTTAGTTGGAAGAAATCCGCATCACAGCTGGGGATTAACCATGTTTGAAAATGACGATATGGACTTCTTCGCGGAATACATTAATCCGGCTAATCCCAACGAAGTGTGGTACAAAGATCACTTCGAACCGCTCACCTATCGCGATGAAATTATAAAAGTCAAAGGTCAACCCGATGTGAAACTTCACTTGGCTGTTACCCATCACGGAACCATTGCCAATGGCGCTTTTCAAGGGTTTCAATCAAATACTCCTATTTCCATTTCTTGGACGTACACCCAAGAAGACAATCACACCGTTGATGCCTTCCGCGGATTAAACCGTGCTACATCCTTTCAAGAATTTCAATCCTTCCTTCCTCTTATTCACGGCCCTGGCTTAAACATTTGTTATGCCGACGAAGATGGAAACATCGCCTGGTGGGGCTGCGGTCACCTAGTTAAACGCAATCCTAACGTGAATCCGTTTACCATTCACGATGCTCGTAATTCGTACAACGAATACCAAGGTTATTATTCATGGGAAGAAAATCCGAAGAGTGTGAATCCGCCGTGGGGCTTCGTTTCTACCGCAAACGACCAACCCGAAATGATGCCCGACTCCATGTATTATCCGGGCTATTACAAACCCGGCTATCGCGCAGAGCGCATTCGTAAACTACTTCGAGCGAACAATCAAATTACTGCGGCTTATATGCAAGAAGTGCTCAATGACGCAACCTCTGATGTGGACGCCCAATTACTTGAAGATTTAATCATCATTGTTCGTGGATGTGAGCATTTTCAAGATGTGAAAGAGTTGATGCATTGGGACGGAAACTACACTCCCGAATCGGGGAGCGCAGTTCTTTTCACTCGTTTTTTATACAACTACTTGCACGCTGCAATGGCCGACGAACTGGGAGAATCGGTGTTTCAGATGTTCTTAGAAACCCACCATATGCAATTTGCACAAACTGCGCTCTTCTATTCGAAAGATTCGAAATTTTGGGATAATGTGAAAACGCCTCAACGCGAAACAAGAGAAGACATCTTGCGTCAAGCGTTTGAAAAAACGGTCATTGCCTTAGAAAAAGAAGAAGGGGCTATCGCGAAGTGGAACTGGGCCAATGTCTGTCACCTAGAGCTGAAGCACCCGCTAGGCGTTGTTAAACTATTACGTCCACTTTTAAACCGTGAACCTCTTCCAGTTTGGGGCAGCAATGAAACCATTCTGCAAAGTGGATTTAAACTCGACAGCACCGGACAATACCATGTTTTATTCGGATCGCAGATGCGCATCATTGCCGATTATGGTTCACATCGCTATTGGAATGTAACCCCTTCCGGACAAAGCGGTCATCCGTTTAGTCCATACTACCTCGACCAAGCTGAACTCTACCGCACGCGCGGATTCCGAGAAGAAATCGAAGACTGGAATGTGATACATTCCTATCCGAAATTAACCCTGCAATAAAAGAGGCGAAGCCTTACCTTCGCAACGCATAAAACAACGAAAATGAATCGTATTTTAATTTCAGCCGTAGCCTTACTCATCTCGTTCGGACTACACGCACAAACCAAAGAAAAAGGTGCGACACCTAAAAAGAATTTAACCTTAGAAGAAGCTGTACTGGGGCAGTACCGTCAGTTCGCACCAGAAAGTATGAACGGCCTAGCCTGGATTCCTGGTTCAGATCGTTACGCCTTCGTGAAAGACACCACGATGTTCAACGATGCGGTAGGTAAAACCCTTCCTGCTCCACTCTTCACACTTGGACAATTCAACAAAGCCCTACGTCAAGCGGGGGTTGATGCTGTTAAAGCTTTACCTCACTTCGATTGGTTAACCACAAACACCCTACATGCCACTGGAACTGCCGGCGGAAAGAATGTTGAATATGTGTATGACTACGCAGCAAAGTCGGTGAAAATTGAGTGTAGCTATACCCAAGAAGCAGACAATTACGATTACAACAACGCACACGGTGTGGCTTATACCAAAGAGAATAACCTCTTTATAGCGGAAAACGGAACCGAAGTTCAAGTGACAGCCAATAAGCGCGGTGTGGTAAGCGGACAAAGCATTTCTCGCAACGAATACGGAATTGCAAAAGGAACATTCTGGAGTCCAAACGGAAGTCGATTGGCATTCTATGAAAAAGACGAATCGCAAGTCACTGAATATCCACTTATCAATTACAACGTTATTCCAGCGCAAGTTCGAAACATTCGCTACCCTATGAATGGCGATGCTAGCGAGATTGTACGCGTAGGAATTTACGATGTGAAAACCAATAGCACCGTGTACCTTAAACTGAACGGTGGTGTTGAGAATGACCAATACTATGCAACCAATTTAGCTTGGACACCCGATGGCAATGCCGTATTAATTGCAGAAATGGATCGCAAAACCACGCGTATGCAATTGAATATGTATAGCGTTACAAACGGACAATTCATGCAAACCTTAGTCTCTGAAAGTGACGACCGTTGGGTAGAACCCGACCAAGCGCCTTACTTCATCTCGAATACCGCTTTCTTATGGTATTCATGGAGAAACGGATTTCACAATTACTTCCTCTATGATTTAACCGGAAAGTTATTGGCGGAAACCAATGCGAAATTCGAATTACTTGAGATCTTGGGAATGGATGGAATGAAGAAGAACATCTATTTTGCAGGAACTGGTGCTAACGCAACCGAGCGTCATGCCTATCAAGCATCATTAAGCGACTTAAAATTAATTCCACTTACAAAAACCGCAGGTACGCACAACGTACAAGTTTCATCGACAGGTAAGTTCTTTATTGACACGTACAACGCATTGAACGTACCTAATGAAGTCAATGTGTACGACGCGAAAAAAGGCGCTTCAGTAAAAAACCTATTAACCTCGGTAGATAAACTAGCGGGATATGCAATAGGAACAACTGAGTTGCTCACCATTCAAGCGAACAACGGCACACCCTTGTACTGCCGATTAATCAAGCCTTCTAACTTCGATCCTGAGAAAAAATATCCAGTGGTGGTTTATGTATATAACGGTCCACACGTGCAATTGGTTAGCAATTCATATTTAGGCGGAGCGTCGTTGTGGATGAACTATTTGGCAGAACAAGGCTATTTGGTATTTACTGTGGACGGACAAGGTTCGGCGCATCGCGGTAAAGAATTCGAACAAATCATTCACCGTCAATTGGGAACTCAAGAAATGAAAGACCAATTAAGCGGAGTGGAATGGTTGAAGAAACAAAGCTTTGTCGATGCCAATCGCATGGCAGTGCACGGCTGGAGCTTTGGAGGATTCATGACCACCTCTCTCATGGTGCATCATCCGGGTGTTTTCAAAGTAGGTGTTGCAGGCGGTCCCGTAATTGACTGGCGCTTGTACGAAGTCATGTACGGCGAACGCTACATGGACACACCGACTGAGAATCCTGAAGGATTTAAAAACAACGATTGCTCGGGTTATGTGTCAAATCTGAATGGCAAATTACTTATGATTCACGGCGCCGACGACGATGTGGTAGTGCTTCAGCACAACATGAAGTTCTTAAAAGCCTGTGTAGATAAGAGAGTTCCTGTAGATTTCTTCGTCTATCCGGGTCACGCCCATAACGTCCGCGGAAAAGACCGTGTACATCTTATGAATAAAATCATTACATACATCACTGACAATTTATAATTTCGCCGGCATGAAAAATACCGCATTAACCGAAAAGCATATTGCTTTAGGCGCTAAGATGGTCCCTTTCGCGGGATACAATATGCCTGTTACATACGCAGGATTAATTCAAGAGCACCACTGTGTGCGCAACGAAGTTGGGGTGTTCGATGTTAGCCACATGGGCGAATTTTGGATCTCTGGCCCAAAGGCTTTCGATTTAATTCAATACGCAACTTCGAATGACGTTTCTAAATTATTCGATGGAAAAGTACAATACTCATGTCTTCCAAATGAAACCGGAGGAATCGTAGATGACCTATTGGTTTATCGCGCGAACGAAGAATTGTATATGTTGGTGGTGAACGCATCAAACATTGACAAAGATTGGGAGCACCTTTCTCTGTTGAATCGCGATTTTGGAGCAACCATGGTGAACAAATCAGAAGAGACTTCCCTATTGGCTGTTCAAGGTCCAAAAGCAGTTCAAGCCTTACAATCGTTAACCGATGTGAACTTGGCTGAAATGGAATACTACACCTTCAAAATCGGCACCTTTGCAGGCGTTGAGAATGTGGTTATTTCAGCAACCGGCTATACCGGTGCAGGTGGATTCGAAATCTACTTCCCAAATGAAGTAGCGAATGACATGTGGGATAAAATTTTCGCAGCGGGTGCCGCTTATAGTATTCAACCCATTGGATTGGGTGCACGCGATACCCTGCGTTTAGAAATGGGATTCTGTTTGTACGGCAATGACATCAACGATTCAACTTCGCCATTAGAAGCAGGATTGGGATGGATTACCAAATTCACCAGTGAATTTGTGAATTCAGAAAACTTGAAAAAACAAAAAGAAGAAGGTGTAAAACGCAAGTTAGTCGCCTTCGAAATGATTGATAAAGGTATTCCTCGTCACGACTATGAAATTGCCGACGCGAATAACAACGCGGTGGGTGTTGTTACCAGTGGTACGCAATCTCCAAGTCTTGAAAAAGCTATTGGAATGGGATATGTTCCCGTGTATCTTTCAAAAGTAGATACCGAGATTCATATCATGGTTCGTGGTAAAGCCCTTCGTGCGAAGGTGGTTCCACTTCCTTTCTACAAGAAGTAATTCATATTGGCTGAAAAGAAAAGGGATGAATTAATTCATCCCTTTTTTCATGGTGACAAACAAGAGTTGGTCTTCCATATTTTTATGTGCAGGGAAAGCCTGTTCAAGTTTTCCGCTTTCAATAAATTCCTTTCGTTCTTGACGATCCTTTTTGTTGAGCTGCTTCAAGACTTTTAGGAAATTCACTTCGGCCTCGTGGTCGCGATCGCGATTCGAGTAAAAACGAATAATCGATTTCAATGCATAGTCGACTAAATCATGATTCTCAAGGCACAAGTGAATAAAAACATTAAGTACACGAACATGCCCGTAAACATCTTGTCTTAAATCACGCTCGGCATTGTTAATCACGTAATTCACGTATTTCTGCGCCTTCTGGTAATTTCTATTTGCGAATTCATACATGGCCAAACGGTAGTTAAACACCATATCAAATTCTTTTGAGACATACGATTGATCTTCTTCAATCGCACTTTTTAACTCATCAATCTGCACGTTCTGATCGAAGAATAAGGCCATTTCAATTTGCAACTGCTTCATCATACGTGTGCGGAACAAATGCAAATCGTGACTTTGAAAACGTGGCAACTCAGCCAATTCTTCCAACCTTCCGTATAATTTTTTCGCCGCTTGACGGTCGTTCAATAAAATCTTACATGTAAGGAATTGACCCAAGGTGCGTAAATAACGCTTCGCTTTATCGTCTTTCAACCATTCGTTCTCATCGAACAAGCGAAGCAATTGTTCAAAATGTGCATTCGACCTTTCAATTTCATTTTGCGCTATGGCACAAAATCCAAGGCTATACAATCGAATACAACGCGCACGATTCGATAGCGCGTGTGTTTCATCGCTAATAAGCAGAGAGTCTTTTAAATCTTTGATATTGGCTTCATCGCCAGTGCTCGGTGTGAATCCACCTAGTCGAAACACCGCATTCACTTTACCATACAGCACTTGGTATTCGGTAAGATTTCGCAGTTTCACCAACACCTCTTCTTCCTCACGCGATAAATCATCGATACTTTCACTGAAATCACCATTCTCATAATCCTCTTCCAACAAAGTCTTCTGCCAACTAATAATTTCGAAGAGGTAATAAAAGAATTCGTGATCGGTGGCCATGCGCTTGGCGCGCTTCAAGGCTTTCTTACATTCCACATACAAGCCTTTGTAAAAAAGTATTTCTACATTTTTCAATTCTTGTTTAATCAGGTTGGAAGTTGAATGCTCACCGTGAAAAGAACGAAGTGCTTTCAAAATCAACTTGAATAAGTGATTCTTTTCAGAAGGTAAGTGCTTTAAAAAGACTTCACCTTTGAAATGCTCTTTCACATATTCTACATCGTACACTTCCATGCGCTCGAGCAAATCAAAAATGCGCACGTAATTCTTCTCGCCACTTTGCAAGGAAGATTGCAACTTAAAAAATCGCTTTTCACTCTTCGTTAAAGACTGAACTAATTCATGTAAATCATTCGTTGGCTTCATACACTTTCAAAAGCAATATCCTTGTATTCCTATGGCAATTTTTTACCAATCTACAAATTTGAGCGATTGGTTGAAACAGAAAAATAAATATCTTCGATTTATGCTAAAATTAATTTTTGCTTTACGCCCCCATAAATCGCTGTTTTTCGGACTTTTAGCCCTTATTGTTAGCTTTAACCTACAGGCTCAAACTAGTTCAAACTCAAACAGTCGCTGCGATACTTTAGATATTCTCCACACGGAAATAGATGTGGACATGCTTTCACTTCCAACCTTGTACATCAACGCACATGCGCTGGTATTGTGCGAGGTGAAGCTCGACGGAACATCGGTATTACATTTTGATTTAGAGGGGTTAACCCTTGATTCCATTCAACTTAACTTCGTAACAACCCCATTTACACATACAGGTAAGGATGTATTTATACCTTGTAATCCTAGCGTAAATGCAGGAGACATTGTAAACTTGGATTTTTATTATCACGGAATTCCTATCCACGATACCTCGTGGGGAGGCTTTTATAATTCGGGGGGTTATGCGTACAACATGGGTGTTGGATTCGATGCACTTCCGCATAATTACGGACGTGTTTGGTTTCCGTGCTTCGATAATTTTAGAGAACGTTCCAGTTTTGTAGTTCGTACCCTTACTCGCGGAAATTACCGCAGTATTTGCGGAGGAATTCGCACTGCCCTAGACACGTTGGGTGGAGATACGGTTCAAACCGTTTGGAGTTTAGAAAAACCAATTCCCTCCTACCTCGCTAGTGTTTCGGTAAGTTCCTATACCCCTGTGGTTTCTTCATTTCAATCGGTTAGCGGACAAACCATTCCGGTTTGGCTATGCGCGAAACCTGCAGACACTACGCACATGGTTACGAGTTTTCAGCATCTCACAGACGCGTTGAATATCTTCGAATATCGCTTTGGTCCTTATCGTTGGCCGCGTGTAGGATTTACCGTTGTTCCTTTCTCTGGAGGCGCAATGGAACACGCCACCAATATTTCCTATCCCCTCTTTGCGGTGAATGGCAACCTTACTTATGAAACCCTATACGCCCATGAACTCAGTCACCACTGGTGGGGCGATAATATTACCTGTACCTCGGCGGAACACATGTGGATCAACGAAGGAATGGCCGCGTATAGCGAGCGGATTTTTTTAGAAGGAATGTATGGACCTGCGTCATACCGTCAAAGCATTCGCGATAATCACCGCGATGTATTGTTAAATGCTGCACGTTCCGATGGTGGTTATTTCGCGTTAGCCAATATGCCAGAATCGGTTACCTACGGAAGTCAAACGTATAACAAGGGTGCCGATGTGGCGCACAGCTTGCGTGGTGTAATGGGCGATCAGGCCTTCTTTCATGCGTGTCAAGACCTCATGAATTACCGCGAAGGAATGAATGTGTCGAGCGAAGAATTCCGCGATTTCTTTCAGAACTATACTACCGAAGACCTTACAGAATTTTTTAAT
>Ga0172367_10003220_pt1 | contig 21543 bp, 13 predicted proteins | sample Lak10m_FD_114542 | JGI IMG/M metagenome (GOLD analysis project Ga0172367, IMG submission 114542) | Freshwater microbial communities from Kabuno Bay, South-Kivu, Congo - kab_022012_10m | ecosystem: Environmental > Aquatic > Freshwater > Lake | place: Democratic Republic of the Congo: South-Kivu... | reverse complement strand
ACCGTCCAGACCTACCATAGTCTTGCCATGCGACTGACCGGCTCGTCTTTTGCCGAGCGGGCTGAACGAAAAAAAGTAGACACTGATGATTTCAAGACGGTAGTTCCGGAAGCAGTGCGACTCTTGAGTGGAGAAGCGGACTTTACGGGCTTGGAACGTGATGAGTTGCGGGAAAGGCTGTTGGCGGGATACCGTTATATCCTGGTTGATGAATACCAGGATATCGACCAGGACCAGTACCAGTTGATTTCAGCCATCGCCGGCAGGACACTGGGCGATCCCGACAGTAAGCTGGCGCTCCTGGCGGTTGGTGACGATGACCAGAACATCTATACCTTCCGTGGAGCCAATGTTGAATTTATCAGGCGTTTCCAGACAGATTACCAGGCGAAGACCTTCTATCTGGTAGAGAACTATCGTTCTTCAGCCCACATCATTGCCGCTGCGAATACGCTCATCGGACACAACCGTGACCGAATGAAAACCGAGCATGCCATCCGGATCAATAAAGGGCGGGAGCGTCTTCCGGCAGGAGGCCCATGGAAAGATCTCGATCCTGTTGCGCAAGGTCGTGTCCAATTGCTGAAGGTAGCCGATGCCGCGCATCAGGCTGTTGCCCTTGTTGGAGAACTGTCACGACTTAAGCAGCGAAACCCCTCGCTTAACTGGTCTGATTGCGCCGTACTTGCCAGGACAAAGGAAGAGCTGGCGCCGATTCGCGCCTTATGTGAACTGCAAAGCATTCCGATAATTTGGGGGATTGACCGAGAGAAGACTCCGCCATTGTATCGTATTCGTGAAGTGCGACAGTTGGTTGCCGAGTTGAAAGCACGGCATGACGAGCTGATTACGGCGTCAAACATATCGTCGCTTATTGACGAACTTGCCGGAAGAACAACAAATACCTGGTGGGATCTTCTGCGTGGCATCATTCAGGATCTGCGTGACGAGATCGGCGCCAATGCTCAACTCCCGATGTCTTACTTTATTGAGTTCGTGTATGAAGCGCTTGCGGAACAGCGTCGCGAGCAGTCGGTCGGTGTGGGAATTTTTCTGAGCACGGTTCATTCAACCAAAGGCATGGAATACTCCCATGTGTTTGTGCCTGGCGGCGGATGGACTCGTGGCAAGAATCAGCAGGAACATGAGGAGGAGCGGCGAACCTATTATGTCGCCATGACACGAGCAAAAGAAACGCTTTGCCTTTTCGAGCGTGTTGACGCGCCTAATCCTCATGCCAGCCTGATCGATGGCGATTTCCTTTTTATGCGCGAACCTCAATGTGAGCAGCGGCCTGAAGAGCAGGTGTTGCGTCGCAGGTATGACATTCTGGGTATGGAGGATTTGTTCCTTGATTTTGCCGGTCATAAAGTGACTGCTGATCAGATTCATAAGCATCTCAGCAAACTTCAGCCAGGGGATTTGTTGAATGCCGTACTCAAGGGTGACAATATCGTATTATGCGATATCCAGGGCTGTTCAGTGGCAAGATTGTCAAAGAAAGCGTCGGACAGATGGCGTAACCGTCTTGATTGCATAGAACGAATAAGGGTTCTTGCTATGGTGCGGAGGCATTCAGATGATTCAGGAGAAGAGTATCGTTCCCGATGTCAGTGCGAACATTGGGAAGTTCCGGTGGCAGAGGTCGTATATCGGGCTCGTTGCAAAGAAGAATGGTATCCCGAAATTGAAGATTCCTCAGCAGGTCATGATTCTGCAGAGTAAAGAAGCTGTAGATCGCTAATTCAGAATGATTAGATGTGAATTTGCTCTTGAGTATGCGACATATTGCAGCGCACGAGCTTTTTCTCTAGGCAAACTTGACATCTCGGCGACTACTACGACAGGACGTTCAAGACCTTTGAATGAATGGATGCTGGAGCAAGAAATAACATCGTCCCTTTGAGCACCAGGTTCCCAGGAGAGTTTTAAACCGCCGACATCCAGTCCTGATTTCAGATGGGAATTGTTTTCGGCGTTCGGCGTCAGGACAACGATATCCTTACCGGCGACTTTCTCGTCTTTCACAAGCTTTTTGATGATTCTGCTTAATACTTCGGCTTCAGAATTTGTAGCGTCTATTTTTACAAGCTCTGGATCTCTTCCGTCTGGTCCCAATGGGATTGGCGAACTGTCGGCTTGATAGAATTCGTTTACAAGCTTGAGGATCTTCTTTGTGTTCCGGCAGTTCTCTTCAAGCACAAATGGCTCGTCGCTGATCGGGAAGTCCTGCCTTTTTCCGTAGAGGCCTTGGTTGTTGTCGTAAAAGATGTAAAAAAGTCCTCGGCTCGGGTCTTTAAGACATTGCTGGAGTATGTCCCACCATGAGGGATCGAAATCCTGACCTTCGTCGACAATGATGGCGTCATACCGGGAACCGACTTCACAAATAGCATCGAGCAGTAAATTTGGGAGATCAGAAACGTAGAATTGCTCATTATACCCGCTCGCATTTGGGATTGATATCGCAGCTTCATTGCAAAACGATACACACAGTTTGTGGAAGCTAAAGACATCGATTTGGCTGTCCGTAATCAAATGAGACTTGATGAGGTCTGCTAAATTACTGTTAAAACAGGTTATAAGAACTCGCGATTCAGGTGAGTTAATGCAAATACGTTTCGCCTTTTCAATTGCTAAGAATGTTTTTCCTGATCCAGCTGGTCCGCATACGAGAGCTCTATTGTACCTCTGGAGTAGTGACAACACTCGATATTGTGATTTGGTAGCTTCAATGAAAGTCTGCTTCTCTTCTTCAATCGAGCTTGCGAGCTTAAGAGACAGTAACCAAGATGGTGATAAAAACATCCTCAAAGCATCAACGCCGCTATTTCCAGGCGCCTCCACACCGCCACCGAGGGAGTTTTTAAAAACACGAGGTATTGCTGTTGCGGTATGTTCAATATCCTGCTTGCCGAGGGTAATTAGATGGAGGTTATCTGATATCCCGAGGCTTGATCCGATGGTGTCGACGTCTGGGAACCAAACCGCATGAAAAAATGGGTAGTCGTATTTTCTCGTCGTTTTTTCTCTTTCGACAATTTTGTTGACAGCGTATGCATATTTTTTGCCCTGCTCGTACGGGTCTTTGATGGTATACACATCTCCTTTACCGTCGATGGTTGACCATTTTCCACTGACCGCGTCTCGTGATATTCCACCACCTTTAACTTCAATAACAAGCATACCTTTGTCGGGGTGCAGTACCAAGAAATCAAGCTCTCCGTTCTGCATCTTGCTTGTCGGTTCTTCTTTAGTATAAACAGGAACACTGTGCAGAACCGTGTAATCGTCTGGAAGTAAGTCTTTGAGCGCGTAGAATACTTTACGCTCTGCATTGCTTGCAGTTGTGCCAAGGGGCCTGTCAGGATATATGCGTGCCATTTCTACTCCTCAATCTGGAGTACTTTTTCCAGCCACTCAATTACAGGCCGTCTCATTAGCTCGTCCCAGTAGAATTGGTTTGAATAACTCCGAAGACACGCATAACAGCTGGAGTCGATGTCACTGCACGAGCAATCCTTTACGCGTCGATAAGCCGAATACAATACGTCATCGATGTTCTGGACAATTCGCTCGATATGCCCGGCACCGCCTGGGATTCGGTCATAAACTACTATTTCGCCGATATAGCTCTCCATACTCCAACCGTGGTAGGTACCGTCAATATCACCTGGAGCAATTCCGAGGCAATCGGTTGCGCCGTTTATGAACGCTGCGAATAGCGAGCGCCAAAATGGTCGACCGTCGATAAGATTTGGTGGAGGAGGATTGCAGCCTTGAAACCGCAACTGCAAAATATCTGTCACGATCTCATGTGCGAGGTCTAGCTTTTTGGGTTTACCATTACAACGGGGGCCCCAAGGTTTGTCATGTCCAGGTTGTTTTGGGCGCTCGGGAAAATGTTTGCCGCAGACTGGACACAGTAAGAATGAGTCAAATTTGCGACCACTGTTTGCTCTAAATAGTTTTCCTCCTTTTTTTATCCCGTAGGTAATTCCGTTGACCTTACTATCAACAAACGACTCTGGGTCTACACCTTCGAGCAAAAAGACCTCTGACGATCGTGGAGGACGAAGCCTGCTCAACTTAGGCATTGTAGGTGGATCTTCCATGCTGGTTGTAAAGCCGTCAGGCCGAATGTAATCTCGAGGTTCGCTAGCACCTAAAAACGACGTTCCACAGATAGTGCATGCAGTTGGCGGGTCGTCAGTAATTCTGCCGGTCTCGATTCGTCTACACTCACGGCAAGAAATCCACCAACGCACGTCTGGTTGGCCCTTATATTCGACTCCTGCTGAAGTGAAGAGTTTTCCGTCAGCAATGATTTCTGCACCAGGAGCATATTCGGATATCCCAACTTCCCTATCGCGTTCTAAGCGCATCTTCTTTGAGAATTCTGCATCGAGGACTTTCAGTTTCACAATGTCCTGCGGGAACGCATAACCAGGTAACCAAGAGCAACTGCTGAGAAAGTCAATAAGCCTCTGTTCGAGGAATTGGCTTTCAAGCTTTTGCATGATCGACGCTCGTGTAGCGAGTTTCTGGCCTTGCTGCAGGTCGTTGTTCCCGATCAACTTCAATGACTCATCCCGTAATTCTTTGATTTTATTCTTAAACTCCTGCAACTCACTCATAACATGATATTCCAGTACTGATTTGCTGCCAGTGACCATTGATTCGATCGAGTTGTTCAGTGCTGTTTCAGGGGTAAGCTCGGAATCTGCAGGGATGATGGCTGCAAGAGCTGTGAGAAGTTCGGTGCGTCTTTCTTCAGCCAAAACCCAGCCTTTAAACAGCTCAACGACGGTGGTTCCAGCAACAGTTTTGACGAAGAAGTCGTCTACTGTCAGTTTGTCGAGGTTAATACCGTCGATGTCATCAATATCTCGTAGAAAACAACCTAGGAGCATTGAGTTACAATGGCGCTGGGCGAGGGGGATATTTCCAGTATTTATAATGGGGGCATTTATCTTGCCGCCGATAACGAGGGTCGGATCATGGAAGTTGTATTGATCATGGGGAACGTTTCGAGCGAACGTAAGTGCGATAGAAACGCCGTCCTGTCTACGCCCGGCGCGGCCTGTGCGCTGAATGTATGAGCTTGCGCTCGGGGGGAAGTTTCGCAGCATCACAGCTTTGAGGTCACCGACATCAATACCCATCTCGAAGGTAGTTGAACTGCTTAAAACATTAACCTTACCTTGGTTGAATTCCTCTTGATAGAACTTACCCCATTCATTGGTCAGCTGAGCTGTATGCTCGCGAGCTTCAAGAGGGAGTGGAGATTGCTTGAATCTTCTCCGGTAATGATTCATCTCAAACTTGCTTTGAAGTTCTCTTTCTGAGAGTAACTGTGGCACACCTTTGCAGCCAACTTTTGTACAGAACCCGAGTTTGCCAAGGGTCGAAAGTTTTCCGCAGGTACTGCACGCATAGAGCGGTGCGCGTGTCGTAATTGCCAAACACTCTTTATTTACCCTGTACTCGCCTGGGCACGCGCTGACTTCATTTAGCACATTTCCTTCGATAAATGAGTCCCATATTTTCAATAGCAATGGCTTGAGGACTTGATCGTCAGTGAATTTGTCGAGTTTGAGTGATTTGCATAGAATTTCAAGTTGCCTGCTACCATTCACCGATCGCTTAATACCTTTTTCGGGTCCTAGATAGGGACTCCATCTGTACAGCTGTCTACAGTTATTCGACTTAACATCTTGTCTGCCAGACTCTCTAAGGTGGAACGAGTATATAGCGGGACCTGCAGTCAAAATGTGTTGGTTCACTTTCACATAGGATGGAAAGTCAACTGCCATCCTTTGAACCATCAACTCGACTAGCGCATGTAATATTTGCCACCCGCGATCTTCATCCGAGTTAAATAATTCCGGTAGATTCTCTTTGAGGACTGTTTTACTGTGTGAAGGATACGCTATAGCGAGTGTTGCGACGCCCATCCCTGTGATGGTAGTTTTTTGCTTATACGAGGAGCAAAAATTTCGATACAAAACGCGTTCTGCTTCGTAGCGCGCCGCTTCCCGGTCATCATCCGTTGCCTTTGATTCCGGTACAAGCTTGTAATATGTAACTCCGCGCTCCTTTTCCTTGAACACTACCGTACTCATGTTCGACAAGCCTTCCTCGTACTCTACAGCGACTTTTCTGAAAGAGACCGGTTTGCCATCCCTTTGCTCTTCTGCATTTTTGATAGCCATTTCGAGCGGCCCCTGAAAAGCGGTTTCCGCTGTTGTTTGCAGCAAGTACGGTGCAAAAAAGGCTGCACGTTGACGAGAATCTGAAAACACGAGCAGCTTCCGGCCATTTGCACAAACATCCCGTCTTTTCTTGTCAAAAGGTAGATTCCTTACCATGGCTTCCGCAAGGACGGCTGTTGGAGCGTCTTCAGCAGTTGTAAATTCTCGAAGAACGCTGGGGAAACCGCCGCTGACTCCGCCACAACTTGGGCACGTAGGCAGTATGCCAAGGTCATTTTCAGTTGGTAGCAGTTGAAGCGTTCTGTGGACAGGTTTTTCGCAGCAGACGGCTAATTTATTGCCCTCAATGGCTTGATTGCATGACAGGCACAGGGTCATGCAGTTCGTGGTAACTTCCGCATCGTCACTTTCTTCCAAACCTTCTTCTACATCTCCAGACCAGGTAAGGAGTTTAGGTTTTTGGTTGGCTGTAGGGTCAAAAGATTTCTTCCATTTACCGTTTTCGATGTAAATGCGGACTACCGGTAAGCCACAGTGAGTGCAGGTGATAATCGGTAATACCTTCTTTTCGCATGTTGGGCATACATTGCGATCATCAAGGAAAAAATCACTCCAGTTTGTTTGAGGATGTTCTTTTTTTGAGTCGCAGTAGTCGTTTAAGCAGAGAGTAGCGCCGGCAAGCCCTCTGCAGAAAAAATGCAGCCTTGTAGGTAATAACGGCGCGTAGTCAGACGACTTTTTTGCGCTTGCCCCGAGAGTTATGAGCCAGCGAATAACTTTGATGGCTTCATTTGTAAGCTCCATACCCATTATGGCGCACAATTCGTCAATTTTTGTCGGTGTCTTTCTGCAGTGGTCATGGATTTTTGCTAGGGGGGAGTAATTGCTGAAGGCATCGTAAAGGATCTTCGAAGTAAGCTCCTTCTTTCCATCGCCAGTTGAAAATCCGAGTTTATTGAGCATTGAAGCGAGAGTCTGGGGATTGCTAAGTGCAGTTTGCCAGTCCGAGAAGTTCGAATTTCCTATTGTCGAGAAGAGGCTGCTGAGCGACGGTTCGTCTTTCATGTTATCGACAAATGAATTTATTGTTTCCCCCGATAGCACATCTTGAGGGTCAAAATTATTACCAGTAAGATCTGAAGCAAATTTTGCTACCTCAATCTTGCCATTTTCGCCATCGCCAATCGTCGCACTGGTCAGTATGAATTTGATCTTATTTTTCTGGTCATCTAAATGGTTCTTCAATCTCCGCATAAGCATCGCTATCTCGATACCCTGCGCACCGCTGTATGTATGAGCTTCATCAAGCACAATGAATTTTAAGTTATGGTTCTCGAACAGTTCTGAATCTCTTGGTCTAAGCAACAGGTATTCGAGCATCGCAAAGTTGGTAAGCAGGATATGTGGAGGTGATTCGCGGATCTCGCTTCTGCATTTACGCTCGTTCGGAAGGCCGTCATCGTTTTGATCAGGTTTTTCCTTTGTTTCGCCGGTGTATCGGCCGAAGGTGACCTGCGGCATTTCCTTCAGCAACTCACGGAGCCTGAAAAGCTGATCATTTGCGAGGGCGTTAAGCGGGTAAACGATAATAGCTCTCAAGCCAGGTCTAGGATCTTTCAGTATCGAATCGAGGATGGGTAGCAAGTAGCTTTCTGTCTTACCAGAACCTGTACCTGTTGCGACAACCAGGTTTCGGCCTTTATCCAACAAACTCATTGCTTCGACCTGATGAGAATATAATGGTCTGTCAGGATCAAAAGTGTCGGCAGGTAAATCAAGCATGCCTTTTGAGAGAGTAACTTCACCTTCTCCATTGACGAGCCTTCGAACAGATTTGTCAGGTCTGTAGCAAGGTGTTGCGTGAACGTATGGTCCTCGAACTATCTCAAAGTCACTGCCAAGTTTTGATAAAAACGAATCTTTTAGCTCTGGCTCCAGATCAGAGATTAAGTTCGTAGTGAATAAGTACCGCTTGTAAGTTTCGTCAAGGTCTCGGTTAAATTCGATGGCATCAATTTCCCCAACAAATGACATGCCTACCCCCTGTAGATGTCCCAACATTTGCCTTCTGCGGCGTAGGGGCATTTATGTATCATTGAGCACCTGCACTCAAATACATGCCCCGCCTCTTTGGCTACAAGCCCGAATGGGCGTTCATATTCATCGTGAACAGAGCAGTTCATTCCACGATTGAGTAATGCATATTGCAAATCATGCATAGCTACATTGCCGTGTCTCATGTTCCTAATTTTTTCAAGTGCCTTTAGATCGGTAACTTTACTGATAAACGTTTTATCTTCGAATGGGTACACTGTACTCACGATGTAGACATTGCTTTTTAACGTGACATTCGACTTGTCCATTATGCTTGTTCCCCTAGAGGTAGGCTGTAGGTAAAAAGCAGCTGATCATATTCCCAGGCTTTTACTGAACTATTGCCCTTGTGGTCACTTTTTGCAGATACTTTGAGATACAGGTCCTGGTCGATTGAATACTCTAGTGCGATAGACTCGTTAACGAATCCGTTTGTGGGTACGAGCAGTGTTCCTACTCTCTTTTGGCCTGATCCTGATAGCGCGTGAGGTTCATTATTTGAAGTTTTGTGGAAATTAAAGCAGGCGCTCTGAGTATCTTCGACAATGCCAAAGTTTAGGCTACTCTTATCGTAATCAACATCCGTGCCTGCTGAGATAATCGGAAAAAACGAGCCGTCACAAAGCTCTATGCCGATGTTGTCATTGTTAACATACACGCCGTGTTTTCGACCGAGAAGCGCAGCGCCCTGAGCTACTTCCCAGTCAGCTTGGGAGGATGGTGGAATCACCTCGCATGAATCCGATACGAGATCGATTATCTTGTCATAAAGACCGGCGAGCTTACTGCTGCCGCCGACCATTAGAACGCAGCCTAGTTCGTCAAAGCTCATTTTAGCGTCGATATTCACGGCCGTTCTAAGCGCATCAAGGACTTTCTCTATCTCTGGAGAAAGTAATGACTGCATTTTATCAAGCGTAAGCTCTGTAATGATATTCCCGATGGTGCCGTAGGACGGGAGTTTAATGTCTGCGACTTTGACACTTGAGAGCTGCCTTTTGACATCTTCCGATTTAGCTAGGAGACGGTCTCTGGAGCGTTTGTCGATTTCGTGGAACGGAATGTCAGACTGTGTTTTGGTGACGTGAGCATTATGAATCCATTCGGCTATCTTCTTGTCCAAATCGTCACCGCCGAGCTGAACGCCGACAGCAGCGAGTTCGCGCACTTTATCGCCCATCAGCTCGACTACAGAGATATCGAGCGTGCCGCCGCCCCAGTCCAGTATCGCGATTCTGGTCCACATTTTGACCTTGTCGTAATTTTGCAACACTGCAGCGGTCGGCTCAGATACGAAACTCGTGATATTTATACCTGCTTTCTTTGCGGCTTGTCGCAGTTCCCTACGCTTCGAAGGTGCAAACCCTACCGGTATTGAAACAGTAGCTTCGCTGATCTTACCGTCTACAGCGCTCTCGATTTTCTCTACAAGTCCTTTAAACACTTCGGCTGCGATATCTACTGGGAACCAGTCCCGCTCGCCTATCTTCCAGATATGTTTTGTGCCTAAGTAGCTTTTGGGGGATGTAATTACTTCGCATGTATCGCTAAGCTCTTCCCGTTTCTGCCATGCGTCCAATCCTCTAGCGACAACCCGTCCAGTCAGTTTATTGATTGCGACAACTGATGGAAAGGGCCGCAGACCTTCACCAATGTTCAAAGAATTCGTCCCTATCAACGCCGTCGCTGCGCTATTCGTAGTGCCAAAATCGATCCCGAACGTTGTGAACTTTTTCACTGTTGACTACCTCCGACATCAATTCCTTTTCCACGCAGTTTTCTGAATATTGCTTCGATAAGATCCATGTGAAATACGCATGCTTCATCTGTTGGGAGATGGGCAATTTCGTTGAATTCATGTTTAAGGTCTATCTCGAGCCCCCGTTTCAGTTCATTGATATTATGCTTCGAGATGTTTTCAATTCTGTGTGACAAGTCTTCGAAGGCTTTCTCATGCTTTGCTACCAACGCTGACGCTTTTTGTTCGTTTGACGACAATTCGGCACTTAGCCTATCGCATTCATTCTGCACCGCTTGAAGCCTACTTTTTTCATTCTTGACAGCAGATTTTAAAGTATCGATTTCTTCCTTAAGCTGACGGTTCTCCTCATTTAGAGACTCAAACTGCGCCCGTTTCTTATCTCTTGTTTCATCGTTGCGGCGTTTTTCAGCGATTAACCGCTCAATTTCCTGCTGTTTGGTGGCGGAATCTGCTTCAAGTTTTTTTAGGCATTCAGTTACGATTGAGATGACTTCGCGTGGATCTTCTAAATTGCGCTGTGCGATTGCTGGTGCAGGTGGGATTATTGTCTGTGGTGTGAGATCTGTTGTCGACCTTGGTTCAGTTGAATCTGCAGTTATTTGAGATTTTTCCTGTACATCTGTTGTAGCCGTCTGAGCTGGCTGAGTTTGGACCCTGATAGGCGTAGTTTCTAGTGCAGCTAACACTGATGCGAACGGATTAGTCTTGGCTGGAAACTTTGCGGCGAATTGCTCATGTACTTTTATTACATCCGCAATCATTGTTATAGGCCATATTCTCATGGCTCCAACTAACGACTGGACAGAGGGTGTATCTAATAGAGTGAAAACGCCACTATCAATCAGAGAAGTTAAGAACTGTAGCTGCCTTGCGGCGAAAGCAGGATCTCTTGAATCGCTGTAAGTGGCTGCAGCTATAAGGTGCTGAATAACGATCAAGGTTTCGTTATTATTGCTTTTTATAAACAGTTTTGCATAGCGCTGTGCGTCATCTTGAAAAAACTGTGTATAGAGGAATTTACTTAATCTGGGATTGATTTCGTTAGTTTTGGTCGGTTTAAGTGGTTCTGTGATTATGCTCGCGAAAATGCGTACACAGTTAACTTGGTCAAGTTCGGCTATCTTATCGGCAATCATTAGCCTCAATGTCGTTATATCGATGTTTTTGCCGATATCCTCTCGGTATTTGGTCGCCCGGACAAAAAAGCCGGATGTCAGCATTTTGCTTTCGTCGTCAAGTTGTTCCCAGCTCCGTGCAACCGCTTCGGCGATCACTTCAACTTTGTACTGTCTCGCTAACTTAAAATCAAACCGACTATTTTCACGAAGCTTTGTTAAAAGCTCGATGGTTGCATTTTCATCTGCTTCAATGTCTTCCACTGCACGAGACTTGTTGTCTGGCTTCAGCTTAGACTGGTTGTTTATCGGCAAAGCATCCTTTTTATCATGCAGTTTCAAGTCGATCTCCTTTAATCTGGCTTATAGTTATCGGAACAATATTTTGTCTTCGCTTCGTAGCGGTAATCTATTCAGGGCATCTTCTGTTACCTCACTTTTTTCACCGAGGAGGGCGTTGAAGAATGGCGCTAAGAATTTGTTACCGACCTTCGCGTAATGAAAGGCTAGTTCTTCTGTCTGGTTGAGTTTTACCAACATTGTCATTGCAAGTAACCTTGCAAGTTCGCACACAAGCCCGTCTGACTGGTCAATTATTTTTTTCGCAGCTCGGTAAGATTTTTCTGCGCTATTATGGTTAAAGTAAAGTTTCCAGCTGTCAACAAGCTCTGCGCCGTGGTTAAGATTTGCAATGTGGCCGGCGTAATTTTCCCGTCTAACTCCATCTTTCACTTCCGTCGCCCATATTTCGATGACTTCGTCGAGGTGTTCTTCGAGCTTCACGATGTCATGGATCTCAGCGAATTTTATCTCAACTTGCGCATTCCAGCGACTTAAAGGGAGGTCGATTATAACTGGGTATTTTGCAACCAACTCTTTTGCTCGTTTAAGATCGTCGATTCCCTTTGTGACTACATTGCTTTCTTTATACCACTCGAGTATTGCTTTGACGTTCTGGCTTAATGTGGCTTGATTTGTAAGCTTGATTTGTGCGCCGTCTAGTGTCTGTGCGCAGGCGACGAAAGCGTCGGTTAAAACAGCGAGTGGTTGTGGCAGTACGTCCGACCTGACCGGTATGCTGGTAAGAGTGTTACCCTGCGCTAGGTCGTAGAGAAGCCGGAATGAGCTTGCGAATGTGGGTGATAGGTATTCCATCCACGTCGTATCGTGGTCTTCAGAATCAGCTGTGCAGATCGCTGCGCATGAGCTAGCTAGATTGAGATAGAAACTGCTTGTAGGTACAGTCCCGCCTGGTCGACCGAGTTCAAACCGACCGGTGATTATCTTCTGGGAAAATAACGCATCACGGAAACTGGACGTACTCAACTCGTGGTGTCCGGCCTTGTTGAAATATGCTGGAGGGCATATTTTTTTAGGGGAAGTTGATGCGGCGATGTAAAGGCCGAAGGGGCTATTCGGGACTCCCTCGGCGATAATGGGTAAGTTGGAATCAAGGTCTTCAGTGAAGAGTGTATCTGTAGCGCCTGGGAAGATTAAGTTCGCTCTGTGTAGTCGGTAGGCGATTCTAATTGACATACCGCAGGCGTGTAATACCCCTTCCGCTATGTGTACGTTCTGAGCGACAGACCATCTGTGCCCGATTTCGTCGATGTGTGTACCTTCTGCTAAATCGAGAGCGTAGGTATCAGGACCGGTTAGCTCTAGCTCAACCTCCTCGTTACATGAAATGAGGTAATTTGGTCCGTCTATCTTGCAGTATTCGATAGCGATGAAGTCTAGACGGTCAATTATCCTTTCGCCCGCGTATGTGGCATTTCTTCCTGTAGCTTCAATCCACAGCGAACCTTTGCCGGGGAACTTGAATCCTATGCTCTCAAGGTCAATCGTCGAATTTTGGAGAAAGTTTAGGGGGACGCGTTTTTGTATTCCACCGGCATCTGCGACGAGAATGTATTCGCCGTCGATCAAAGACTGGCTGTTGTTGATTTGTATCGTGGGGAGTTGGCCGGTGAACACTGTCCTGGCATCTGCAGAGTATTCAAGACGCGTGGAGGTATCAGCGTATGACAAGTCGGGCGTTGTTGACTCGATCGAGGTGACTCCGAATATCGATAAATCTGAACCTTGCGCTACGCATACCTCGTAGACGCTAAAGTAGCCGCAGTAAAGTGATAATGTCTCCGGCCCTGATAGAATTAAGTCTTCAGGTATTACCATGCTTCTCTTTGCAGCAAGCCAATAATTCCCTGGTTTAAGTCGTGTCGGGTCATGAATGTACCCTTTTTCTTCATGGTAGAAAGCAAAATCAGAGCTTTTAGGTATCCAGCCTTGCAGATAAACAGGCAACCAAGAACCGTCTACGAGGACTTCGATATTGTACGAATCCTTAAAATCAGTCTCGATGCTACGATCCAGCTGGTAGAAGCTATCGACAAGGATCTTGCCATCAAGTCGGTACATCCCTTTTCGAGTGCAATCAGAATCAAACCGGATTTGGATCGAGCTCGAGGCTGAGTCGAAAGTCAGGATTGGCAGGGGAACGTTCTTTGCTTTTGCTTTGGGTGGGGTGAGTTTTAGTAATCCAGATACCTCTGCCCAAAATGACGGGTGGTAACCCTTTACTTTCTCCAGCTCTGAAATTTCGACTAGCCCTCTCTCGCGTTGAGACAGGTGTCTTGCAACATCTTTTACAAATTCCCAACCGGATTCGTCATTCAAAAAGTTCAACAGGTATTTTGAGCCGACAGTAGGTATCTGTAGGCGATAACAATTATAATCGAGGCCGAGCACTCCGTCCCATTTGTATCTTCTGCTGAGGTCTCTGAGAAAGTCTACGAACTTTGGTAGCTGTTTTCTGGTAATTCCGCTCTGTTCAAGGATAGCACCAACGTACCGGTTTGGTCCGGACCTTTCACGGAATCGTTTATTAATAGTCTTCAGGTACTTTTCAATGTGGTACCCAAGTATTTGTGTATTGGAGGATGAATGGTCAACGCCGAGTTTTGCACAGAAATGCGTCCAGAAACCATCATTATCCAGATAATAATAGGCACAATTGACAGCAAGCACTGTTAAGGTCATCGGGCGATAAGCTGCGTTGGTCCCAAGCTCTCTGCATAGTGCGTCGACAGCAGATTTCTCGAGAGCGAGCTCACCGATGTAAGAAACGGAGTTTATTTCCCTTTTCCATGTCGCTTCTTGTTTAACTAATTCTGATGGCATTACTTCGAAACCTCAATTACTCTGAGATTTTCTAGACTTCTTAACAACTTGCAACATCGAGTCCGGCACGATCGGCGCCGGTTTGTCCTCCAGATACGACTTTCCCCAAGTCGAATACTCACAATGCGGCACTCCATACAGTATGCAGCATCTCCCGAAAGAGCCCATCCAAGGCATCGTAGTCAGCAACTGGAGTAGGCCTCTTTTCTGACAGCAGACTGTAATGATCGAGCATCTGCTCGATGAATTCGTTCAGTACCGGAACTTTTGGTGATGTGTCCAACTCGTCCCCAGACATTTTCCGTGCGAGAAGTTCATCGACAGCTGCATTGAGGGTAACCGACAACCGGGCATCGCTTACCAATTTGCTGAACTCGGTGGGGGGCATGGTTCCGTGCTTTTCAATCCAGAGGCAGGCAAGTATCGGGCGTAGCACGTAAAGATACTTCTTTAGTCTGACGACTTCACCCTTCAGATATTCCCGGTAATTGCCCCGCGCCATGTGCAGGTAGTGGTACATGCTGCGCTGCGGTTGGAAAGCGGAAGTCAGCATTTCGCGCATGCTATCGGCAAGGCCGTAGGCATCCTTGTAGATGATTGGAGAGCCGAGCCACTCCAGGAGCGGCGGATTTGATTTGCTGAAAAGGCCCAGAGCTTTTCTGATATCCCATCCGCTGATGTCGAGGTCATCCGAAATCGGACACTCGATCACATCCCGCCGGTCACGAATCGAGAGATACCAGTCCGGCTGGTGGATATAGATGAAACAGACGTCATAGTCGCTGTTTCTGGAGGCGAAGCCCCAAGCACGGCTGCCAGACTCAACAGCGTAGAGTATGCGAACGTTATGTGCGGCTTCGATATTCGAAAGTTGATCGGATATTATCATGTTTCCTTACTTCTTCATTGACGCATTGCCGCTTGGATCTCATCAAAATTGACGGCTACTATATGCTGCTCTTCGCCAGCACGGTCACTGCCATTTTGATCAATACCAAGCTTTTTCATCAGATAGTAGAGCAGGGCAATCCTGCACTTAAATTTCAATTCAAAATCAGTCATGCCATAATCCATGGCGACGATGTTTTTTTGCGCTTCGTTCAACTTTGGATTAGGTCCTATTACTACTTCCGCATAGTTAAGCCACTTGTGGTCGCTATTCACGTCAATGTCTGACTCAGACCCCATAACTGCAGAAGCTATCCTTCCGAGCACAAAATCTTTGAAAGAGTTACTTTCATGGCAAAATGCTCTGACATGCCATCTCGACCCATCCGTGCCGAAGGCATGCGGTGAAATCAAGCGAGTGTTTCCTGCTTGAGGATTGTTGAACGATCGATAATCCACAGAGACAACCTGCTTGTTCTTGATGGCCTGAATCAATATCCTTAATACATCCAGACCGACAACACGAGAAGGATTTGGAACAGTTGCAACATAGTCTGATCCACATGTAGCAATGCTCTCGGTTGGTGAACATAAGATAGTTGAGAAATATGCATCAGCCGATAGCTCAATGAATATTGGTGAGAATGTTTCGGCTGGCTCGTAGTGTTTTGCACTTGAATTGTAAAATATGTTCTGGGGGGCCATCTCTTGGTATTTCGTGAAGTCAACTGATGCCTGGGGAATAGATATCCCGAACTCTGCCGTCAGGTCACCCCGGTTAACCTTTCCTTCCCAATACAGCTTAAACTCAAGAAACTGCAGCCGTTTCCGAGTACTCCATGGAATCGTAACTGTCTGATCGTCCATAAAAATCTCCCGTATTTCACATGCGCATAAAAACTATATTGACATATTAACTATTCGTATATATATTATGCGTACAGTTTTTATACTCGTATTGGGGCAAAACTTCAAGCAAAAACTAAGATATTAGTAGAGTTGAAACTAACAGGATGTGAGGTAGATATGCCAACAGTACAATTTCACGTATTTTTCTTAAATGTCGGCCAGGGAGAAGGGACCCTCATCGTTAAACGGGAGATCCCTGAATCCGGAGAAGCGGTATGTACTACTCTCTTGGTAGATACCGACCGGGATATAATTGACACAGTACAACTCATAAAGGACAGTATCCCCAAGGTCAAGAAAGACGGCAAGGAGGTGCACTTCCTTGATGCCATGGTCATCACCCATCCACACGATGACCACATCGGCGGGCTGGATTCTTACGTGAACGACCCCGAAATTAAGGTCGGCAAAATCTTCCACCCCGACTATGATTTCGTCAAGAGTAAGGACACCAAGGATTACAAGGCCTACGACAAGCTGCGGAAGGATTCCTCCAGTCAGAGCGAGACTCGCCTTGTTGCCGGCGCCGACTATGGGAACGACATGGGTATCAAGTTCACGGCTCTTTCCCCGCCAAAGACAATCGAGAATGCCGACAAATTCAAGGACCAGCCAGAGAAGATTCAAGTCCACAACCAGTGCGCCGTCGTCTCGGTTGACCTGAATGGCACAAAGGTCTTGTTCCTCGGGGACGCGAACCAGGAGTGCATCAAACGGCTCATGCAGCACTACAAGGAGAAGCTCTCCGCCTATATCCTGAGCGCCTCACACCATGGTTCCAACTCCATTTTTGTCCCGGAAACCGAGGTGGAGGAAAGTCTCGCGGACGTCAAACGGAAAGAACACGCCGATTGGGACGAAGAGTTCCTTGCTACCATCGGCCCGTCTTACGTCGTCATCTCCTGCGGTAAAGGTAATACCTACAAGCATCCCCATTCGGCTGCTCTGGAAGCGTACAAGGCTGATTTGCGGATAGTTAAGCGGACCGATGACCACAGCACCCTGTACTTCGTCATCGATGCTGACGGTTCCTGTGCTTCTCCCACCTCCCTGACAACGTACAAAGAGGTCAAGGACAAGATAAAATCGCTCTTCCCAGGGAATGCCGGGTCCGATTCCTCAGTAAGCGGTTTTTTCATAGGCGGGTCTGCGCTCCCGGTCACCCCGCACAACGCTTAGGGTTCGTGATGAGTCTCCTTGAGCAACTGCAGACGGAATATGGGAAAGCCGGATTCGAAGGAACTGAGACCGACGACAGCCTGATATTCTCGAAAATCTATCCTTTTGACGACAGCGATGGTGAGAAGAAAGACGTACTGATAGAGGTGAAGTTTTCCAAAGAATACCCGGTTCTCCCGCCCCAACTGAATGACCCGGGGAAAGTCCTGTCGTCCATGCATTCGTTGAACGGATTTCAATGCTGGGCGCGATTCTCCGATATCTTCCCACAGGTTGGCCTTGGCCTCATCACGCCTGCTGTCGTAGAAACCCAAATCCAAAAGCTAATAGAAGCCCACAAAACGCGGGAATACTATACCGTTAACGAATCTCCGGAATTTGCCTCAATTTTCGAGGCCCGGAACGCCGTTGACCATTCGCAATTCTACGTGAACTGTGATGTCCTTGAAGACGTAGTCAATGCGGGTTCAGGACAATATATCTGCAGCGTGGCTGACAAATACGGCAACAACTTGTATGGCGTCAACCAAGCTCCATCGATTGGTAGCCGCATTCTTCCAGCCCCGAGAAACAGCACTGGGAAGCGGCGCGTTTTCTTCCTGAAAGTTCCCATTGTCCAGCATTACGACTACCGGATTGACGACATTAACTTCCTGTATTCTCTCGAGCTACTATCAGGCATAGCTCAGGAAAATACCTTTCTGCAAAGTATAGAAGACAAGTTATTTTACATTGTCGTTGTTTTCTTTAATAAAGGACTGAACCATCACGACGTTGTGGTCTTCAGCAAGCAGGACAACAAGTTGTCACTTCTTCGGCATGCCCGAGTATCCTCCCGAAACGTTTTGTTCAGCAGGCACTCACAGGAAGTCGAGCCGCTTTCCGGTAAGAGGGTGGCCCTCATCGGCATCGGAGCTATCGGCAGCACGCTTGGTATGAACCTCCTGCAAAGCGGCATCGACCTGCTACATGTGGTTGATAATGACTACGTTGACCTGGAGAACATATCGAGGAGTGTGTATTGCGAAGAGGACGTTGGGAAAAAGAAAATTGATGTCTTTAAGCGTCGCGCACGGGTAAAGCACGCTGACTTCGACCACAGAGTAGTGACCCACGAGTCCATCGAAGACCTGAATAACGAGGATGTCGATATTATCGTCGTATGCATTGGCGACATGTATCGAGAGTACCTCATATCACGGGGGATGAGAAAGGCTGGTTTCGAAAAATCCGTCTTTGTATTCGGGCAGAACGATTCTACCTGGGGAGGGGTGTACTTCCAGGATGACCAGCAATTAGGCTGCCAACATTGCCTCCTGCTTCATCAGAACGAGAACCAAGAACTCCAGATACCATATGTCCCTTACTTCTCCGAAGCGGTCGGTTGCGGCAACCCGTCCTATGTTTCGACCCCCACTGATATCGGACTGATAGCCAATCTGGCATCAAAGCTGATTATCGAGCGGCTCATCAGAAGGCAGAAGACTGGTCCCAACTATTTTATTTGGCAATCCAACCCAGAACCCGTTGCTTGGCGAGATAGCCACCCCGACCGATACTCCCTGAAAAAATACCGAGTAGCCAAGCATGACAAGTGTGAGTGTTAACATCTTCCCCAGCGCGCTGGATTCGCTGAGGCGAACTGCGACCAGGCATTCCCCTGACGAAACCGGCGGGGTTATGGCCGGCACCAGATCCTGTCGCGATGGTGCTTTGGAGTTCAATATTCTTGGGGTGCTGGGTGTCGCCGATTTCGAGGATTTCAAGGATATCTATACCGCTTCGCCAACCGAATTTGTTTGTACTGACCGATTAGGATGGGCGACCTTAGCTCTTAGAGTGGTCAAGACATACGGCATGAGCTACATTGGGGATTGGCATTCCCATCCCAACAGCAGCTTGACCACGTTGTCCACGCGAGACATTCATCATCTGGCACAACAATACATGCTCGGCCAGTTCGATCCATATCCTCCTTTGCATGTCTTGCTGAACTGGTGGTTATCAGGAGAGGACTTCCGCATATCCGCGCATATCATGCTGGGTGAGTTCATCGCGGTACTGGAACCGCGGATAATCGGATAGTTCGGGAGTTGATAATGTTTCAGAAGGATATCATATGCGGCCTTTCCGGTGGCGGTTTCAGAGCCACTTTCTACCATGCAGGCGTTCTCCGGGCGCTCGTTCGGTTGGGACTCAAGGACCGGATAAAGGTGGTCAGCTCCGTTTCAGGCGGGAGCATCACGAATGCCTTGTTCGGGATAAGGTTCGACGAAATCAGGGGAGTAGAAGACTTCGACCGTCTGGTTCTGGACCCCTTGATTGCTTTCAGCAGAAGGGACCCACGCAATGTTCTCTTGCGCTACCGAGCCTTGAACTTGTGTAATCAGGTCATTGCAGGCGTAGGCTCCTTGTTCGGCGCCTTCGGTAAACCATTGGCCCTCTTTGCTTCACGGGCAAACAGCCAACTATTTATGGAACAACTGGACGTTATCCTCTTCGAGCGTAAGACCTTGGCCGACCTGTCGAAGAATGTCCGAATCGTTCTGAACGCCACCAATCTCAACAATGGCAAACGATTCCGGTTCGATAACGAGGATTTTGGCGATTACAGTATCGGCTATTCTTACGAAATCAACCATCTGCCTCTTTCCCTGGCAGTGACAGCGAGCGCCTGTTTTCCCGGTCTATTTTCTCCCATCAGGATGGACCTCAAAGGGTATAAACTCTATTTGCGGGATAGCCAGAAGCGCGATGCTGAAAGCCCGAATATGGTACCGGATTTTGTCTGTTTGTCCGATGGTGGTATTTTCGACAACCTGGGATACTTCTCGTTGGTCAGCGAAATCAAGCGTGGCAGGGATGCGTTCATTGTGATAAGCGACGCTGCAAATAGGTTTCAGACCAGCAATGAAGAATACCGGTTTTTTGGTGCACTGCCTCGTATCAAAGACGTTTTGATGGAGCAGATAAGCAACCGCGACCGGCAGACAATTATGAGTAGGCTCTTGGATGAATCTGACGAGAAGTGGTCCGGGCTATATTTCAAACTGGAAAACAGCTGCAAGTGGTTTCGTGAGTCATTGCCCGGAAAGGGCACTCCTGTATCAGAATTGCCTCTGTTGGGTTGGTCAGACAGCACGGTGGGCAGGATTGCACAAATCAGAACTGACTTGGACGAATTCAGCAACGCTGAGGTCCAGTCTCTTGTCTACCATGGCGAAACCGTGACTGAGACAACCTTTGCCCGGTGGCACAATGACGCTTACAAGGCAATTACCAAAGACCCCGGTTACCGTGCGCCGGTTCCGCCAGAATGCCCGGAGAAGGAAATATTTGACGGATTGTCAGATTCGCACAAGTGCATCAAAGCTAAATAAATGTAGTAGATGCTGGTATATTGCAATCACTACAATCAACAAATAAAAAAGGCGACCACTTGGGCCGCCTCTATTCAGGCCGGACGGGTATCCGGTCTGAAGATGCTAGCAGGGTCTTCCGCCGGCATATATGGCAAGAACCTCGAATTCGCCTCCGACAATGTTGCTCCGGTGCAGCGCCTTCTCAAATTCCTCCCAGCTCAGCGTAAATTCCCTACCGTTGATACGTGCTCTGACTGACATGACTCTATCCCCCTTGATGTTTTGTTGGTGGCCCAAAAGGGCTCCCTACAACCACCGCCGGAACGGTGACTCTAGGGAACCCTCTTGAGCCCGGGGGAAGAGTCGAGGGAGGACGCATGAAGCACCGCTCCCCCGCTATTTATAAGAGTCCCTGCTCTACAAAGCTCAGGAACTGGTCATCTCCAACAATGATGTGATCCAGTACCCTGATGCCGAGAATCTCACCACTTTCCTTGAGACGCTTGGTGATGGCAATATCCTCACTGCTTGGGTTCGGGTCACCTGTCGGATGATTATGTACGAGGAGCACGGCCGCCGCATTTGAGAGGCATGCCGTTTTGAAGACCTCGCGACTATGGACAATTGCCTGGTTGAGTGACCCGATCGACACGCGATCAAAGCAGACAATCCGGTTTTTGCCGTCCAGATGCAGCACGATAAAGTGTTCTTTTGTCTCCAATCGGAGATCCCGGAACATCTCAAATACCTGTTGAGGCTGCGTAAACCGCATTGACACCCACTGTGGGGCATCATCTCTGACAACTTCGTTGCGGTAACGGGCTTCGATTGATTTT
>Ga0172367_10003213_pt1 | contig 21585 bp, 17 predicted proteins | sample Lak10m_FD_114542 | JGI IMG/M metagenome (GOLD analysis project Ga0172367, IMG submission 114542) | Freshwater microbial communities from Kabuno Bay, South-Kivu, Congo - kab_022012_10m | ecosystem: Environmental > Aquatic > Freshwater > Lake | place: Democratic Republic of the Congo: South-Kivu... | reverse complement strand
CGCGCTTCCTTCCCTTGGCCGACTCGTGATGTGAGGTCGGTGTCCCTTCAACCCTCTCCGATTCCATCCTCTGTTGCCTTGCTGGATCAGCCCTCGCGCACTTTCTGCACAAAGGCCTGCATCTCCCGGGATAGCAGGCCGGCGTTGCGGCTCAGCTCCCTGGCCGCTCCCAGCACCTGGCTACTGGCGCTGCCCGTCTCCTCGGCGGCGGCGTTCAGGCTGTTCACATTGTGGCTCACTTCCGCGGTGCCCGTGGCCGCCTGCTCCACATTGCGGGCGATCTCCTGGGTGGTGGCGCCCTGTTCCTCCATGGCGCCGGCGATGCTGGTCACCACCTCGTCGTTCTCGTGGATCACCCGGGCGATCTCGGCAATGCCCGTGGCCGCCATCTGGGTCTCCCGCTGGATGGCCGTGATCTGCTCGCGGATGTCCTCCGTGGCGCGGGTGGTCTGGCTGGCCAGGTTCTTCACCTCGTCGGCCACCACGGCGAAGCCCTTGCCCGCCTCGCCGGCGCGGGCGGCTTCGATGGTGGCGTTCAGGGCCAGCAGGTTGGTCTGGTCGGCCACGCTCTTGATCAGTTCCACCACCTCGCCGATGCGCGCCATGCTGCGCGTCAGCTCCGCCATGGTCTCATTGGCGGCCTCGCCCCGGCTCACGGCCTTGGCGGCGATCTCGCTGGACAGGTGCACCTGGCGGTTGATCTCCAGGATGCTGCTGGTCAGCTCCTCCGTGGCGGCACTGACAGCGCCCAGGTTGACGCTGCTCTGCTCGGCGGCGGCGGCCACGGTGCCGGCCTGGCTGCTGGTCTCCTCGGAGAGGGCGCTCATGCTCTGGGCCGTCACCTGCAGCTCCTCGGCTGCGGCACTGACAGCACCCACCACCTGACCCACGCTGGACTCGAAGTCGTTGGCCAGCTGCAGGCGCACCTGGCGGCGCTCCTCGGCCTGGGCCGCTTCCAGGGCCTTGTGATCGGCCTCCAGACGGCGCACTTCCAGGCCATTCTTCTTGAAGACTTCCACGGCCTGGGCCATTTGTCCCAGCTCGTCCACGCGGGTGGTGCCGGGGATCTCGATCTCCAGATGGCCCTCGGCCAGGGTGGTCATGGTGTCGGTAAGGGTGACGATGGGCGTGGCGATGCCCGCCGCCAGCCGCTTGCCCATCACGGCCACCACCACGGTGGCAAACAGGATCATCAGGACGATCTGCAGCAGTAGGGCGTTGGACGGCCTGTCCACCTCGGCTTCATCGATTTCCACCAACATGGCCCACTTGGCGCCCAGGAATTCCATGGGCTGGTAGGCGCACAACACATCCACGCCCCGGTAATCCTGGCTGGCCATCACGCCACTCTCCCCGGCCAGGGCCTTCAGCGTCTGCTCGGATTCCACCTTCTGCTTCAGGCTGGTGCTCTCCTTGCTCAGGCGGCTGTCGCTGTGCATGAAGTGGTCGCCACCCACCAGGTAGGCCTCGCCTGACTCCCCCAGCCCGGCGCCTTCCTGCAGCACCTGGTTGAGAACGGACACGGGCAGCTGGAAGACCAGCACGGCCACCAGTCCGCCGCCATCGGGATCCAGCACGGGACCGGCAAGGAAGGCCGCCGCCTTGCCCTGTGAGGGCGCATAGGCTTGGAAGGTGCTGAAGGCCACGAACTCCTTCTTGGGATTGTCCAGCACGGCCTGTGCCGCCTGTTGCAAGCCCGTTCCCTGCAGGTCGCCATCCTTCAGGTTGCGGCCGAAGTCCGGCTTCTTGGCCATGGAATAGACCACATCCCCCGCCGGGCCGATGAGGAGAACATCGTCGTAGCCCTTTTTCAAGCCCAAATCGCGCAGGGTGAAGTGGAAGTCCTTGTGGGCGGCACTGTATAGGGAACCGTCTTCCGCCATGTCCAGCTTGTGGCGCTCGCCCAGGGGAAAGGCGTTGCCTTCCACATAGGCCTTGGCCAGCTGGGCTCCCGCGCTGGGGCCCATGGCGGTGAAGGAGGACGACAACCCCTTGGATGCGGCGATGATCTTGGCCCGGCCCACGGTCACCTTGAGGTCGGTTTCCAGATTCCCCAGCAGCATGACCAATTGGTCGTAGCGGCTTTCCCGCGTGGCCTCCATCAGCTGGAAGGCCGCCTTGTCCAGTGCTCCACGGGCTCGCCAGTTGGCCGTGAAACCCACCAGAATGGCAATGATGAGGGCCGGCAAAATGATGAGAAGCGGCAGCCGGCGTGCGATCGTCATATTGTTCAAGGACATGGCTAACTCCTGTCCAAAGTGCCCACTTGACATTTGTCACTATCGGACAGCGGGATTGGGAACTGAAGAGCATTGTCAAGAATTTCACCACACCGTGACGGATTTTTGACGATTGCTTCAGAATGTTCCATGACGGGTCAGTTAGAAACCAGCAAAGGAGCTGGATTCTGTGGAGCAGGGCGGCCTTTTCCTCATGAATTCCTAATGCGCGGGCTTCACTTTTGGGCAGGCAGTGATGACATCCCAAGAATGAAGCTGAAAAGGAGAGGTCCATGAAACTGAACGCGTGGATCAAGGGCGCGACCCTGCTGGCACTGGTGACTATGGCTGGCCGGGTGAACGCGGAACCGGTGCAGGTGGACAAGGCCATTCCTTCCTATAAGAAGGTCGAGGGCATCAAGGGCAGCGCCAGTTCCATTGGCTCCGACACCATGAACAACCTCATGGCCCTGTGGCTGGAGGCCTTCCGCAAGGTTTATCCGCAGGTGACCATCCAGATTGAGGGCAAGGGCAGCAGCACGGCCCCGCCCGCGCTCATCGAGGGCACGGCCCAGTTCGGCCCCATGTCCCGCAGCATGAAGAGCAGCGAGAAGGATCAGTTCGAGGCCAAGTACGGCTTCGCCCCCACCGCCATCAAGACCAGTCTGGACGCCCTGGCCGTGTTCGTGCCCAAGAGCAATCCGGTGAAGGGTCTGGGCCTGGATCAACTGGACGCCATGTTCAGCAGCACGCGCGCCCGTGGCCTGAAGGGCATCGGCACCTGGTCCCAGGCCGGTGTGAAGGGCCCCTTGGCCGCCAAGCCCATCAGTCTCTATGGCCGCAACAGCGCCAGCGGCACCTACGGTTACTTCAAGGAGCACGCGCTGAAGAAGGGCGATTTCCTGGGCACCGTGAAGGAGCAGCCCGGCAGCGCCGCCGTGGTGCAGGGCGTGGAGCGGGATCCCGCCGGCGTCGGCTACTCCGGCCTGGGCTACGCCACCAGCGGTGTGCAGGCCGTGCCCCTGGGCGAGACCCATCAGGGCCCCTTCTACGAGGCCACCTACAAGAATGTGCTCACGGGCAACTACCCCCTCTCCCGCCCCTTGCTGCTGTACTTCGTGAAGAAGCCCGGCAAGGCCCTGGATCCCATGGCCAAGGAATTCCTGAAGTTCATCCTCAGCAAGGAAGGCCAGGAGATCGTGGTGAAGGACGGTTACCTGCCCCTGCCCGCCAGCATGGTGAAGCAGGAACTGGCCAAGCTTGAGATCTAAGTGAGAATTCCCTCGACTGAGGCCTCCGGCCGCCTTGCGGTCGGAGGCCAGGCCGGGCACCGGCGCCGGGTGCTGGCCGATCGCTTCGCCGCCTGGGTGATTGCCGCAGGCGGCATCAGCGTTGTGGTGGCCATCCTGCTCATCTTCGTCTTCGTGGGGCGCGAAGCCCTGCCGCTGGCCATGGGCTCCAGCATGGGAAGCAGGACGGAGCTCCCCGCCAACGCCAAGTTGCCCCTGCTGACGGGCACCGACTCCTACCAGGATCTCGTGTGGACCCTTCACGAGGGTGGAGAGGTGCATGTGGCGGATCGTGCGCGTGGCGGCAGCCTGGCTCTTCAGTTTGCCCTGGACAGTCTGGAGAGGATCACGCGCGTGGCGCCCGAGGGAGGCGTGCGCATGGACCGTTTCGCCCTGGGCACGGGCACTGGCCGCGTGCTCCTGGCCGGCATCGCGGTGGCGCGCAACCTGGATGAGGCCACGCCCTTCAGCGAGGCCAGCCTGCAACTGGAAGAGTTGCCCCTGCTGGCCGACAGTCTGTCCCCGCGGGATACACGCCCGGTGCAGGCCCTGTCCTTTGCGCGTGGCGAGAGTTCCGGCCTTGTGGCCTGGGTGGCGGGAGACAGCCTGCGCCTGGCCCACGAGGACCGCGAGATGGGTGTGTGGAACTGGCTGACGGCGCCCGCGGAGTGGGCCGGCTGTCCGCTGGCGCTGGCCGTGGCGCCCAACGGCGAGCGTCTGGCGCTGGTGGCGCCGGGTGGCGAAGTGCATATCTATGAAGTGGAGGACGGCGCCCTTGTGCTGCGGGATCGCCGGCCCAACACCCTGGCCGGTCTCCCGGTGGCGTTGTCGTTCCTAATTGGATCCAACCGACTGGTGCTGGGTGATTCCCAGGGCGCTTTGAGCGGAGTGGTGATGGTGCAGGGCGAGCAGGGCCAGCACTGGATCGCCGCCGAGAAACTGGAGGACCACGCGGCCCCCATCACCCACCTCCTGCCAGGTCCGCGGGATCGCAGCCTGCTCAGCGTGGACGGCACGGGCCGCGCCCTGCTGCACTACGCCACCACCGGCCGCACGCTTGTGGAAAGCTCCCTCACCGCTTCCGCCCTGGCCTTCAGCCCCCGGGGCGATGCGCTGGTGGCGGCGGGTCCCGGCAGCTTGTCGGCGGTGAAGTTGTCCAATGTGCATCCGGAGCTGAGTTGGCGCGCCCTCTTCGGCCGGTTGCAATATGAAGGCTACGAGGGCCGGCAGGCGGTGTGGCAGTCCACCGGTGGCAACGACGAGTTCGAGCCCAAATTCAGCCTCCTGCCCCTCATCTTCGGCACCCTCAAGGGCACTTTCTTCGCCCTGCTCATCAGCGTGCCCCTGGCGCTTCTGGGGGCCATCTACATCTCCCAGTTCGCGCCCACCTGGCTGGCGCGCACCATCAAGCCCGCCATAGAAATCATGGCGGCCCTTCCCAGCGTCATCATCGGCTTTCTGGCCGGCCTGGTCTTCGCCCCCTGGCTGGAGGGCCACCTGACCCTGGTGCTGGCTTTCACCCTGCTCTTGCCCTTGCTCATTCTGCTGATGGTGCCGGTGTGGCAGCGCCTTCCCGGCCACAAGCTGGGCCCCAAGGGACTGCCCCAGCTGGCCCAGGGCCTGGCGCTGAGCCTTTTCGCCCTGGCCCTGGCCTGGGTGGTGGCGCCCCTGCTGGATCTTCACCTCTTCGGCGGCAGCCTCATCTCCTGGCTGCAGACCAGCGCCGGCGTGGTGTACGACCAGCGCAACAGCCTGGTGGTGGGCTTCGCCCTGGGCTTCGCGGTCATTCCCATCATCTTCACCATGGCCGAGGACGCCTTGTCCAATGTGCCCGACGCGCTGGTGAACGCCTCCCTGGCCCTGGGCGCCAGCCGCTGGACCACGGTGGCCCGGGTGGTGCTGCCCGGCGCCGCCGCGGGCGTCTTCGCCGCCATCATGATCGGGCTGGGACGCGCCATCGGCGAAACGATGATCGTGCTCATGGCCACGGGCAACACGCCCCTCATGGATGTGAGCCCCTTCAACGGCTTCCGCGCCATGAGCGCCTGCATCGCGGTGGAGATCCCCGAGGCACCTGTGGGGAGCACGCTTTACCGACTGCTCTTCCTCACCGCCCTGCTGCTCTTCCTCTTCACCTTTGCCATCAACACCGTGGCCACCTGGATCGGTGAACGGCTGCGCAAATCCCACGGGAGGATGTGATGAAGGCCGCTTCCTCTGCCCGTGACAGCGTGCCGGTGATGGTGACCAGCCTGGGACTGGTGCTGGTGCTGCTCATGCTGGGCATGGTGATCTGGCTGATTCTCTCCCGCGGCCTGGCGGCCTTCTGGCCCCAACGCCTGGACCGTCTGGAAATGAAGGACGGCAGCGTGCTGCTGGGCGAGGTGTGGGAACGCATGGCCACGCCGGAGGGCGGCCGCCTGCGCCTGCGCGTCGGCAACCGCGAGTTGACGGGGCAGGACATCCTGCTGCTGGACGAGTCGGAGCTGCGCGCCTCCACGCGTCCCCAGGACGCCGTGCTGGTGGAGCGCAACGAGAACGGCGTCTTCGTGGGATGGCTGGACGGCCTGAGCGGTCCCGGCGTGGCCTTGTCCGGCGACGGCCCCGCCCTGCGCGAGCGTCTGGACGCATCCCTGGACGCCATGGAGGACCTGGATGGCGCCCTGCGCGACCTGCAGGAGGACGCCCGCCGCCTGGCCCTCAAGCGTGGTCGCTGGGAAGAGAAACTGGAGCAGGGAACCCAGGGCGATGAGCGCGCGCAGCTGGAAGGGCGCGTGGCCGAAAGCGGCACCCGGCTGGCGGCGCTGGAGAGCCAGCTGGACAGCCTGCGCGCGGCGGCGGACCTGTGGCACTTGCGCATGCGCACGGCCGATGGTGGCACGGCGGAGCTGCCGCTCCTGCAGGTGGTGCGCTGGGTGCCCGCCAACGAGCTGGGCCCCCTGGGGCGCACGGGGGTTTATCTGGCCCGCCTGTGGGACTTCCTCGGCGAAGAACCCCGGGAATCCAACACGGCAGGCGGCGTGTGGCCGGCCATTTTCGGCACCGTGCTCATGGTGCTGCTCATGAGCCTGGCTGCGGCGCCCCTGGGCGTGATGACCGCCGTGTACCTGCACGACTACGCCCGCCAGGGCGTGGTGGTGCGTATCATCCGCCTGGCCGTGAACAACCTGGCCGGTGTGCCCAGCATCGTCTTCGGCATCTTCGGCCTGGGCTTCTTCATCTACTTCGCGGGGGGCAGTCTGGATGGCACCCTCTTCGCCAATCGTCTGCCAGAGCCCACTTTCGGCACCGGCGGCATCCTGTGGGCCAGCCTGACCCTGGCACTGCTCACCCTGCCGGTGGTGGTGGTGGCCACGCTGGAGGGCCTCGCCGCCGTCTCTCCCGCCACGCGCATGGCGGCTCTGGCCCTTGGCGCCACGCGCTGGCAGATGATTCGCCAGGTGGTGCTGCCCAATGCCATGCCGGGCATTCTCACCGGCCTCATCCTGGCCGTCAGCCGCGCGGCCGGCGAGGTGGCGCCCCTCATGATCACAGGTGTGGTGAAACTGGCGCCCAGCCTGGCCCTGGATGGGGATTTTCCATTCCTGCACCTGGAGCGCAAATTCATGCACCTGGGCTTCCACATCTACGATCTGGGCTTCCAGAGCCCCAATGTGGAGGCGGCCAAACCCATGCTCTTCGCAACGGCCCTGCTGCTCATCGTCATTGTGCTGGCGCTGAACCTCACGGCCATCCTGATGCGCAACCACTTGCGCAAGGTCTACAAACAGGCGGCCTTCTGATGATGGAACTGAAGAAACCGGAAGTGACCCAGCGCGAGGACATGGGCACCACCACCGAGACGGCCGTGCTCGCCCAGGGCGTGGAAGTGTGGTACGGCCCCTCGCGCAGCGTGCACGGCATCGACCTCTGTCTGCCGGCCCGCCGCGTGACGGCCTTCATCGGCCCCTCGGGCTGTGGCAAGAGCACGCTGCTGCGCTGCTTCAACCGCATGAACGACCTCATTCCCGCCTGCGCCGTGAAGGGCAGCATCCAGGTCCACGGCATGGACATCCACGCGCCGGGAGTGGCTCTGGAGGAACTGCGACGGGAAGTGGGCATGGTCTTCCAGAAGTCCAACCCTTTCAGCAAGAGCATCTACGACAATGTGGCCTACGGGCCCCGGGTGCACGGTCAAAAGGACCATCACCAGCTGGACGAGATCGTGGAGACCTGCCTGAAGCGCGTGGCCCTGTGGGACGAGGTGAAGGACCGCCTCAAGGGCAGCGCGCTGGACTTGTCCGGTGGCCAGCAGCAGCGCCTGTGCATCGCCCGCGCCCTGGCGGTGGGGCCGCGCATCCTGCTCATGGACGAGCCGGCCTCGGCGCTGGACCCGCGCAGCACAGGCCGCATCGAGGACCTCATCACCGAACTGCGTGACCTTTACACCATTGTCATCGTCACGCACAACATGCAGCAGGCGGCCCGCGTCTCCGACTACACGGCTTTCCTCTACGAAGGCAACCTGGTGGAGTTCAACGAGACCCAGCGTCTCTTCACCAAGCCCGAGAACGAGCAGACCAACGACTACATCACCGGCCGTTTCGGTTGATTGATCCTCTTCCTCACGAAAGGCAAACAATGTCCCGACATCTTCTACACGCGCTGGATGACCTGAAGCAACGGGTTGCCGATCTGGGCACCACGGTGCAGCAGGCGGTGGCCCTGGCCGTGGAGGCCGTGCTGGAGGGGAACACAGAGAAGGCCCGCCAGGTGGAGGCCGGGGACCGCGCCATCGACATGGACGAGGTGGCCCTTGAAGAGGAGTGCCTCAAGGTCTTTGCTCTTTACCAGCCTGTGGCCACCGACCTGCGCCTGATGGTGGGCATCCTGAAACTCAACAACGACCTGGAGCGCATTGGCGACCTGGCCGTGAGCGTGGCTGGCAACGCCGGGTACCTTGACGCGGCCGGTCACCCCGAGCTCAAGGAATTGCTGGCTCAACTGGCCGTGCGCAGCCAGAGCATGATCCACCAGGGGCTGGATTGCCTCATGCGCAGGGACGCGCGCCTGGCCCTGGATGTGTGCGCTTCCGACGACGAGGTGGACCGCCTCTACACCGCGGTGCGCGCCAGCATCCAGCAGGTGCTGGCCCTGCCCGAGGAGCCCCGGGACCTGGCCCGCGTGGAGTCCCTGTTGCGCATGGTGCACACGGCGCGCAGCCTGGAGCGCATGGCGGACCACGCCACCAACATCGCCGAGGATGTGATTTACATGGTGACGGGAGAGATTCCGCGTCACGGCGGCCATCTCGAGATCCGCGGCTGGCTGGATCGGGATGGAGAGGAAGCGGCCAGAACCGCAAGCTGATCAAACACTTCAGACCCTGATCATTTCACCCAAACAAGGAGTCCACGATGACCCGAGCCCTCACTCTGTGCCTTCTGCTCGCCGGTACGGCGGTGCACGCCGCCGATGTCAGCAGCCTGATCTTCTACGACTACACCCACGACGCCACTGAAGGCTCGTCGGCGGCCGGTGCCTTCAACATGGCCCGGGGTTATGTGACCGTCACCGGTGCCCCCAGCGAGAATGTGTCCTACAAGTTGCAGGTGGACGCGGGCATGTTGAAGACCTACACGCTGAAGTCCGCCACGCTGGGCGACTTCGTCGACGCCGATGGCGATACGGTGGGGGTGAACTCCTACTCCCTTTCCGGCAGTGACGCCGGCTTCTTCATGTACCTGAAGAACGCCTGCGTGGACCTGAGCACCAGCTACGGCAAGTGGACCCTCGGCATGCAGGGCATGAACATGTTCAATGTTCAGGAAGCCACCTTCGGCAACCGCTTCCTGGAGAAGCCCCTCATGGACACGCGCGGCTTTTCCTCCAGCGCTGACCTGGGCCTGGGCTACAGCCGGGAGTTCGGCCTGGTGAAGACCAGCGTGCTCTACACCAACGGCACGGGCTACAAGAAGGCCGAAGCGGACAAGTACAAAAAGCTCAGCGTGCAGGTGGCCGCCGGTGAGACGGCCTTGAACAAGAAGGACGGCTGGAATGCTGGCCTGACCTATAGCATGGAGCCGATCAGTGCCGACGACGGCATCAGCGTGATGGGCCTCTTTGGTGGCTGGGCCGGCGCCGGCGCCCGCGTGGGTTTCGAGTTCGACACCAAGACCACCACGGGCACCACCGATGTGACCCAACAGATCATCGGCTTTTATGGAGACTACAAACTCAGTTTCGCCCCGGGCGTGTCCCTTTTCGGCAGCTTTGATCTCTACGATCCCAACACGGATTCCGATGCCAAGAACGACGAGACCACCATCCTGACCGGTGTGAAGTGGGCGCCCTACAAGGGTGTAATCATCGCCCCGAACCTGCGCACCACCACCTTCGAAGACAGCGACATCAAGGCCAGGACCTATTACCGCATCAGCCTGGAGCTGAAGGTCTGACCATCGCCTGAATCCGCCCCATCCTTTGGGCAGGGTGTGCCACGCGGGCGCCCTGCCCCTACTTGTCTCATGCCCTTGCAGAATTCCTCGTCGGATTGTCTCATCTTGAGCCGTCCACTGTTGCGTCACGACAAATCGACCACCGTGTTCTGGAAATTGGGCATCGCATCCCGACAGGAAGAAACTGTGGTCGGAACCGAGGCATGCCGGAGACATCACCCAAAAGACAAGGAGTTCATGATGACCAAGCGCATTCTGATGGGAGTCGTGTTTTAGTCCATGGTTGCCGGCAGTGTGCTGGCGGCGGATTTCAGCAGCATCATCTTTTATGAGTACACCCACGATGCCACGGAGGGCGGCACGGCGGACGGCAAGTGGGAAAACACCCGCGCCTATTTGACCATGGCGGACAAGCCCGCCGACAACCTGTCCTACAAGCTCACCATCGACGCAGGCCGCGCCGGTGCCGACACGGGTGACATGGCCTATGAGTATTTCGTGAAGAACGCCTATGTGGATTGGACCAACGGTTTCGGCAAGTGGTCCTTCGGCGTGATTCCCATGAACATGTTCAATGTGCAGGAAGGCACTTTCGGCCACCGCTTCCTCTCCGCCCCCATCATGGACAACCACAAGTTCAGCGCCAGCGCCGATCTGGGTGCCGGCTGGGCCAAGTCCTTCGGCCTGGTGAGCACCAGCCTCACCTGGACCAATGGCGTGGGCTACAAGAAGGCCGAGGATGACAAGTACAAGAAGCTGGCCGTGCAGGTGCTGGCGGGCGAAGGCAATCTGAGCAAGAAGGACGGCTGGAACGCCGGCATCGTGTACAGCATGGAGCCGGTGAGTGCCGACGACAGCAAGAGCGTGATGGGCATCGTGGGTGGCTGGGCCGGCATGGGCGCCCGCCTGGGCTTCGAGTTCGACACCAAGACCACCACGGGCGTCACGACCACCACAGGCGTCAGGGATGTGACGGAGCAGATCATTGGCGTCTATGGCACCTACAAGCTTCCCATCAGCCTGCCGGTGGAAGCTTTCCTGCAGATGGACATGTACGATCCCAACACCGACGCGGATGACGACGGCAAGACAGAACTCATCATAGGTGCCCAGTTCAATCCGGTCAAGGGCCTGGTCATTGCCCCCAATATCAAGACCACCTCCTTCGAGGTCTCGGGCTCCGATCCGGAGACCTATTACCGCGTGAACTTCGAGTTCAAGATCTAAGCTGTCTCGTATAGTTGACGATTCGTCGTGGGGGGCGCCTTGGGCGCCCCCTTTTGCATTCTCCGCTGGACGAATGGCGCATGGGTGCCGGCCAAGGGGCACCACCGGCACCACACCGGCACCACACCGGCACCATACCGGCACCACACCGGCACCACACCGACACGACAACGGCACCACACCGGCACCACACCGGCACGACAACGGCACCACACCGGCACCACCTTATCCTGCGGGCATCTGTTGGGTCAGACCCCGCCGCCACTCCGCGGTGGCCGCGGCCAGAAGGCGTTCACTCGGCGGGCGTAGTCGGCCCAGCCTGCCTTGATGGACAGGCTGCGTTCCACCAGCGGCACACCGCTGGCGAAGCGCAGCAGCAGGCTCATGATCAGGGCGCTGGCCAGGCTGAAGGGCTTGCCTGCCGCCGTCCCCATCAGACCCAGACCCCACCAGAAGAGCGCCTCACCGAAATAGTTGGGATGGCGATGCCAGGCCCACAGGCCGGTGGTCAGCAAAGTGCCCGGACGCAGGCTGCGATGGGTGGCCAATTGGGCATCGGCCACTCCTTCCCACAACAATCCCGCCAGGGCCAGGGTCGTGGCGGGCAGATCCAGCCAACCCAAGGGCGAAGCCTGGAGTCCGCACACGGCGGCCACGGGCCGGGCCACCAGCCACATCACCACGCCCTGCAGCAGGAAAACCTGGAAGAGGCTGCGCCACCACCATGTGGGTCCATGCTGCTCCCGCCAGCGCCGATAGCGCAGATCCTCCACCCCGCCGTGCCGGGAGGCGATGTGCCAGGCCAGGCGCGTGGCCCAAAGCAGCAGCAGGGCCAGCATCAGGCATTGGCGCGCACTCACGCCCTGCGTTCCCTGGGAGACCAGGTGCCACAGCGCCACCAGCACGAAACCCGGCCCCCAGGCCACATCCATCAGGCTGGCGTCCTTGCGCCACAGGCTGATGCCCCACATGGCCAGAACCAGTGCGAGGATGGGCGGTAGATCCTGGACGAGGGATGTCATGGCGGTCCTTGCTCCTCGTGTAGTCCTGGGATGAAGGTCAACGCGATCGTTCAGCAGCAAAACAGTTCGCCCGCGACTTTGAGTTGCGGTCGCAAGCTGTTAATCTTTCACCAACCAAAGTCTAGCTTCCACAGGCCATGAACACCATCATCCGCAAAACCATCCTGACGCCCGGCGTCAAGGATCTGCTGGTGGACGCTCCCCGCATCGCGCGCAAGCGCCGGGCGGGCCAGTTCATCATGCTGCGCGTGCGCCCGGAGGGCGAGCGCATTCCCCTCACCATCGCCGACGCCGACCCCGAGGCGGGCTGGATCCGCCTCATCTTCCAGGAGGTGGGTCGCAGCACCGTGGAGCTGGGCCGCCTGGAGGAGGGCGACAGCATCCTCGATCTGGCGGGCCCCCTTGGGCGCCCCACCCATATTGAAGAGCGCGGCACCGTGGTGTGCGTTGGCGGCGGCATCGGCACGGCGCCGGTGCATCCCATCGCCAAGGCCAACAAGGAGGCGGGCAACCGCGTCATCTCCATCATTGGCGCCCGCAGCGCCGATCTCCTCATCATGGAGGAGGAGATGGGCAAGGTGAGCGACCGCCTGCTGGTGTGCACGGACGACGGCAGCAAAGGCATCAAGGGTTTCGTCACCCAGGTGCTGCAGCAGCTCATCGACGAAGGCGAGCCCATCAAGGAAGTGGTGGCCATCGGTCCCGTGGTGATGATGCGCGCCGTGAGCGAAGTCACGCGCCCCCATGCCATTCCCACTGTGGTGAGCCTGAACGCCACCATGGTGGACGGCACGGGCATGTGCGGTGGCTGTCGGGTGACGGTTGACGGCCGCAGCCGCTTCGTGTGCGTGGACGGCCCGGAGTTCAACGGCCACGCCGTGGACTTTGGCGAACTTCTCCAGCGCCAGCGCGCCTACACGGAGCAGGAGCGCCTGGCCATGGCCCAGGATCATGTGTGTCACATCGGCCGCGATCAATAGGTGGAAAGGATCCCCGTGAGCCAGTACGCCCCCATTCCCAAGGCGCGCCCCGGCAAGGTGGAGCGCGTGCCCATGCCGGAGCAGGATCCCATCGAGCGCGGCCGCAACTTCCTTGAGGTGCCCTTCGGCTACACACCGGAGATGGCCCAGGTGGAGGCCAGCCGCTGCCTGGAGTGCAAGGATCCTTCCTGCGTGAGCGGCTGCCCCGTGGGCATCGACATCCGTGGTTTCGTGGTGAAAATCCGCGAGGGCGACTTCCAGGGCGCCGTGGACATCATCAAGCACGACAACGCCCTGCCCGCCGTGTGCGGCCGTGTGTGTCCCCAGGAGAGCCAGTGCGAGCAGGTGTGCATCGTGGGGCGCAAGCACACGCCCGTGGCCATCGGCCGCCTGGAGCGCTTCGCCGCCGACTGGGAGCGCGCCCAGGGCACGGTGGCCATACCCAGGCTGGCCCCCGCCACGGGCCGCCGGGTGGCGGTGGTGGGCAGCGGCCCGGCGGGCCTCACCGTGGCTGGTGAACTGGCCCTGCGCGGGCACACGGTCACCATTTTCGAAGCGCTGCACAAGCCCGGCGGCGTGCTCATGTACGGCATCCCCGAATTCCGCCTGCCCAAGGACATCGTGGAGGCGGAGGTGGACTATGTGCGGAAGCTGGGTGTGGAGATCATCTACAACGCCGTCATTGGCAAGATGATCACCGTGCAGGAGTTGCTTGAGGAGGAGGGCTTCCACGCCGTCTTCCTGGGCCTGGGCGCGGGTTTGCCCTACTTCATGAACATTCCCGGCGAGAACCTGAACGGCGTGTACTCGGCCAACGAGTATCTCACGCGGGTGAATCTCATGAAGGCCTACGATTTCCCCCGCGCAGACACGCCGGTGCGTCCTGGTCAGAAAGTGGCCGTCTTCGGCGGAGGCAATGTGGCCATGGACGCGGCGCGCACAGCCCTGCGCATGGGCGCCGCCGAGGTGAGCATCATCTACCGTCGCAGCATGGAGGAGATGCCCGCCCGCCGCGAGGAGATCCACCACGCGGAAGAGGAGGGCATCAACATGCGCCTGCTCTGCAACCCGGTGAACATCCTGGGCGACGAGCAGGGCAATGTCACCGGCGTCACCTGTCTGCGCATGGAACTGGGCGAGCCTGACGCCAGCGGACGCCGACGCCCGGTGCCCGTGGATGGCAGCGAATTCGTGGTGGAGGCGGACACGGTGGTGGTGGCCATCGGCAACGGGGCCAATCCCCTGCTCACCGAGGCCACGCCGGAGCTGAAATTGAACAAGTGGGGCAACATCGTGGCCGACGACGCCACGGGACGCACCTCCATGCCGGGGGTCTACGCCGGCGGCGACATCGTCATCGGTGCCGCCACGGTGATCCTGGCCATGGGCGCCGGCAAGCAGGCGGCCCTGGCCATGCACGAGGAGCTGATGGCCAAGGAGATGAACTGATGCAATTCGCCACTGCCGAAGAGGCGCTGAACTTCGCCATCAAGCGCGAGATCGAGGCCGCCCGATTCTACACCCAACTGGCCGCCCGCATGCGCAAGCGCGAGATGCAGGAAGCCCTGCTGGAGATGGCCGAGGAGGAGAAGAGCCACCGCGATCGCCTTATCGCCGTGCGGGAACAGGGCAGCTTCACCTCCAGTGACCAGACCATGCAGGACCTGAAGGTGGCCGATTTCGTGGTCATGCCGGAAATCACCGATGATCTGGACTATGCCCAGGCGCTCATTCTGGCCATGAAGCGCGAGGCGTCCGCCCGGGAGCTCTACCTGGAGCTGGCCCGCGTTGCCCCGGATGAGGCCCTTCGCCAGGTCTTCAACCGCCTGGCGGAGGAGGAAGGCTTGCACAAGCGCCGCTTCGAGGCCGAGTACGAGGACCGCGTGCTGGAAGGGAATTGAGGGAAGCCTCTCGCCATTGTCAACACAAAGGGGTGCTGCGGCGCCCCTTTTCATGGTCACTGGAGCCCTACCTTGACGGCGGATGTGGACATGCGGAGCCCTGAAGGCGGGGATCTTGGCTGCCGATACCGAGGACAGACCGGCCCGTGGGGAAGCCGGCATGTCCATTGGGCAGATGGGGGGATGGGATCATCGAGTCGCGCTGTCGGGGCAGGGAGCCCCAGGAGCATCACCTCCGCCTGATGGCGGACCTGCTGCGCGCCCGCACCCAGGCGGGCGAGGAGGGTGCGGACCCGGCGCTGGCCCTGATGGCCGGGCAGGCCGCGCGCCTGATGCAGGAATTGGGCGACAGCATCCCCACGCCCATTTTCTTCCGCGAGCCGTCCGGAGTGGTGGTCTACTGCAATCAGGCCCTTGCGGAGCTGCTGGGCCTGAAACCCGACGAGATCATGGGCCGCACGCCGGCGGAGTTCCTGCCGCCGGAGCTGGCCTGCGAAGTGGACGAGAGTGGCCGCCTGCTCTACTCCACCGGTCAGGCCCAGGTGGAAGAGCGCTTGCTGCCCACAGCCCACGGCCCTCTGGAGGTGCAGATCCACCGGCGCCTGCTGTTGGACGGCCACGGCCGCCCGGCGGGTCTGGTGGGATCCGTGCTGGACTTGAGCCTGCAGCGCCGCGCCATGCACGCCGTGCAGGTGGGCGACGCCCGTCACCGTGGCCTCTTCGAGTTGTCCGTGGACGGCATTTTCGTGCTGGACGGCGACCGCATCCTGGAGGCCAATCCCGCCGCGGCCCAGCTCTTCGGGCACGATGTGGCGGAACTGTCGGGCATGCGCCTGAGCGAGCTTTCCCCTGCCTTCCAGCCCGATGGGCGCTTCAGCCGCGACAAGCTGCTGCTGCGCCTGGACGCGGCCTTCGCCGGTCGGCGCCAGTTCGTGGAATGGGTGCATCTGCGCCGGGACGGCGGCACCTTCGACGCTGAGCTGACATTGGCGTCCATGGACCTGGAACACGAGCGCGTGCTCTTGGCCATTGTGCGCGACATCACCGACCGCAAGCAGGCGGAAGCCGCCCTGCGCGCTTCGGAGGAATTCAACCGGGGCATGATCCAGAACGCCCCCATTGGCGTGATGTATGTGGACCTGGACGGCGTGTTGGTCTATGAGAACCCCGCCATGGAACGCATGATGGGCGTGCCCAGGGGCGGCCTCTCGCGCATGCTGGGGCGCAGCCTGGCGGACATGCCCGGCCTGGGGCGCGTGCCCGTGCAGGAAGTGCTGGCGCGGGTGGGCCAGGGGGAGATCATCCGCAACCTGGAGGTGGAGTACCACAGCGTCTACGGCACGCACAGCCAGCTGCTGGTGCAAGTGGCCCCCCACTGGGACGCCGGCGGCAAGGTCATCGGCGCCGTATTCCTCATCCAGGATGTGACGGAGTTGCGCAAGCTGGAGCAGCAACTGCGCCAGGCCCAGAAAATGGACGCCATTGGCAGCCTGGCGGGCGGCATGGCCCACGATTTCAACAACCTGCTCACGGGCGTGACGGGCAACGCCGAGTTGGCCCTGCAGCATCTGGACAACGCGGAGGTGGCGCGCGGTTTCCTGGAGAAGCAGCTGGAGATCGCCCAGCGCGCGGCGGAGCTGACCAAACGGCTGCTCACCTTCAGCCGCCAGCAGGAGAGCGTGGCGCGTCCCTTGCTGCTCAGCCGCCTGCTGGATGAGCAGGACATGATGCTGCGGCGGCTCATCGGCGACAAGGTGCAGCTGGACATCCAGCGGGAGCGGGGTCTGTGGGCCATCCGGGCGGATTCCGGCCAGATCGAGCAGGTGGTGGTGAATCTGGTGGTGAACGCCCTGGACGCCATGCCCCAGGGCGGCCGACTGCGCATGAGCCTGCGCAATGTGGAACTGGACGCCGCCCGCGCCCGTCGTGAGCTGGGCCTGGAAGCCGGCCCCTATGTGGAGCTGGAGGTGAGCGACACGGGCTGCGGCATCGAGGAAACGGTGCGCGCCCGCATTTTCGAGCCCTTCTTCACCACCAAGGAAATGGGCAAGGGCACGGGCCTGGGGCTGGCCATCGTCTACGCCATCGTGAAGAAGTGCGGGGGCGGCATCCTGGTGGAGTCCCAGGCGGGCAGTGGCGCCAGCTTCCGCCTCTACTTCCCTTCCATCGGCTTGCAGGGCGTGGAGGCAGAGCCCGAGCCCAGCCCTCAGGGCGCCCTGGCCAAGGGCACGGAGCGCGTGCTGGTCATCGAGGACGAACCCGCCGTGCGCGAGCTGAGCGTGCGCCTGCTGGAGCACTGCGGCTACGAGGTCTTCTCCGCTGCCGATGGACCCAGCGCCATTGCCATGGCCCAGTCGGGCATGGAACCCGTGGAACTCGTCTTCAGCGATGTGATCATGCCGGGCATGAGCGGGCCGGTGGCCGTGCAGCGCCTGCTGGAGATCTGGCCGGGCCTGCGGGTCATCTTCTGCTCCGGCTACACCGATGGCGAGCTTAGCCGCCACGGCCTGCAACCGGAGATGGGCGCCGTCCTTCTGCCCAAGCCCTTCACCCTGCAAAAGCTCTGCCATGCCGTGAGGAAAGCCCTCGATGAGCGGCGTGACTGAATCCACCACACCCGGCCCTTCACCTCGTGGCGCTGGCCCCGTGCCGGCCGTGGAAGCGGAGCTGGTGGCCCTGGCCCGGGAGGGGCTTGAGCACGCCATGCAGGGCCGTCACTTCGAGGCTCACGAGAGCTGGGAAGAGGCCTGGCGCTCCCGCAACGGGGAGGAGAAGCTCTATCTGCAGGCGCTGATCCAGGCCGCCGTGGCCCTGCACCACGCCGCCGCCGGCAACTCCCGTGGCCGCCTGAGCATGCTGGAGAAGTCCCGGGTGAAGATGGCCAGCCTGGCGTCCTCCTCCTTCGCACTTCCATCCTGGGCCCGGGTGGCCGGCCTGCCCGATCCTCCTCTCTTCCTGCGCCGACTGCACGCCCTGGATGGGGACGGCATGGCGGACGAGAGCCTGTTCCCCGCGCCTTGAGGTGCTTCCGGCACGCACCGGAAGGCCCTCTTCCCTACCTTTCACGCCGACATCCGGAGGCGGCATGGCGGCGCGAACATCTTCCACCAAACTGAAGCAGCGGGCGCTGGATGTGGCCCTGCGCCTGCGCAAGGCCTGGCCCGACAGCGGCTGCGCCCTGCGGCACGGCTCCGCCCACGAGCTGCTGGTGGCCACCATCTTGAGCGCCCAGTGCACCGATGCCAGGGTGAACCAGGTGATGCCCGGGCTGCTGGAGCGCTGGCCCGACGCCGCCGCCATGGCTGGCGCCCCCCTGGAGGAACTGGCGGAGGCCGTGCGCAGCTGCGGCTACTACAACCAGAAGGCGCGCAGCATCCAGGAGGCAAGTCGCATCATCGTGCAGGAGCACGGCGGCGAGGTGCCCGCGGAGCGGGAAGCGCTGGTGCGCCTGCCAGGTGTGGGCCGCAAGACGGCCAATTGCGTGCTGGGCACCTGGTACGGCCAGCCGGCGATGGTGGTGGACACCCACATGATCCGCATCCTGGGCTTGCTGGGCCTGGTGTCCGACAAGGATCCCGAGCACATCGAACAGGAAATGATGCGGCTCCTGCCGCCGGAGGAGTGGGTGTCCTTCACCCATCGCATCATCGACCATGGACGGGCGGTGTGCATTGCCCGACGGCCGCGTTGCGGCGAATGTGTGTTGAGGGATCTCTGCCCATCAGCGTGAACGGCAGAGTCCAGCCGCGCTGGCCTGAGCATTCGCCCAAAGAGAAGTGCGCATTGGAACAAGAACGAGACCGAGTAGGAGACAGGAGAGGGGAATGACATCCGATGATCTTCAGCGGGTAGAAGTGATCACCCGCGAGCTGCTGCAACGCGTGGGGGAAAACCCGGAGCGCGAAGGACTGCAGCGCACGCCGCACCGCGTGGCCAAGGCCTGGGAATTTCTCACCAACGGCTACCGCGCCGACCTGGACAAGCTGCTCAACAACGCGGTCTTCCACGAGGACTGCAGCGAGATGGTGATTGTGAAGGATGTGGAGTTTTTCAGCCTGTGCGAACACCATCTCTTGCCCTTTTTCGGCCGCGCCCATGTGGGCTACCTTCCCCGGGGCAAGGTCATCGGCCTCTCCAAGATTCCGCGCATCATCGACATGCACGCCCGTCGCCTGCAGGTTCAGGAGCGCCTCACCCACGAGGTGGCGCAGACGCTGATGAAAGTGCTTGAGCCCGCTGGCGTGGCGGTGATCCTGGAGGCCCGCCACATGTGCATGCAGATGCGCGGGGTGGAGAAGCAGAACAGCTACGCCACCACCAGCGCCATGCTGGGCGAGTTCCACGACGATTCGGAGACCCGGGCGGAGTTCATGTCCATCGTGGGCATGAAGACCATCTGAGGAACGAGGCACCGAGAAGAACTCTCACGCGGGGCTCGTACTCGCGGCAGAGAGGATTGTTGTCAATGGGAGATCGCAATGGAGTTCACCTACACCGATCCCTTTCCGCTGGGTCAGGACACCACCTGTTACCGCTTCCTGGGCGATGGCGGAGTACGCACGGTCTCCCTTGAAGGCCGCGACTTCCTTGTGGTGCCGGACGAGGCCCTTGGCCTGCTGGCCCGCCAGGCCTTCGCCGATGTGAACTTCCTGCTGCGGCCCTCCCACCAGGAACTGGTGGCGCGCATCCTGGCGGATCCGGAGGCCAGCGACAACGACCGCTATGTGGCCCGGGCCATGTTGCAGAACGCGGTCATCAGCGCCGAACGCCAGCTGCCCTTCTGCCAGGACACGGGCACGGCCATTGTCTACGCCAAGAAGGGATCAGAGGTCCTCACGGCGGGCCACGACGAGAAGGCGCTGTCCCGTGGCGTGTTCCGCGCCTACACGGAGGAGAGCTTCCGCTACTCCCAGGTGCTGCCCTTGAGCATGTACGAGGAGAAGAACAGCGGCTGCAATCTGCCCGCGCAGATCGATGTGATGGCCTCCCACGGCGGCGACTACCGCTTCCTCTTCGTGGCCAAGGGCGGAGGCAGCGCCAACAAGAGCCAGCTCTTCCAGATGACCAAGGCCGTGCTCACGCCGGCGGCGCTGAAGCCCTTCCTGGTGGAAAAGATGAAGACCCTGGGCACGGCGGCCTGCCCGCCCTACCACCTCGCCTTCGTCATTGGCGGCACGAGCGCGGAGACCGTGATGAAAACGGTGAAGCTGGCATCCTGCGGCTGGCTGGACGGCTTGCCCACCACGGGCCAGCCGGGGGGCGCGGCCTTCCGCGATCTGGAACTGGAGGGCGAGCTTCTGGAAGAGTCCCGTCGCCTGGGCCTGGGCGCCCAGTTCGGCGGGAAGTACTTCTGCCACGAGGTGCGCGTGGTGCGCCTGCCCCGACACGGCGCCAGCTGCCCCATCGGCATGGGCGTCAGTTGCAGCGCCGACCGCAACATCAAGGGGCGCATCGACTGCCAGGGCATCTGGCTGGAGGAGATGGAGCTGGACCCCGGTCGCTTCCTGCAGGGACAGCCCACGGAATTCGCCGCCGGCGTGCCCATCGACCTGAACCGTCCCATGGACGAGATCCGCGCCGAGCTGTCCCGCCACCCGGTGAAGACGCTCCTGCGCCTGAGTGGCAAGGTGGTGGTGGCGCGGGACATGGCCCACGCCCGTCTTTTCGAGATGCTGCAGGCCGGCGAGGCCTTGCCGGCCTATTTCCGCAATCATCCCGTGTACTACGCCGGCCCGGCCAAAACCCCGCCCGGTATGGCCACAGGGTCTTTCGGCCCCACAACCGCCCAACGCATGGATCCTTATTTGGACGCTTTTCAAAAGGCCGGCGGCAGTTTCGTGATGATCGCCAAGGGCAACCGCAGCCAGGCGGTCACCGATGCCTGCAAGGCCAACGGCGGATTCTATCTGGGCAGTCCGGGGGGGCCCGCCGCACTGCTGGCCCAGCACCACATCCGCAGCCAGAAAGTGCTGGACTTCCCCGACTACGGCATGGAGGCGGTGTGGGAGATTGAGGTGGAGGACTTCCCGGCCATCATCCTGGTGGATGACAAGGGCAACGATTTCTTCCGGCAGTTGCTGTAACGGATGGATCAGCAAGACGAAGCTGAAGGGGCGGCCTTGGCCGCCTCTTCTCGTGAAGGCGATGGCGGAATGCCGTGCAGGAATTGACCGCCATTGAAAATATGACCGACAGTCAATATAATGGGCACCGCCAGGAGAGGAGGTGGCATGGGCGTGAAGGAGCGCAAGCAGCGTGAACGGGAACAACGCCGGCGGGAAATTCTCGTGGCGGCCCGCCAGTTGCTGATGCAAGAGGGCCTGGCGGCACTCACCATGGACCGCGTGGCCGAACTGACCGAACTGGCCAAGGGCACGCTCTACCTGCATGTGGACAGCCGCGCGGATCTGCTGGGCTGGCTGGTGCTGGACTTCCAGACGGAGCTGTCCCAGGTCCTGGAAGAGGCGGCGCAAAGCCGGCCTCTGGCCCTGGAGGCGCTGGAGCAGGTGG
>Ga0172367_10003212_pt1 | contig 21586 bp, 18 predicted proteins | sample Lak10m_FD_114542 | JGI IMG/M metagenome (GOLD analysis project Ga0172367, IMG submission 114542) | Freshwater microbial communities from Kabuno Bay, South-Kivu, Congo - kab_022012_10m | ecosystem: Environmental > Aquatic > Freshwater > Lake | place: Democratic Republic of the Congo: South-Kivu... | reverse complement strand
CGCTTTGCGCCTTCGGTTACTTCAAGGGCGGTGAACCCGTGCACATGCATGTCGGGAACTGCGTTCTTCACTGCTCGCGTGACGTCGATGTAATAGTCACCGTCAAAGTCGGGGTGAATGCCGCCCTGCAGAGTTACCTCGGTTGCGCCTAAGTCCCAGGCTTCTTTTGCACGTTCGGCAATGTCGTCGAGGGTCAGCAAGTACGGGGTGCCACGGAGGTTGAGGCTGAGTGGTCCCTTCGAGAACCCGCAGAACCTGCACTTAAACGTGCACACGTTGGTGTAGTTGATATTGCGGTTGTGCACCCACGTGACTTCGTCGCCAACAATTTGCTTACGCAGGTCGTCTGCAACATGAGCAATGGCTCGCACCTCTGGGCCACGCGCACCAAACAGCGTGACTATTTCTTGCTCATTAATGCGATGACCAAGTTCGACACCACGCAACACTTCTGCAACCGGCCCCGTAATCTTTTCGCCTTCACCTAAACGCTCACGTGGTATGAGCATTGGGGGAGCATTGTTTGCACCCGAATACCACTGTGTTGAACGATGACCGACCAGCACCACTTCGGCACCGTCGTGCACCACATCGGCTGCTGTTACTTTTTCCGGCCACACTTGTCCGCTGTCATCGCGTGCTAAACCTTCGGCGTCACTTCTGTCGAGCAATGCGAAGTCGAGTGATGGATCAAACCATTTTTCAGGGTCGATAACAAACTCTGGATACACGGTGAGGCGTGGTGCAAGAGCTTTGCCTTTTGCTTCGGTAACCGTGCGCAACTTGTCGAGTGCTGGCCACGGGCGTTCCGGGTTCACATGGTCGGCGGTAACGGGAGACACTCCGCCCCAATCGTCAATGCCAGCGTCGAGCAAGATGCTGAAATCATCACTGAGGTTTGGCGGTGCTTGTAGGTGAATGCTTGTCGGCAAGATCACGCGTGCTGCAGCAATAGACCAGAGATATTCGTCTTGTGGGCAGGGCGCTTCATGTTGCATGCCGGTTCGAGGCTTTGGCAAAAAGTTCTGCACAATGACTTCTTGTACGTGTCCAAACTGTTCATGTGAGGCGGCGATTGCTTGCAATGCATCTAGTCGGTCTTCGCGCGTTTCGCCTATGCCCACCAAGATTCCTGTCGTGAATGGAATGCTCAGTTCGCCGGCCCACTGCAATGTGTTGAGGCGACGTTGTGGCTCTTTGTCTGGTGCACCGCGATGGCATTCCAAGTCATCGCGCAATGACTCGAGCATCATTCCTTGCGAAGGAGATACCTTGCGCAGCATTTCCAACTCGTCTTTATATAACGCGCCGGCGTTGGCGTGCGGAAGAAGTCCAGTTTCTTTCAACACCAATGCAGCCATGTCGTGCAAGTACTGAACAGTTGAATCAAAACCGTTTGCCTTCAACCAATCCTTGGCCACGTCGTAACGAAGCTCTGGACGTTCTCCGAGAGTGAATAATGCTTCGTGACAACCCATGCGCGCGCCTTGTTTGGCAATGGCCAACACTTGCTCGGCATTCAGGTACGGGTTCTCGAGTCGTGCTGGAGGTTGCGCAAAGGTGCAGTAACCGCACTTGTCGCGGCACAACATGGTGAGTGGAATAAACACCTTCGGTGAATACGTAACCCGACTGCCAAATTGCGCATCGCGAATGGCACGCGCTTCAGCCATTAATTGATCAAGTGGGGTAGCAAGGACGCGCTGACGCTCAGACAACTAAACCCTCCGTGGGTGCTAGTGAAGTTGGATTGTCAGTGCTCGACCAAGTTTTCCCACAGTGTTAGAGAAGTGGGCGTCCTTGCGTATGCCGTGCGCTTGAAACCATAGCCAACGGGTTGCCCCACTGCAACTACGCCAAGGATTTAATTGAGCCCGAAGAGAGCTCGGATCGCATCGTCAATTGCCCATTGCTCGTGGACTTCAATAGTTCCAATGTGGTCCTTGAGTCGATCGATAGAAACTGCTCGAACCTGGTCCAGGACGACACGAGTTATGTCGCCACTTATTTCGATTTGGGGTCGAAGAACAATGGGCCGTGCACTTTCCTGAAATTTCGTGACCAGCATTTATGGGGAGAATTATTGAGTAGATGTCACCACGGTTCACAGATTGAATCCATGAAATTGTGAAGCGCCTTCATTTCTGCACGGTCTTCAGGGTCTGCATCAAGTGCATCTAATTGAGCCTTAAGTCGAGTTGCGTCAAACAAGTTTCTTGCAGTATCCAAGATTGCCTGCTGGATGTTTTGCTCATCGGTAAGCCCGGTTGAGCGAAGGTGCGTCAATGCGCGGCGAAGATTGTCGTCAAGTTGTACTGAAATCTCGTCGTTCACAGAGGTAAGTGTATTACTCATATGGGATCCTTTCTTTGGGTTTCGAGTTAGTGGGGCATGCAGTGGACACGTGGCCGTCGGTGAAGGTAACGGTAAGTACGCGGTTGGGCATAGACAGATTCAGTTTCCAATTGCCTTCGTGCACATTGCGATGGTGGTGCGCGCATAGGGGCACGAGGTTGTTCATGTCGGTGGTGCCGTCGTCTCTCCAGTAGGCAATGTGGTGCGGTTGACATTGTGAAATTGGCACTTTGCAATCGGGAATCGCACAGTGCGAATACATGGCTTCAATTGCTTTGCGTTGATAGCGCGTTGCCAACCGTGAAGCACGACCAATGTCAATAACAACACCTTTTGAATTGAGTACTACCGGAATGATTTCGGCTTCACATGCCATGCGCCGAATGGTTTCAAGTGGCAACTCCGCTTCGTGCCCTGTGCGAATAACGGAACCTTCGTGCAGACCTGAGCGCAACGTTTGTAAGTCGATGACAACTGAAACTTCTGCTCGCGCATGCGGTGACGAGATCATTGCACCTGCCGTGAGGGGAGCGACAAGCGATACTGCATCAATGAGTTCCAAAAATGCGAGTGCATTGAGATGTCCATGTTTGCGGTCATCGGTTGGGCACGTGTCGGGCAATGCCGCATGAAACAAACGCTCGACAGCATTGTCGAGCTTGCCAATAACGCGAAGGCCGTTCTCGGGGTCGAGCCTGCCCGCGATATGGAACATGCCTGATTCGCGGTCTATCCAATGTCGAAGGCTTGCGTCGCGACGCTGACGATCTAGTCGGGTTACTCCACCATCAGCATGAATGCGTGCGACTTCACTCTTAACTGCTCGCGCAAAGTTGTCGGGTGTTGCGTGGGTTGCAACATTGTTCAGCCAGTCGCTGCGTGAGGCGAGTTTGGCTTTCTCGTCTTCGGTGAGTTGATGCGTGGCACGAGCAACGGCATCGATATGAGCGCTGCCAATACGGCCTTGTTCAAATGCTTGTTCGAGTTGTGGAAAAGCGCCAAGGGTCTTGGCTCGCGAAACCTCGCGGAATGCATCGATGCGCGAGATGTTGGCCGCACTGGCCAACACTTGCTGTGGCTGAATGCGCGGAGTAGTGGTAGCAAGCACTTGGAGTTTTCGGGTAAGCGCCACCTTGCAGTTGTCGATCCATTGCTGAATATGCCCGACATCATTGAGCGCTGACCGAATAAGTGCTTCATCATCGGCTTCGCTTACCAACCGGGCAAGGTGCGAAAGCCGGTTCGAAATTTCGGCGGTATCGATAGCTAGTGAAAAACCCACGTGTTCCTGCTTGTGTGATTCGTTTCTCAACGAAATGGCAAATGCTGTGGGAGAAGCACCGCCAACAATAAATGCGGGGTGTTACAGAGTTAAATATTGCCGAGGGCAGTAAACAGCGCACGCACGTTGTGGCCACTCATTGGCTCGCGATGACCCGTGCGACTAATGAACCCAAGCTGCACACCAGTTGCTGGGTCTACCACCGTGAACAACTGCTCGTGACCGGCGGCATCAACGACAACATCGGTCAATAGGGGAACGCCGGCTTCGGCAAGTGCCTGCTGCACAAACCCAGCGTTTAACACTTCAATTGCAATGTGTTGCACTCCAGAACCATTTGCTTCTAGGTGCGCGCGAACCGCGGGGTCGTTGCCTGGTCCAACAAGCACCACGGTTACGCCACCAGCAGTGGCGGTAACAATGTCGGCATCTTCGGTTGGTTCAACCGTAAAGCCAAGCGTTGTCAAAAATGAAGATGCAGATGCAAGATCAACCACTGCAACAACAACGTGATCAATGCGCACGGCAACAGTGTCAAGCGCAGTAAGCAAAGTATCGGCGACTTTTGTTGGAGCCACGCCGCCTCGTTCATGCGCAACTTCAATGCGGTGAGTTTCTGCAAGCACAGTGCGAAAAATTTGTTCTGCAAAGTCGGCATCAACGCCGCTGTTGATTGCCCACTGCCTGCGAGTAGTTAACACTTCGCGCACACGTTGCGGCTGAATGACCGCAGTTGACGAACCAGCTTTCACTTCGGCAACTTCGCGACACACTTCCATTCGCTGAGCGAGCAGTGCAACGATTGCTGCATCAATCTGGTCGATCTTTTCGCGAAGTTGTGGAAGATCGCGTGCCATAACTACTTACGCCACCACTTACGTTTCGTATGTGGCTCGACCAAACGTTGCACGTGTTTCGCGAGCACATCCATTTCAATGTTCACTGCGTCACCAGGTTTGCGCACGCCAAGTGTGGTGATAGCGGTGGTGTGCGGAATTACGGCAACACGAAATGTGTCGGCAGAGAGATCAAATGCAGTCAGCGAAATGCCATCAACCGTGACGGAACCCTTTTCGACAATCAAGTGCATTAGGTCGCGTGGAATGCGAACGACAAGATCGGGAGCAGGAGAGACAACATGTCCAACTGCATCAACGTGACCAAGCACCATGTGTCCACCAAGTCGTTCACCGAGCGCCATTGGTCGCTCAAGGTTCACCACATCGCCAGCCTTCAGCGAACCGAGGTTGGTGCGCGAATACGTTTCGTCGCTTACGTCGGCATCCCAATACGTCGAGCCATCGGTGGCCACCACCGTGAGGCAGCAGCCGTTCACTGCAATGGAAGCGCCGAGGTCAGAGCCTTCCAGCACTGTGGTGCTGTTGATGCGCAGGCGACTGCCATTGCGCGATCCGACTTTGCCTAGCTCTTCAACAATCCCTGTGAACACAGGAGTTCACACTACTTATAGAGGCGCGTATTGGACAGGGGATTAGCCCGCTGAACCCGACGACCCTCCCGATAGATTGAAGGGGTCCACTGGGGCTTGTAGCGCTGGTGTGATGCAAGGGGTCAACAGGCCCACTGCGACCAAACGGTCCCGCAATTCGGCGGGCACACGAAAGGCAAACTTATGGCAACTGCTCCAAAAAGCGAAACCATCGCCAAGCACCGGGCTCACTCAACTGACACCGGTTCTCCTGAAGTGCAAATTGCACTTCTTACAGAGCGCATCAACAGCCTCACTGACCACTTGAAGAGCCACCACAAAGACCATCACAGTCGCCGTGGCCTCTTAATGATGGTTGGTCGCCGTCGACGCATGCTTGACTATGTAAAGGATCGTGACATCGAGAAGTACAGAAAACTTCTTGAAGATCTCGGTCTGCGTCGCTAACGCACGCCGTAGGCAAACACATAACGAACAACTTGTAGTCGGTTGTCAGTCGCTGATTGCGCAACGAGTCAATTCGGACTCACGTTGCGACATTGCCGACTGGGAATCGACCGGTTGTTCCTCAACCCCTCATGAATCGTCACGAGACGACTTAAGGGACGAAAGGACATACACATGGCTGACGCCATTTCTGTATCAGCACCTATTTCAGGTACCGATAAAACCCTCACCTTCGAGACGGGCAAGTTCGCCTTGCAGTCACAAGGTGCAGTCATTGCCAAAATTGGCAAGACGCAAGTTCTTGCAACAGCAAACGCCGCAAAGGGCGTTCGCGATGGCATCGACTTTTTCCCACTCACCGTCGACGTAGAAGAGCGTGCATACGCAGCAGGAAAAATTCCTGGCTCATTCTTCCGTCGTGAAGGACGCCCAAGCCAAGCAGCAATTCTTACTTGCCGATTGACCGACCGTCCATTGCGCCCAGCTTTCCCAGATGGCTACCGCAACGAAACACAAATCGTGATCACCGTTATTGGTGCCGACCAAGTGAACCCACACGATGTGCTTGCAATTAACGCAGCGTCTGCATCGTTCATGATTAGCGGTATTCCATTCGATGGCCCAATCGGTGCTGTTCGTTTGGCATACAGTCAAGACGGAACATGGATTCCTCACCCAACTTTCGAAGAGGGCGAAGAAGCAACATTCGAAATTGTTGTTGCGGGTCGCGAACTCGACAACGGCGACGTTGCCATCATGATGGTGGAAGCAGGCGGAACCGAGAAGAGCTTCACCTACTACGAAGCAGGCGCGCCAAAGGTTGACGAAATCGTCATTGCTAGCGGTCTCGATGCATCGAAGCAGTACATCAAGGAATCAATCAAGTTGCAGCGCCAGTTGGTTGCAAGCGTGATTGCAACCCGCGGCCCAATTGAGCCATTGAAGTACACACCTGTTCTTGACTACACCGACGAGTTGTTTGCAGCAGTAGAAGCAGCAGCAACCGCAACGTTGCAGCCAGCAATTCGCATTGCATTGAAGAGCGAGCGCAACGCCGCCATCGACGAAGCAACCGCAAAAACTGTTGCCGAACTTGCTGGAACATCAGATGCTCCGGGCAAGTTTGCTGGTCAGGAAAAGCAGATCAAAGAAGCCGTACGTTCACTCACCAAGAAGTTGGTGCGTAAGCGCGTTGTGAACGAAGGAATTCGAATCGACGGTCGTGGCCCTGCAGATTTACGTCCAGTTTCAGCAGAAGTAGGACTCATTTCAACCGCACACGGAACAGGCTTGTTCCAACGCGGTGAAACACAAGTACTCAACGTGCTCACCATGGCAATGCCAAAGATGAACCAGATGATCGACTCGATCACTCCTGAAACCACGAAGCGCTACATGCATGACTACAACATGGCTCCGTGGGCTAATGGTGAAACCGGTCGTGTAGGTAGCCCGAAGCGTCGCGAAATTGGACACGGTGCACTTGCAGAGCGCGCATTGTTCCCAGTTGTTCCAGACCAAGAAAAGTTTGCGTACACACTGCGTCTCGTTTCAGAAGTGTTGTCGTCAAACGGCAGCACCTCGATGGCGTCGGTATGTGCATCGAGCCTTTCGCTCATGGACGCTGGTGTGCCAATCCTTGCTCCAGTAGCCGGTATCGCAATGGGACTCATCTTTGACGAAGGTAAATACACGGCACTCACCGACATTCTTGGTGCAGAAGACGCATTCGGCGACATGGACTTCAAGGTGGCAGGAACTGCAGATGCAGTGACCGCGTTGCAACTTGACACCAAGATCGACGGAATTCCTAGCGACGTTCTTGCGGCTGCATTGCAGCAAGCCAAAGATGCTCGCTTGAAGATCCTTGGCGTGATGAACGCAGCAATTGCAGCACCACGTTCAACCGTTGCTGAAAGCGCGCCAAAGATCATCACCTTCACCATTCCATTGGACAAGGTGGGCGAAGTCATTGGGCCAAAGGGCAAAGTCATCAACACCATCCAGCAGGAGACTGGTGCCGAGATCAACGTTAGCGATGACGGTGCAACAGGCATCATCACCATTGGTTCACCAGACAACTCAAAGGTTGAAGACGCGAAGGCACGCATTCTTGCCATCGTCGATCCTCCAACGGCAGAGTTGGGCGCTACATACACAGGTCGCGTAGTGAACATTGCTCAGTTCGGTGCATTCGTCAACATCCTTCCTGGACGTGACGGCCTCGTGCACATTTCGAAGTTGGGTAACGGTCAGCGTGTAGCCAAGGTTGAAGACGTGTTGAACATTGGTGACGAAGTTCAAGTTCGCGTAGACGACATTGACGACCGCGGCAAGGTAAGCCTCTCGCTTATCGGACCAGACGGTGAGCCAATGAAGGGTTCAGGAAGCGCACCGTCAGAAGGTGGCGACCGTGGCCCACGTCAAGATCGTGGAGATCGTGGTGGTCGTGGAAACGATCGTGGCGGACGCGGTGGTGACCGTGGCGGCCGTGGAAACGACCGTGGTGGTCGAGGAAATGATCGTGGCGGACGCGGTGAAAACAACAATCGTCGCGAACCAAACCGTGGGTCACGACCGTCAGAACCAGCTGCGGACAATGCTGTATCCGTCAGTTTCGAAGACGAATTCGACAGCGAATTCAACGGTAACTAAGTAGCCATGATCAGGGTCGGTGTCATCGGCGCCGCAGGGCGCATGGGGGCAACGGTGTGCAATGCCGTTGCTGCTGATTCTGGTTTAGAACTCGTTGCGGTGGTTGATTCTGGAGCACCAGGATCAACCACTCACGGGCTCACCATTTCAAGTGAATTGCGTGCACTCGCCGATGCACAGGTAGATGTTGCAGTTGACTTCACTGTTGCGCAAGCATCTCGAGTGAACCTTCCGTGGTTAGCCATGCACAGCATTCATGCCGTAGTCGGCACAACCGGATTTACCCAAGATGATCTTGACGGCTTTAAGAAAGCGTTTACAAACAGCAATTGTTTGATTGCGGCAAATTTTGCCATTGGGGCAGTGTTGATGATGCGCTTTGCAGAACTGGCATCACCATTTTTTGATACTGCAGAAATTATTGAAATTCACCACGACGGCAAAGCCGATGCACCAAGCGGAACTGCAGTTGCTACTGCACAACGCATGGCAGCCGCAAGCAATGAGTGGGCACAAGACCCAACGAAGCACGAGGTCATTAAGGGTGCGCGCGGGGCAAAGGGTCCTGGCGACATTCCAATTCATGCGGTGCGCATGCGCGGAGCAGTTGCAAACCAAGAAGTGATTTTCGGTGCACAGGGACAGACCCTCACCATTCGCCATGACACCACAGACCGTGCATCGTTTATGCCTGGCGTGGTGTTGGCATGCAAAAAAATTGCCGAGCACAAGGGGTTCACCCTTGGACTCGACAGCTTTCTTGGAATCTAATTACTTCAGCGAGTTGATTGCTGCTTCGTAATTTGGCTCGTTAGCAATCTCGCTCACCAATTCGCTGTGCAGCACTTTGCCTTTTTCGTCGAGCACAACTACTGCGCGAGCAAGAATTCCCTTGAGCACACCATCGGTCAAGTTAACGCCGAATGCTTTGCCGAAGTTTGAACGGAATGACGATGCAGTCTTCACGTTTGCCAAGCCTTCTGAACCGCAGAAACGACCCTGAGCGAATGGCAAGTCTGCCGACACGCAGTACACCTCGGTGTTGTTCAACGACGAAGCAAGTGAGTTAAACGTACGGGTGCTAGTTGCGCATGTTGGTGTGTCGATGCTTGGGAAAATGTTCAAGATCACGCGCTTGCCACGCAAGTCTTTGTTCGAAATTTCTTGCAGCGTTCCCGTAGTGAGAGTGAAAGCTGGAGCAGCAGCGCCCTTCTTTGGCAACTTGCCACTTGTTGAAACTGGGTTTCCACCAAGCGTTACCTTCGAGCCGCCTTTGCTGGCGGTCTTCCTTACGGCTTTCTTTACTGACTTCTTTGCAGCCTTCTTCACAGCTTTCTTCACGGTCTTTTTCTTTGCGATCTTCTTTTTTGCAGCCATTAGGGCACTCCTTGTATGCGAGGTGAATGTGCCCCGAATTTAGTCGGAACTAGGGCGGCCTTTCCTCATGGACTGGAAGAAACTCAGGCCGAACAGGGCTGCTACGACGTACCACTGATACTGCTCAATGCCCTTCAGGAATGCGCGAATTTGGTCTTCGAACTGGTCTCCGCCCAAGCGCAAGACCACCAGTTTGATGACGATTCCAATAGAAAGCAGCGGGATAAATCGCTTGATGCTCATGTGCTTATGGCCAAGCAACAAACACACCACGTTGCTGCCGGGCATGAGGACCAAGGCAATTGAGCCGCCCTTGTCTACGGCCTTTTCGGTCCAGCGGTAGATAGCAGGAAGTTCGCCAAGGTTGCCTTCCACCCAGCCCAATGCTTTTTGTCCGTACCACCGACCAACGAAGTACAACGCGATACCAGCAATAAGAATGCGCACGAAGCCAATTGCTGCATAGGGAATGACATCGATGTAAGGAACAGAGCCGAACAGGTTTCGGTTACGCGAACTGAGGGCAAGAACTAATGATGGATGGTTGTCAACAAGGGCCGGTCCAATATTGCTGCCAATCGTGCCAATGACAAACAACATGGTGGTGAAGGTGAGAACCGCCTTGCGCATTTAGAGCACCGTAGCCGACTTGGGTAACTTGGGTATCGTCACGAGTACAAAAAAGGGGAGTGCGATGCAAGGTCTTATGCAGCAGACACCGTTAACCATGGTGCATTTGTTTGAACGCGCAGAGAAGTATCACAGCGAAAAGACCATCACTACCGCGACGGCCACGGGAATTGAGCGCACAACGTATGGCGAATGGGCAGCTCGCACTCGTCAGCTTGGTGGAGTGCTGGACAAGTTAGGTATTTCAAAGAATGGTCGCGTTGCCACATTTGCGTGGAACACTGCGCGTCACCTCGAGCTGTACTTTGCGCCGCCATGCACAGGTCGCGTTACTCACACCTTGAACATTCGGTTGTTCCCCGAGCAACTGACCTACATCGTGAATCACGCCGAAGACGAAATCATTTTTATTGATCGTTCATTGTTCGCACTGATTGCTCCGTTGCTACCAACGTTCAAGACGGTGAAGCATCTCGTCATTATGGATGACGGTAAGGGCGACATTCCGAAATCAGTTAACGGATTCCAGATGCACGACTACGAAGAGTTGCTGAAGGGAACACCTGGAGTTGAATTCAACATCACGGACGAAAACTTGGCTTCCAGCATGTGTTACACCAGTGGAACAACAGGTAATCCAAAGGGCGTGTTGTATTCGCATCGTTCCACTTACTTGCACACCTTTGGCGCAATGACAGTGGACTCACTTGGTGCTCGCGAAAGCGACACCATTCTTCCAGTAGTGCCAATGTTCCATGCCAACGCATGGGGTCTTGCTCACGCAGCAGTTGCATGTGGCGCAAACTTGGTGATGCCGGGGCCCGACTTGTCGGGCAAGGCAGTTGCCAACTTGATAGTTGAAGAAAAGGTGACGGTTGCTGCTGGAGTGCCAACAATTTGGATGGCAGTGCTTCCTGAATTGAAAGGTCGCGACACGTCGTCGCTCCGCGCAATTCCATGTGGTGGCTCTGCAGTGCCAAAAGCATTGAGCGAGGGTTACCGCGAACAAACTGGCTTGCCAATTTTGCAGGCATGGGGCATGACGGAGACCAGCCCAATTGCTGCTGTGTGCACGTTGTCAGCTGCAGACCAGAAACTGCCTATGGACCAACAAGCAGAACTACGCACAACCGTTGGGCAAATTGCATTCGGTGTTGATGCGCGAGTTGTTGAACCTGGCACCACGACACCAGTTGCGTGGGACGGTGAAACGAGTGGTGAGTTGCAGTGCAGCGGAAACTGGATCGCGTCTACTTATTACAACGACGAACGTGCTGGCGAAAGTTTCACGCAAGACGGATGGTTGCGTACTGGAGATGTGGCAACTGTTGATTCACACGGCCGCATTCGTTTGGTGGACCGTACAAAGGACCTCATTAAGTCGGGTGGCGAATGGATTTCATCAGTTGAAATTGAAAATGAATTGATGTCACATCCAAAGATCAAAGAAGCTGCAGTCATTGGTGTTCCGCATCCGAAGTGGTCGGAGCGTCCGCTTGCTTGCGTAGTAGTTGCCGATGGCCACACGCTGACCAAAGAAGAAGTGCTCGACCACATCAAGCCAACGCTTGCCAAATGGCAGATTCCGGACGATGTCGTGTTTATTCCAGAAGTGCCAAAGACCAGTGTTGGCAAGTTCTCGAAGAAGACGCTGCGCGATCAATTCGCCGACTACGTCTTGCCAGATGCTTAACCGCGCAAGCGGCCGGCGCTAATCACACGCTGTAAAAACTGTTGCGTTCGCGCATCAGTTGGTGCAGTAAAGATCTGTTCTGCTGAACCGAGCTCGGCAACAGTTCCATCTGCAAGGAAGCACACACGATCGCTGATTTCTTTTGCGAATCCCATTTCGTGAGTGGCGAGCAACAAGGTAATGCCGCTTCCTTTTAGTTCGCGAACCACGTCGAGTACTTCACCCACAAGTTCCGGGTCGAGTGCCGAAGTGATTTCATCGAGCAGCAGTACTTCTGGGTTTAAGGCAAGTGCGCGAGCAATAGCAACGCGTTGTTGCTGGCCTCCAGAAAGTCGGTCGGGGTACGAGTTAATCTTGTCGCTAAGTCCAAAACGGGTAAGCAGGGTTGAAGCGATGGACGACGATTCATCGTTGCTTTTTCCGAGCACTTCAGTGAGGGCAAGCGTGATGTTCCTGCGCACACTCATGTGTGGGAAAAGGTTGAAGCTCTGGAACACAATGCCGATGCGACGACGTATGGGGTTTGCGTCAACGCCAAGTTTGGTGATCTCAACATCGTCTAGATAGATGGAGCCGTTATCAATCTGTTCAAGCAAGTTGATGCAGCGCAGCAGAGTGGTTTTACCCGATCCGCTAGCGCCAATGAACGAGATGACTTCGCCTGTATTGATTGACAGAGAAACATCGTTGAGCACTTGGTTGGTGCCAAATGATTTTGACACTCCGCTGAGATTGAGTTTGTTGCTCATCGGACTTTGGATGCTCCCGTGCGGTCGCGTTCGCGAGTGAGTAGGTAGTCGGTAAAGCGAGTGAGCGGAATAGTGACGGCAAGGAAGATCAGCGCAGCACCTATGTAAGGCGTGAAGTTAGCGAACTTTGCTTTATCAATTCCGGCCTGGCGCAGGATTTCAATTGGCCCAATAAGGCTGACCAGCGCAACGTCTTTTTGCAGAGACACCATGTCGTTCATGAGTGGGGGAACCACGCGGCGAATGGCCTGAGGCAGGATGACGTGGCGCATGGTTTGCGCACTGGAAAGACCAAGCGACCTGGCTGCTGCGCGCTGACTTTCGTGGACGCTTTCAATTCCTGCGCGAAATACTTCGGCAACGTATGCGCTGTACGTCATGCCAAGCGCAACCGAACCCCAAATAAGTGGCGAGTTCCACGGGCGATCAAGCCCAATTCCTGGAACACCGAATCCAACGAGATAGATCCACAAAATAACGGGAACACCGCGCATGATGTCGGTGTAGGCGATAACAAAAATGCGAACTGGGAAGAGAGCGGGGTTACGCGTGCTACGCGCAATGGCAATGAGGATTGCAACGATCAAAATTGCTGGGGTTGTCCACGCAAAAATTTTGATATCGAGGATGAATGCTTCAAGCAGTCGAGGGAACGAGTCGACAAGGCGTTCCCAATCAAAAAACGATTTCTTCACACGGTCCCAGCGCGGCATGCGCGGAACCAAAAACACGACGAGCGCAACAACGACGGCAGTGCTCAACGCAGCAATGATGTTGCTACGTCGGCGCTGCCGTCGCTCAAACTCTTTTCGTTCAGTTTGTAGTTGCGTACGTTTTACCTAACGCGAAATCAGCCGAGGCTAATAACTGGTGCGCTGGTCTTGTCTGACAACCAAGTCTGCTCAATTGTTGCGAGCTCGCCTGATTCCTTCAATGCTGCAAGTGCAACGTTGACGCACTCTACGAGTGGGTTGTCAAGGTCGAATACCAAACCGAATTGGTCTGCAACTGTGCCTTCGCCTGCAGGGAACTGACCAATCACTTTGGTGCCTTCAATTTCAACAGCTGAAATGTAGAACGCGGTAGGCAAGTCAACAACAATTGCGTCAATCTGCTTGGCCTCAAGCGCTGCCTTTGCGGCAGCGTTGTCGTCATATACATATGGCTCGTTCGTTGGCATGACCACGGTGTTCAAGAATTCCAAGCTGGTGGTTCCTGATTGCACACCAAACTTCAAACCCTGCAACTCGGCAACGGTGGTTGCGCTTGCTGCTGCTGAGTCTGCATAACCAACGATTGCTTGGTTGGTGGTGTAGTACGGGTCGCTGAACGAGACTGTTTGCTTGCGCTCGTCAGTGATGGAGTACTGCTGCAAGTTGAAGTCAAAGCTCTTTGCGCCTGGCTGAATTGCTTCATCAAAGCTGGTGCGAACCCATGAAACGTTTTCTGTGGAGAAACCAAGTTGCGTTGCTACTGCGTATGCAACTGCTGCTTCGAAACCTTCGCCGGATTCCGGAGCATCGTTTTCTACCCACGGGCTAAATGCCGGGTTGCCGGTGCCGATGGTGAGCTTGCCTTCAGCAAGGGTCTTGCCAGCGGTGCACTCGTTACCCGAGGTGCCTGCTGCTGCGGTGGTGTCGGAAGACTCGCTACTTCCGCCACAAGCCGACAGGGTGAGGCCTGCTATTGCCAGCAGACCAATGAGGGATTTACGCATGAATATGCCTTTCTTACGGTTGGGTCTGGCGGGCGGGTGCCCTGGCCAGCGCCCCAACACTAGTTGAGGCGAATTCGCGTTATACGCTGAGGCTTATGACCGTTACGCATAACAGCAACGAACAGATCATCGGCCGCGATCAGATCAACGACATTGAGGCAATTCTCAGTGTTCGAAATACTGATCCGAATGCAAAGAGTCACTCGGTACAGGGTGGCGGTGAGACCATTTTCACCTGGGACTACTCGTTGGCGCGTCCGCCACTACGCAAGCTGTATGAAAAAGCGAAGACTGGTCAGTGGAACGGTGAATTGGACCTTCCGTGGGAAACCGAAGTTGATATTGAGCGCACCATCGCAGCAGACCAAGCAGCAATTGGTGCGGGAATTGATCCAGCGTTTTACTCAGACACACCTCTTGCCAAATGGGGCGACAAAGAGTGGTTGGAATTTGGTATTGAAGGTCGTCGCTGGATGTTGTCGCAGTTCTTGCACGGCGAACAAGGCGCGCTTATCTGCACAGCGAAAATTGTGGAGACAGTTCCATGGTACGACGCAAAGTTGTACGCATCAACTCAAGTAATGGACGAAGCTCGTCACGTAGAAGTGTTCGCAAAGTACTTGAACGAAAAACTTGGCGGCATGTACCCAGTGAATGCTCACCTGGGAATGTTGCTTGACGACATCATTAAAGACAGCCGTTGGGACATGACGTACCTCGGCATGCAGATCATGGTGGAAGGTCTTGCACTTGCCGCGTTCGGTTACATGCACGAACTCACCGGAGAGCCGTTGTTGAAGAAGTTGCTTCGCTACGTCATGAGCGACGAAGCACGTCACGTTGCATTCGGTGTGCTCAGCCTGAAAGAAGTGTACGACGGAATGTCGGATGCAGAAATTAAGGATCGCCAAGAGTTCGCGTTCGAAGCAAGCATTCGTATGCGCGACCGATTCTTGCAGCAAGAAGTGTGGGAGCGCATGGGTGTGAATCCGCGCGACGTTGTTCCATTGGTCTTGCAAGACCCAACGCGTGCATTTTTTCAGCAGTTGCTATTCGCCAAGATTGTTCCGAACTGCAAGAAGCTTGGACTACTTGATCGAAACGACAAGTGGCTGCGCCATCGCTTTGAGGAGATGGGCGTCATTCAGTTCGAGGATCATGAAGACACTGGTGAAGAATTCACCAAGTTTGAGCTTGGGTCCGAACTGGTTGCTGGCAACTAGTCTTTCTTAAATGGCAAGGTTTGGGCGTGTAGTTACAGCAATGGTTACGCCGTTCCACAAGGACGGCTCATTGAATTTGGATGGCGCTCGTCGCTTGGCCAAATGGCTCCAAGACAACGGCAACGATGGACTCGTTGTTGCCGGAACTACTGGTGAATCTCCTGTGCTTACCGACACAGAGCGTCTTGAACTGTTTGAAGCTGTCATTGGGGCAGTGACCATTCCCGTCATTGCGGGAACAGGCACGAACGACACGCTGCATTCCATTCATATGACGAAAGAAGCCAGCAAACTTGGTGCTGCAGGAATTTTGGCTGTTACTCCGTATTACAACCGCCCGTCGCAGTCAGGCATTGAAGCCCACATGCGCGCGGTGTGCGAGAGCACCGAGTTGCCAGTGGTGTTGTATGACATTCCAGCGCGCACGGGTCGCAAAATTTCGACACCGCTGTTGCTGAAGCTTGCGCGCGAAGTGAAGAATGTGGTTGCAGTAAAAGATGCCGCGGGGAGTCCTTCGGAATCTGCAGTGCTCATGAGCCAGGCGCCAGCAGGATTCGAGTTGTACAGCGGCGACGACAACCTCACGTTGCCATTCATGTCAATTGGTGCAACTGGAGTTATTGGTGTGGCAACACACTGGTGCGCACAAGATCATCAAGAAATGTTCGATCTGTGGGAAAAGGGTGACACAGCAGGTGCGCGCCGCGTGAATTCACGCTTGCTCGAAAGCTTTGCATACGAAACAGGGGACGAGAACCCGAACCCATTGCCAAGCAAAGTCATGATGAACTTGCTTGGTCTTGAAGTTGGTGAAGCGCGACTGCCAATGGGCCCGCCGCCAGCAGGTCTTGAAGATCGCGCGAAGAAGGTGCTCGAAAACCTTCGCGCGGCTCGCGCAGCAAGTAACTAATGGCAGCGCCAGTTCGCGTTATTTTTCTGGGCGGTCTCGGCGAGATCGGCAGAAACTGCATGGTCATTGAGCAAGACAATCGCTTGCTGCTTATTGACTGCGGACTGATGTTCCCAGACGCCGACATGCACGGCATCGACTTGGTATTGCCCGACTTCACGTGGTTGCGTGAAAACGCAGACCGCATTGAAGCCTGTGTTGCAACACATGGTCACGAAGATCACGTAGGTGGATTGCAGTTCTTGCTGCGCGAAATGTCTTTCCCGATTTATGGTTCGCAAGTAACGCTTGGACTTGCACGCAACCGCATTGAAGAAGCGGGGTTGCTCGGCAAAACCGAAATGATTGCGGTGAAGGACAACGAGCGTCGTCGCATTGGGCCTTTCGACGTTGAGTTCATACCCGTCACGCACTCTGTTCCATACGCACATGCGATTGCGTTGCACACACCACAGGGCGTAATCATCCACTCGGGCGACTTCAAAATTGACCTCACTCCGGTGGACGATCGTCGCACAGACTTGGCGCGCCTGGGTGCACTCGCAGCTGGTGACGGTGTTCGATTGCTCATGCTCGATAGTACGAATGCAGAAGAACGTGGTTCAGCGCCGTCTGAAAAGTCGGTTGGCGTAGTTCTTCGACAGTTGTTTGCCGAGCACAAAACTCGTCGCATCATTACTGCAAGTTTTGCCAGCCATATTCATCGCGTGCAGCAGATTGCAGATGCGGCGATTGAAAGTGGGCGAGTGGTTGCGCCTCTTGGTCGCTCCATGATCAACAACATTCGCATGGCGCGCGACTTGGGCATCATCAAACTGCCCGACAAGTCGTACATCAACGTTGAAGACATTGATGACTATCCGCCAGAACGCGTGTGTGTAATTTCAACAGGATCCCAGGGCGAGCCAATGGCTGCGCTCAGCTTGCTTGCGCGCGGCGACAACAAGTTCGTGACCATTGGTCACGACGACACCGTTATTTTTTCGAGCCACGCAATTCCTGGCAACGAAGGAAACGTGAACCGCGTAATTGATGGGCTACTGCGATTGGGTGCCGATGTTGTGCATTCTGGAATCGCCGATGTGCACGCAACGGGTCACGCACAAGCAGACGACTTGAAGATGTATCTCTCGATTACTGAGCCCGAGTGGTTCGTACCAATTCACGGCGAATATCACCACATGGTTGCGAACGCGCGACACGGCCGCACGATGGGCATTCCTGAATCGAACATTGTGTTGTGCGAAGACGGTGACGTCATTGAAATAACCGACGACGGAATTGTGCGCAAAGAGCGTGTACCCGCAGGCATGTTGTATGTAGACGGCATTGTTGGTGACGTTGGTCAAGGTGTGTTGCGCGACCGAAAAGTGCTTGCCGAAGAAGGTGTGGTTGTCGCTGTAGTCACCGTCGACGTTGAGGCAGGCAAGGTGCTGGTTGGTCCAGAAATCATTACGCGTGGTTGGGTGTATGCACCAGAAGCTGAAGACCTTATTGAAGAGGCGTGCGAAACTGTTGCTCGTGCCGTTGAAAAAGCCCTGAAGGGCGGCACTCGCGATATTGATGCACTGGAAAAAGAAGTGCGTCGTGCGGCTGGCAAGTTTGTGTCGGAGCGCACCAAGCGCCGTCCCATGATTGTTCCGATTGTGATGGAAATCTAAAAGTTCAAATCACGAACTTGCGTTGTAAATGAAGCTGAGTCCATACTTTCTAAACCTTGGAATTGAGAGATCAACTCGTTGCTTGAAACAAAGTAACGACTATTGAGCTGGCAGAATTCTCCCACCTCTTTGTCATTGTGGATGATGCGAAATTTCTGGCCATTGCTGACCGCTTCAACATAAAAGTCAAGATTTTCTATGAGATCGGCGGAGGTAGCAGTCCGGGTCATGGATTTGACTGTAATTCCCCGTTAACGGGGTATGCCTCAATGGGGCAGTACCCCCTCACTACTGTTGACGCATGGCCGCACAGCCCCGGAAGGGGTCTTCCCGCACGCGCCCAGCCTCAAAATCGGGCTCCGGCGTGCGCCCAAAGATCGTGCGTAGCCACGCGCCCGTAGACGAAGACGAGATCGAATCATTCCGTATGCCGCGCCGTCGCGAGCGCCGTGAATCGGTGTTGAAGACCGTCGTTGCAGGTCGTGGACACGAATTTGGCGGCGTTGCGCTCATCTGTTTCGGCATTTTGTTGTCGATGTCTATTTATGTGGAGTTCGCAGGCCCGCTCGGTCGTTTGCTCGACACCACGTTCTCATCCTTGCTCGGCGTCGGTCGTTTCGTTTTGCCCGTCGTCATCATTGCTGCTGGTTTCGCGTCTATTAACAGGAAGTCGCTGCAACATCGCATTCGTCTTGCGTTTGGTTGGACGGTGTTGTGTGTAGGAATTTTGGCAGTCGTACACATTATTTGGGGAACGTCGTTTGGCGAACTCGATAATGCATCGGTTTCACGCACCGGAGGTTGGTTCGGCTGGATTGTTGGCGAACCACTGCAAAGTTTGATGGGAAGCTTTGCGGCAGTCATCGTGTTGATCGCTGTGATGTTCTGCGCAGTGTTGCTGATTACTGGTAATTCTCCAGCACAGTTGTATCGTCGCATTAAGGCGTGGGCTAACGGAGTTTCGCTCGATAATTTCCGTGCACAAGATGAGAATGGCGATGAAGCAGAAGAGTTTGATGAATATGGCGAACCCATTTTCTACGACATCGATCTTGATGAAGCACCAAAACGTCGCAAGCGTAAAGCAGTAGCGCAAGAAGAAGTTGAAGAAGAAGACGAGGAAGAGGAAGTAGAAAAGCCACGTCGCGTGCGTAAGCCGCTGTTGAAAGATAAGCCGGTGGTTACTTCTGCAGCAAACCCGTCCGCAGCAAAAATTGAAAAGGCTGCACCGCAGCAAATGCCACTCGGTCCGGGTGCGAAGCCAAGCGTTTGGACCTTGCCTAATTTGGACTTACTCACCATTACGCGCCATGAAAAAGCCGACGTAAAAGCAACGGAAGAGCGCGGCGAAATTTTGGTGAATGCGTTGAAAGAACACAACGTAGAGACCGAATTGGTTGACTACACACGAGGCCCAACGGTTACTCGCTACGAGTTGTCACTCGGTGGCGGTGTGAAGGTTGCAAAAGTGACGTCGCTGTCTAAAGACATTGCGTACACCATGGCTGCAACTGACGTGCGAATTCTTGCGCCAATTCCAGGCAAGTCGGCAATTGGAATTGAAGTGCCAAACGCTCAACGTGAATTGGTTTCGCTCGGTGACCTCATGGTGTCAACAGAAGCACGCGCAGCAATGCACCCACTGGATGTTGGTGTAGGTAAAGACATTGCAGGGCGTTCAGTGTTCTTGAACATTTCCACCACTCCGCACATGCTGGTTGCAGGTACCACTGGTGCTGGTAAGTCGAGCGCGATTAACTGCATCATCACCTCGGTACTCATGCGCTCAACACCAGAGCAAGTGCGCATGATTTTGATCGACCCAAAGCAAGTGGAAATGGCGCAATATGCACGCCTGCCACACCTGCTCACACCGCCAGTAACCAACCCGAAGAAAGCAGCAAACGTGCTCGGTTGGGCAGTGAAGGAAATGGAGCGTCGCTACGACCTGTTGGTTGAGGCTGGCTTCCGTGACATCACTGGTTTCAACGCTGCGTACGACCGTGGAGATTTGGAAAGTGAAGAAGGCGCAGAGAAGTCGTTCGAGCGTATGCCATTTATTTTGATCGTGGTGGACGAGTTGAACGACCTCATGATGGTCGCTGCACGCGACGTAGAAGACTGCATTACTCGAATTGCACAGAAAGCTCGTGCGGTTGGCATTCACCTCATTGTTGCCACGCAGCGACCAAGCGTCAACGTCATCACCGGTGTGATTAAGGCAAATATTCCTGCACGTATGGCGTTCGCGGTTTCCAGTCTCACCGACAGCCGCGTAATCCTTGATCAACCAGGAGCAGAAAAACTGATTGGTAAGGGCGACATGTTGTTGTTGCCAGGAAACACCTCGGTTGCCCAACGCGTGCAGTCTGCATGGGTGGACGAGAGCGAAGTGCGCAAAGTGGTGGCTCACTGGCGCAGGCAGGCTCCAGAGGTGGTGTACGTGTCGGGTGTCGATGGCGAAGGTGCAGGCGGCAATGCGAGCGACAGTCTGTTTGGTGGAACCACTGGAGACGCCGATGACGACGAATTGTTGCGTCAGGCCATGGACTTGGTGGTGCGCAGCGCCCAGGGATCAACCTCAATGTTGCAGCGCAAACTGAAAATTGGCTTTGCTCGCGCGGGACGCATTATGGACTTGCTTGAATCTCGTGGCGTCGTGGGTCCAAGCGAAGGCTCACGCCCTCGCGAAGTGCTGATGACCGTTGAAGAACTTGAACAACTACAGATGGGTAGCTAACCCCGTAAATTTGCCGTTCAAAAAAGGCGTAATGTTTGCCCATGGCTGAATTTACTGAAGTTGCATCTGGTCTCCGTTTTCCTGAAGGTCCAATTGCGATGCCTGATGGCAGCGTGATTCTTGTTGAAATGTTTGGCAAACAAATCACGCGAGTGAAGCCAGACGGCACGAAAGAAAAGATTGCAGACGTTCCTGGTGGACCAAACGGAATTGCATTCGGTCCTGATTGCGGTTTGTACATTTGCAACAACGGTGGTTCATTCGGTGAAGTGGAGTTTCTTGGTCTCACGTTTCCAGGACCAATGGTTGAAGCCGACTACATCGGCGGACGCATTCAGCGATACGACATGGAAACTGGCGAACTGAAAGTTCTGTACACCGAATGCAATGGCAACAAGTTGCGCGGGCCAAACGACATTGTGTTTGATGCACACGGCGGAATGTGGTTTACCGATCACGGCATTCGTCACGGTCGACATGCTGACTTAAGTGGCATCTATTACGCAAAGACAGACGGCTCCATGATTAAGGAAGTGGTATTTCCAACAGACTCACCAAACGGAATTGGTCTTTCGCCAGACGGCAACACGCTGTATTGGGCCGAAACTCACACAGGTCGTGTATTCCATTTGGCAATTACTGCACCTGGTGAGACTGCGCCTTTCAGCCCGATCGATCCATCGGTTTGTTTGGTTGG